>Ga0210394_10000570_pt1 | contig 74496 bp, 61 predicted proteins | sample IncBWC12MmetaG_FD_160121 | JGI IMG/M metagenome (GOLD analysis project Ga0210394, IMG submission 160121) | Forest soil microbial communities from Barre Woods Harvard Forest LTER site, Petersham, Massachusetts, United States - Inc-BW-C-12-M | ecosystem: Environmental > Terrestrial > Soil >... | reverse complement strand
CGTTTGCTGGTGCCGCCGCTTCGGTTTGCCCCTTCCACGGCCGCGCTGTTCGTCCAGGCGAAACCAGCACCCAGTCTCCCGTCAGCGGGTTCAAGCGCCGGTGCGACTGCTTCTCGAAATCGAAAGACGCCACGTCACGCTCCCTGCAAAAATGCTTGCCTAGCCTGCCCGCCGCGCTTGCTTATTCCAGCGCTTCGCGCACGCCGTCGGAGGCACGCACCATATAGATGTCCGGCTTGCGCCCGGTTGCTCGCTCGTAGCCTTGCGCGACAGCGCTGCGAAACTCCCCCACCGCGCCGCTGCGCACCAGGCTGATCGTGCAGCCGCCAAATCCGCCGCCCGTCATGCGCGAGCCGTACACGCCCGAAATTCCGCAGGCAATTTCGACCAGCAGATCCAGTTCCATGCAACTCACTTCGTAATCCTCTTTCAGGCTGCGATGCGATTCGCGCAGCAAGCGCCCAAACGATTCCGGATCGCCCCGTTCCAGCGCCCCGCGCGCATCCTCCACGCGCGCATTTTCACTGATCACGTGCCGGCTGCGCCGGTACACCGCTTCCGGCAGCAATTGCGCATAGCGCTCCAGATCCCCGAGCGACACATCGCGCAACGCCCGCACGCCGGGCATCTGCTCCGCCAGAATACGCGTGGCCGTCTCGCAATCCGCGCGCCGTGCGTTGTATTCGCCCGCCGCGTGATCGTGTTTCACCATGCTGTTGCAAACCACGAATTGCGCGTCCGCAAATAACGGAAGCAGCCGAAATTCCAGCGTGCGGCAATCCAGGATCAGCGCGTAATTCGTGCGCCCGCAGCAGGCGATCATCTGGTCCATGATTCCGCAGCGCGCTCCCGCGAATTCGTTTTCTGCGCGCTGGCAAATCTTTGCCAGCTCCACCGGACTCCGCGACAGTCCCGAACTTTCCAGCAACGCGTAGCCTGCCGCCACCTCGACCGATGCCGAAGAGGAAAGTCCCGCGCCCATCGGAACTTTTCCTTCTAAGAGCAGATTCGCTCCGCCAATTTCCGCGCCGCACATCCGCAAACTCGCTGCCACTCCCAACACGTAGGCGCTCCAGTGCCGCCGCAGCCGCAGATGCAAATCCTGCAAATCCATTTCCGCGCGCTCGCCGAAATTCTGGGAATAAACGTGCACGCGCGCATCTCCCCGCGGCGCTGCCGCCACCCATGTGTACAGATCCATGGCGACGGGCATCACGAATCCTTCGTTATAATCCGTGTGCTCGCCGATCAGGTTCACGCGTCCTGGCGCGCGAAATATTCGGGCCTCTGCGCCATACAGTTTCTGGAATTGCTCGCGCAACCCCTGCGCTTCGCGCTGCACCAGGCTCGCCGTCGACAGCTCATTCCCCGCTAGCTCTTCTGTCATGATTTTTAGTTTATCCCAGCAATGGCGCCCTCGGCATCTCGCGTATCGCCGTGGCACAGTCAAATGAAAATGACATTCGACTCAAGAATGTTTCGATGCTACCAGAGCGAAGCTTGCCTGTGCTCCCTCGTTTGTCTTTGTGAATCGCCCCACGCGGCGATTCATCCTGCGCTCCCGCGGTGCAGGATCGCAGAGTAACCGCAAAAACACGGCAAAAACTAGCGATTGATTTTGGGTCGCTGTTGTTTGTTTTCAGTGATTTGCATGGCTTTCGATTTTGTTCCACTAGCGATTGAATCAGGCAGAATCGGGAAGAAAGAAAATAGGATTAGGGGAAGCGGTGCGCGGATCGCTGAGACGCGAGCCGCATCTCTGCCCGAGCTGCGCTTGTGTTTGGGCGAAGTAATGAGTCAGCGAGGCCTGCGAACCTGCCAGGGACGGTGGCTGAGCCCTACGAGCCGCCCGAGTGAATGCCTCGGGGATTTTCAGCGCGCCCCATTCTCACTGGAGGCGAGGCGTGAGGATTTTCTAGCGGCCTTATGATCCTTTCCGTGTCGGCCACAAGCCCCACTCGCCGGTGACTGCAAATATCGCCGGTTACATTGTGAGGACGGCGCGGAAGCGGGCCTTGCCCTCCGCAACGCGTTCGTAAGCCTTGGCGGCCTCCGCCAATGGGTACGTCTCGACGATCGTTTTGACTTTCCCTTGCGCGACGAAATCAAGAGCTTCGTAGAGATATTCCGGGCCGTTCTGCTGGCTGCCGATGATGCGGATGCGCTTCATGATGAGATCCATCAGCGAGATGGAAAGTGGCTCGGCGTCCGCGCCCATAGCGATCAGCCGGCCGTCTGGCCGTAATCCCTGAATGCTGTCCACCATGGACTTGGTCGAATTGGAAGTGCTGAGGATGATGTCGGCGCCGCCCGCTGCGGCAAGGCTCTTGCCGTCGCGGACAATTCCATCTGCGCCGAGCTCGCGGATCAACTTATCTTTGTCAGGGGAGTGGGAAATGGCGATGGTCTCAAAACCCGTTGCCTTGGCGTATTGCACTGCGAGGTGTCCCAGGCCGCCGATGCCAAGCACGGCCACGCGCTCGTGCGGCTGGGGATCGGCCCAGCGCAACCCGCTGTAGACCGTGTACCCCGCGCAGAAGATCGGCGCTGCTTGCTCGTAGGAAACTTTTTCGGGAATCAGATAGGTGGCGTCGGCATTCATCGGCATGTACTCGGCGTGCCCGCCTTGTGCCTCGATTCCTGTGCCTTTCATATAAGGACAGAACATTCTGCGGCCACGCTGGCACCATTCGCAACGCCCGCAGGTGGATTGAATCCAGGCCGTACCCACGCGGTCGCCCACCTTCCGCGTCGTGACGTCGGGAGCCACGGCAACGATCTCGCCTACTGGCTCGTGGCCCAGGATGCGGGGAAATGTTCCGGGAAAGTGTCCGAGCGTCAGATGTACGTCGGTGTAGCAGATGCCGCTCGCGTGCATTTTCACCAGAACCTGATTAGGTCCCGGTTGCGGTTGCGGAACGTCTTTGATCTGCCACGAGCTGCTGACAGCGGGAACGACTGCAGCTTTCATAATATTTCCTCCCAACGCAATTCGATGCCAGAGCATCTGCAGTAGGTGCATGATTTTGGACGGGCGGGTGACGCACTGTTTCCCATCGCCCCAGTGCGCGCTTTAAGACTTTCCGGGGGCCTCATCCCTTCGGTTTTTGCAGGGTGCGTGTTTAGACGTTCCCTCGTTGACCAGCAGAGCGAACTACACGCCTGGAATCGTTTCGGCTAGTAAGCACCGGCCTGTACTTCGTCTGCCCGAAAGTGCAGTCGCTTTCTGCCGCGCCCGTACTCACGTACAGCTGTTTACTGCTTTCGCGAATGCTACCTTGGGCCAGGGGGAAAAATAGGAGGCGTTTTTGAAAATTTCGCGCCGGCCGCTTCGCGCTCACCACCCTGCAAAATCCGCTCTGCGAAGTCCGTACCTACGCTGAACTCAACCAGGCCGCACAACGAGAGCGCGAAACGCGGCCCGCCGCGTCAATTCCCTTACAGGCCCGAACTATTTTTTCTGAGCGAATGAGCGAATGTGAGTAACCAGGCCATGAATTTGATCCTCGCTGAGCGAACTCTTGAAGGATGGCATGCCACCCTTGCCGTCGGAGATTATCTGAGCGAGTTCCGCATCGGTCTGCTTCTGGACCGCCGGTGAGCGAAGGTCCGGAACATTCATCGTTTTTCCAACTTGCGAGCCAGCTCCATCCGGGCCATGGCACATGGTGCATTTTGCCCGGAAGGTGGAACTAGTGCCGGCGTTGTTCTGACTGTCATCAGCGCGCACAATCGAGACAACAAAAAACGTAAGACCGACAAAAAGCAGTAGCAGAACTGTGAAAGCAAAAATTACATGACGTTCAGCGTTATCTTCTTTCATGATTTCTCCTCCACTCATAAATTTCGCCGCAGCTGCCGACGCTTCTCCGCGCGACGGTGGAGAGACCGCTAACTAAAGCCCAGACTCGTGAAAGGCAGATCCCTCACCCTTTTTCCGGTTGCAGCGAAAACGGCATTGCAGAACGCCGCCACGAACGGCGGCACTCCCGGCTCACCGACGCCTGCGGGCGGCGCGTCGCTATCGACGATGTACACGTTCGTCTGCAGGGGCGCGTCGCCAATTCGAGCCACTGGATAATCCTGAAAGTTCGATTGGTTGATGGCACCCCGGGTGGCCGTAATTTCGCCGCTGCGCACGATGCTGGCGCCGAACACCGCAGCGCCCTCGAACTGCGCGCGCGTCGCTTCCGGATTTACCACCAGGCCCGCATCCAGCACCGTATCCACGCGCGGGATGCGCACTTCGCCCTGGTCATCGACTTCCACCTCGACGACGGTCGCGACATAGGTCAGGAAGCTGCGATGCACGGCAATTCCGACACCACTGCCTTTGCTGTGCTGGCGCTTTCCCCAGCCGGATTTTTCCGCGACCATCTCCGTAACCTGACGCAGACGGCCCGTTTCCCAAGGATAGGTCTGCAGCGAAGCTCCATAGTTCGGATAGTCCACACCGGTGAAATCGATCGTGCGCGGTTCGCCGATCAGGTCCAGCAAGTAATCCACGCGATCACGCCCGGCCGCAATTGCCAGCTCATCGGTGAAGCATTGCACCGCGAAACCATGATAGATGTTGGCGACCGAGCGCAACCAGCCGATGCGGACGTGAGCTTTCGCCGGACCATTCTCGATGCGCAGATTTGCAAGATCGTAAGGGACGTCGGTCCAGCCCTGCGCAAGATGGGCAGGATCGCCGTAAACCGCATTTACATCGAAGGTGGAAGTAATCGGAGGAAAGACCGACCGTTGCAGCCATGCCGTTGGCTTGCCGTCCGGGCCCAGAGCCGCCTTCATGTACATGCTTGCGACAGCATTGTAATAGTCGAACTGGATGTCGTCCTCACGCGTCCAGACGACCTTTACCGGCCGGCCCACTTTCTTGGACAGCACCGCGGCTTCGGCAACGTAATCAGGCTTTGACTTGCGCCCGAATCCACCGCCCAGCAGAGTCACGTGGCAAATTACGTCTTCCTTCGCGATCCCCAATTCTTTCGCGATGATGTCTTGCGCAGCTTGAGGATTCTGCGTGGGAGCCCACGCCGTCACTTTGCCGTCTTTGAATTCCGCCAGAGCAACCAACGGTTCCATCGTGGCGTGCGCCAGAAGCGGGACGTAATAGTCGGCCTCATGCACTTCGCCGCCTTTGGCGAACGCCGCGTCCGCGTCACCAATATTGCGCACGACCTTGCATGGCTTGTGGGAAGTCTCGCGCAACTCGTTCTTGTATGCGCCCGAGTCGTAGGTTTCGTTCGCTCCGTTGTCCCAGGAGATGTGCAGCTTCTTGCGGCCTTGAAACGCTGCCCAGGTGTTGTCCGCAATTACCGCAATGCCACCGAGCGGCTGAAATGCCGGCGGAGGCTGGAACGGATCAATGGGAATCGTCTGACGCACACCGGTAATCTTGAGCGCGTCCTTGTCGTCGTACGATTTCACTTTGCCGCCGATAACGGGCGGACGTTCAACGGACGCGTACACCATGCCCTCTACCCGGGCGTCCATTCCATAAATGGCTTTCCCCGTCACCAGCGCTTCGAGGTCGTAGCTTCGTGCACCCTTGCCCATGTACCGCCAGGCGCTCTTTGGTTTGAGTTTCAGCTGTTCTTTCGCAGGGACCGGCAACTTCGCCGCAGAGCTGGCGAGTTCGCCGTAACCTGCTCGTTGGTTCGTCGAGCGATGGACGACGGTATGTAATTCGGTTTCGCATTCGGCCGAAGGCACACTCCATTGCTGAGCTGCAGCTTCGATCAACATGAAGCGCGCCGTTGCTCCGGCCACGCGCATCACGTCGTAGAACGATCGAACGGAATGCGACCCGTCGGTGTTCTGATCACCGTAGCGCTTGTCGCCAATGGCCTGCTCAATCTTCACTCGTTTCCAATCGGCGTCGAGTTCGTCGGCGACGACCAGGGGAAGAGAAGTACGGATGGTCGTACCCATTTCCGAGCGGTGCGCCACGATCCACACGGTACCGTCGGGATTAATTCCGACGAAAGCGCCCGGATGGAATACGGCGAGATCCGCATGCGTATCGCGGGGAAGCGTGCCGGCGGACAGCAGGTTCGGGTAAAAACGCACGCCCAGCACAAAGGCGCCCGCCGCCAAGACGCCTCCCCGCAAGAAACTGCGCCGGCTGACGTTTTCAATCGGACTACTCATGCCATTTCCCCCGCCGCGGCTTTAATCGCCGCGCGAATGCGCTGATAAGTTCCACAACGGCAGATGTTCCCGGCCATCGCGTCTGCGATCTCCTGATCGGTCGGCTTCTTGTTGGCGTTCAATAAGGCCACCGCCTGCATTATCTGGCCCACCTGGCAATAACCACATTGCGGCACATTGATTTCGATCCACGCTTTCTGAACCGGATGCAGTCCGTTTTTCTCCAGACCTTCGACCGTGGTAATTTCCTTTCCGGCTGCGTCGCTCATGGCTGTTACGCAGGATCGCGACGCTTGGCCATTTATGTGCACCGTACAGGCGCCACAAAGACCGATGCCGCAACCGAACTTCGATCCCGTCAACCCCAAAACGTCGCGCAGGTACCAAAGCAGCGGCAATTCAGGCGTGCCGCCAAACGAGCGATCCGCTCCGTTCACTTTCAGTTGAATCATGGCCGCTCCTCACCGCGAACGTGAGATTGCTCTCCGCCGCACGACGGTGGCTTATTGACCAGCTCCCATGCGAATTGGCTTTTCATCCGCAGAATCCAGATGCGCTTGCTTTTCCATTTGCAGTATCACGGCGGAGAAGTCCTGCTCGTCACCTGGCGTCAATTGTGCCGCATTGACCTCGAGCGCCGCTCGTGCCGCGGGCATTTGCGCGCCGACCGCAGCCGCCAGCTTGCGGATCAGTCCGAAATCCTTGTTCATCAGCCGCAGCGGAAATTGAGGGCTGTAATCGTTATGCATCGCCCGCTGCAGTTTTCCCACATGCGCTGGAGCGACGACTGCAGTCTGGGAGAGCACGTCCAGTAAACGGTTGCGATCGAGGCCAGCCTTCTCACCAAGCGCAACGGCCTCGGCGATCGCCTGCATTCCGATTCCCAGCAGGCTGTTCACGACCAACTTCATCGTCGCTCCTGAGCCGCTTGGCCCCACGTAAAAATACTTTCTAGCGATGGCGCGAAAGATCGATTCCGCGGCTTCGAAGCTGCCGCGGGCTCCGCCCCCGAACAGGGTCAGCGCCCCCTGCTCGGCGACCGGAGTACTGCCCGAGATGGTCACGTCCAGAACATCAACCGCGCGCTCGGAACCGAGTCGCGAGAGCGTCTTGGACGTCTCCGGATAAACCGTGCTCATGTCGATGAACAGTGAGCCGCGACGCGCGCTGGCGAAGGCGCCATCGACGCCATTGAAAACGTTCATGACAATTTCATCATTGGGAAGGCAGGACAACAGCACCTCGCAACCGGAGGCGAGTTCCGCAACACTTCCCGCGACCGCGCCGCCATATTGGGTCAGTTCCTGCGCCTTGCTGCGATCGCGGTCATAGGCGGTCAGCTGGAAGCCTGCTTCGAGCAACCGCTGTGCGATCGGCCGGCCCATATAGCCGATTCCGATGAATCCCAGCTTGTCTTTTTCCGACGTAACTAGCTTCATAGCGAACCCTCCTTTTCCCCATCCGATTGCAGAGGCGTGCAACCGCCGCGCCAGAAATCAAAGTGCTCAACGCACACGGCTGCCATCTGTAAGTCATTGAATCCAAGAGCGGCGGAAGCCCGGTAAGGCGAGTGAAGTGCGCGGTTCGATCGCCTCGCGTGTCGAAACATTTCGACAGATTTCCAGAGGGTGTCAACAGTCCGACACCTTCGCTATCGCCACCACGGTCTTGAGATCGATTGAAGCAAAACTGTCCGTACCGTGCGCCAAGCCTAACCAGGATAACAATGTCCGGATGGCCGCCTGGCGCATGGTCCCGTTCAGATCTCGGCAGTGCTCTGCCGCCCCCAGCTGGCCGCAAAGATGCTGCGCCGAAGAGCGGGGTTCACGGTTCGACGCAGCCTCCGTCGTCCGTGAAACAAACGCGATTTTACGGCGGCGATCGAGATGCCCAGAATGTGAGCCGTTTCTCGAACGGACCGTTCTTCGACGATGCGCAGCATGACCGTTCCCCGAATTGTCGGGCCTAAACCATTGATCGCTTCGGTCAAGAGTTCCTTCCGCTCTTGCCGCCAGCACGACTCTTCCGGACTGGGACGCCGGTCGACGAATGCGCGCAGGACAGGCCTCGCACAGTCGTCAGGGCTTTCAGGCGAAATTTCGACAACTTCCCGCCTGCGGCGCAGCAGCATGAGCGCTTCATTCATGGCAATGCGTGTTAGCCAGGTGGAGAAACGCGACTTCTCTTGAAACTCGTGCAGATGCAGGAAGGCCTTGTGAAAGCTTTCCTGCATGACATCTTCGGAGTCTTCACGGTTCTTCGTTATCCGGAGTGCCGCCGCAAAAACTTTCCGCTCGTGACGCGAGACCAATTCCTCGGAAGCGTGCGCATCGCCACGCTTGGCAGCCGCTATCAACGCGCCGTCGGAGTTTTTATCGTGAGTTGCATAAAAAGTTTCCATGATTGCCGACCTCGCCGCCACTCGGTTACATCGTGGCTGACGCTGCAGGATGCAATCGTTGTGCCAGAGACGATCTCTCTCCAGGACGGCTCGGGAGTTGCTGACAGATTAGGGGTTGCGTCAATTCACGGGCGCTCGGGCAGCGCGTGTGGTCAAGTAAGCCTGTCGGAGAGTTGGCACTGTGTCTATTCAATTGGATGCATTGACGACTGTCGTCCGTGCGCGGGGGCCGGCTGAACAGGGCACCCGGCCCTGGCAAAACGCGAGCCAAGAACAATTTCTTGATGCTTACAACCAGACACCGCGAGAAATAACCTGCTTGCAAAATGCCCGCACGACGGACCAGAATCGGCACCGTTCGGTCGGTAAATTGCACGCAGCGACACGCTGGCTCAACGGAGCGGAAGTATGTCCAGGTTCAATCCCGTTCTATGGCCCAAGCCGCCCGTGATCTGGAGCTATGGGATCGCCGTGCTGTCGGTCGGCGGAGCACTGACGATTTCACGGTGGCCGGCGGTTCATCTGGAAACTGCTCCGGCGTCGCTATTTCTTTGCGCCGTCATGATCAGCGCGTGGCTGGGTGGAGTCGGGCCGGGATTGCTCGCGACCGTCCTGTCCTGTTTCGCTTTCAATTATTACTTCCTGAACCCTCGGTATTTGCTCGCCGTAAGGTCCGAAGAGATACCACGCTTTGTCGTCTTCGCCGCATCAGCCATCGTTGCCGGATCGCTGAGCGCTGCACAAAGAAGCGCCACAGAATCGCTCCGGCGCGCACACGATTACCTGACCGAGACAGTAAGAGAGCTGCAGAGGACCAACCAGGCGTTACAAGCAGAGAGCCGCGAGCGCAAATCTGCGGAAGAATCGTTGCGGCGGAGCGAGGGTTATCTGGCGGAAGCGCAGAGGCTCAGCCACACCGGCAGCTGGGCGCGGGATGCCGCGACCGACGAGATGAGGTACTCGTCCGAAGAATTCTACCGCGTGCTGGGCTTTGATCCGCGCGTTGGGCCGCCACGATTTGAAACGTTCTTGCAACGCGTGCATCGGGATGATCAAGCCAGGTACAGGGAAATCGTCGAGAAGGCACGCCGTGAGAAGGCGGAGTACGAGCTGGATTACCGAATTGTTCATCCCGGCGGCGAGCTCAGAGACATCCACGTGATCGGGCATCCCGTTCTCAGCCCATCGGGCGATGTCGTTGAATTCGTCGGTTCGGTGATCGACATAACCGAGCGCAAGCGCGCGGAGGAAGAGCGCGAGAGATTGCGCCAGGCACAAGCGGATCTGGCACGCGTCAACCGCGTCACCACCATGGGAGAGCTCACTGCTTCCCTGGCGCACGAGGTAAATCAACCGATTGCCGCCGCCGTCACCGACGCCAATACCTGTTTGCGCTGGCTGATGCGCGATCACCCGGAGGTCGCAGAGGCGCGCGCGGCCGCAGCCAGAGTCGTCAAAGACGCCACTCGCGCCGCGGAAATCATCAGCCGGGTCCGCCTGGTCTTCCAGAAGGGTGCACCGGAGAGGGGGCTCGTTGATGTAAACGAGGTCGTTCGCGAGATGATCGTGCTCCTGCAAGGCGAGGCAGCGCGGCACAACATCGCGGTCACAACGGACCTGGCCGCAGGCCTTCCCCAGCTCACGGGAGATCGCGTGCAATTGCAACAGGTGATGATGAATCTCATCTTGAACAGCATTGATGCCATGAAGGATGTAGAGGGGACCAGGGAGCTCGCGATCAGCTCACAGCGAACGGAAAACGAGCAGGTTTTGGTTTCGGTGCATGATACCGGCGTAGGGCTGCCCCCGCAGCACACCGGCCAGATCTTCAATGCTTTCTTTACCACCAAGAGCCACGGCACCGGCTTGGGACTGCGGATCAGCCGCTCGATCGTCGAATCGCACGGCGGACGCCTGTGGGCTGCCGACAGCCCTCCGCGCGGAGCATGCTTTTATTTCACGCTGCCTAGCAAAGTTGAGACGCAGGAATAATGCCCGCAGGCGCTCTCGCGCTATCCTCGGCAACGAGGTCTATCCGCAACTGCTGTCGGGCGCGATCCAGGATATTTTCGCGACTTGGCCCGTGAGGTTTGTTGCTTGATTCCTCGGTCCTATCGCGCGAATCTCTAGTAGTCGATATCCGGTGATGCTAGAATCGCCGGGATCTTGTTGGAAGTGCGGCGGATCTCTCCATGTCAACGCATCCCTCGCGAGACGTTGTTTCCAGTTTGCGGCTTCTCCTGTGTTGCCGCCTCACGCTCCCGCAACGGTTTCTGATTTCCCTGTGTGTTCTTCTCGCGGTTTCAGGGTGCCAGCGGACTGCCGCCCCCGCCTCAGCTATAACCGTCACGCTGATCGACCAGAGTTGGTTAGACAAGGAGTATCGGGACCGCCGCACCGAGGAAATCATCGGGTTCACGCGCGAGACCGGGATCCGCGTAAGAGTTCTGCCCTCCTCGGAAGCTCCGGTCGAACAGTTGTCCACCTGGTTGAGCCTTCTGGGAAGTGAAGCCAAAATTCCAGATGTTTATGCTGTGGACGTCATCTGGCCGAGGATTCTTGCGGACAATCTGATCGATTTGAAAGCCTACGTGCCCGCCGAGGAGATCGCAGCGCACGCTCGGGATTTGGTCGCAAATGATACGGTAGACGGTCGAGTGGTCGCGCTCCCATACCATATCGATGTCGGACTTCTGTATTACCGTACGGATTTGCTGCACAGATACGGCTTCCGGGACCCGCCGAAAACCTGGGACGAACTTGAAGCCATGTCCCGGCGAATTCAGGCCGGCGAGCGCGCCCGGGGCCGCAAGAATTTCTGGGGCTTTATTTGGCAAGGCGCACCGACGGAGGCTTTGACCTGCAACGCACTCGAGTGGCAGCAGTCGCAGGGCGGCGGCGGGATTATTGAGCATGGCCGAATCACCGTAAACAATCCGGGAACGATCCAGGCCTGGGAAAGAGCGGCGCGCTGGGTCGGCTCCATCTCTCCGCCGGGAGTCGAGGCTTACCAGGAATGGGACACGCTCAACGTGTGGAGAACGGGAGGCGCCGCTTTCATGCGCAGTTGGACTGACTGGCTAGGGCCCTATTTGTGGGCTCGCTCCGAGACGCCCGGCGCGGAGACAAACAACTACGACGTCGCGCCGTTGCCCGCGGGCCGGGCAGGCAGCACGGGCGCATTTGGCGGACACGGCTACGGCGTATCGAAGTACTCGGCGCATACTCAGGAGGCGGTAATGTTGGTCCGCTACTTGTGTCGCCGCGACGTGGAACTGAGGCGCTTGCGGACTTACTCAGGAGTGCCGACGATCCCTCAGCTGGGCCAGGATCCCGGCGTACTTGCCGCGACGCCTTATCTGACCGCCCTGCAGAAGGCCTACCAAAGAGGATATGCGGTGCGGCCCTCGACGGAAACCGGCAAAAATTATCCGGCGGTCTCACACGCATATTTTCAAGCAGTGCATTCCGTTCTGACCGGACAGAACACAGCGGCGCAGGCCGCGGCCGATCTGCAGGAGCAACTTGCGCATATCACCGGTTTCCAGGCAAACGGAAGCAGGCACTCCGAGTAAGCGACAAAGCGGCTCTCAGACCAGGCAGAAGCAGCGAATCGAGCGCCGCCACGGGAAATTTTGAGCGAGTGCAATTATGAACGGCCAGCCGACGACCGACAGCTCAACGCACGAGCGCGTGTTAGGAAAATTTCTGCTGCCCCGGCACGTGAACATAGGGCCGCGGCTGGCTGCTTGTTTCCTCCTCATCGTGCTTTTAATGGGGGCGGCCGATGCGATCGCCCTGTGGCAGTTCATACGCATTGAAATTCCGGCGCAGCGGTTTTACCAAGCCGACCAGAAGTCTCTCGCGGTGATGCGCCTTCATCTCGATCTGATGGAATTCCGGGAGGTACTGACAAGGATTGCGGAATCGCAAGACGACCGCAAATTCGCCGAGGAAGCCGTTTCGCAACGGGATCACTTTGTCGAGGATGTCGAGCGCGCGGAGCGAGCGCTCAAGTCCTCTCCCGTCGACCCCTACATCCCGATCACGGTCGAAGCCGTAGGAACCGCGCTCCCGGTGCAGGCGGACGCCCTCACGCAGCTCGCCAAGGTTGCGGACTGGCAAGCCGTGCGCTTGCGTTTGGAGAACCAGGTGCGGGCTATGATCGGCCTGACCTCCCGGCTTGTGTACGATGTCGATCAGGAAGTGGCCCAAGAACGTGCGCAAGCGCTGGCGAGCACTCGGCAGGCGCGGCGTCAGCTGACATTCGTGCTCTCGCTTACGGCAGCGTTTACATTATTGATGGCCGTGGCTCTGGGCTGGTACGCCACTCGCAGCATCACCGTACCGCTCGCCGCCCTCGACGGCGGCGCACAGGCGCTCGGGCGTGGCGATTTTCAGCACGAGATCGAAATCGCGGGCGAAGACGAACTCGCAAGAATGGGGACAGTTTTTAATTATGCCGCCCGGCGGGTTCGCGAACTGTATGACGAATTGAAGCGCAACGAGGCTCGCTTCCGTTCGCTGATCGAACATTCCTCCGACCTGACCATGATCCTGGATCATGAAGGTAAGATTCGCTATGTCAGTCCTGCCAGCCTGCGCGTCACGGGCCGTACGCCAGAGGAACTGGACGGACAGTACTTGACTAATTTTCTGCGACCCGAGGACTTTGCCAGGATTCGGACCGCGTTGACAAGCGCTCCGGCGGAACAGGAACCTGCGGTCGAAATTGGATTTCGGCGCGCGGACGGGAACGTGGCTACTCTTGAGCTGTTGGCTAAGAACCTGCTCAACGATCCGGCATTGGCCGGAGTGGTCGTCAACGCCCGCGACATCACCGAACGCAAGCGCGCGGAGGAGGCGCTCCGCGAGGTGCAAGCCGAGCTCGCGCACGTGAACCGCGTCACCACCATGGGAGAGCTCACCGCTTCCCTGGCGCACGAGGTAAATCAACCGATTGCCGCCGCCGTCACCGACGCCAATACCTGCTTGCGCTGGCTGATGCGCGATCACCCGGACGTCGCAGAGGCGCGCGCGGCCGCAGCCAGAGTCGTCAAAGACGCCACCCGCGCGGCAGAAATCATCAGCCGCGTCCGTCTGCTCTTCAAGAAGGCGGCTCCCGAACGCGAGTTGCTTGATGCAAACGAAGTGATTCCGCGGATGATCGCTCTGCTCTATAGCGAAGCCGCGCGGTACAACATTGCAGTGCGAGCCGAGCTGGCAGCGGATCTTCCCCCCGTTATTGGAGATCGCGTGCAATTGCAACAGGTGCTGATGAACCTCATCGTGAACAGCATTGATGCCATGAAGGATGTAGAGGGGACCAGGGAGCTCGTCATCAGCTCACAGCGAACGGAAAACGAGCAGGTTTTGGTTTCGGTGCATGATACCGGCGTGGGGCTGCCCCCGCAGCACGCCGGCCAGATCTTCAATGCTTTCTTTACCACCAAGAGCCACGGCACCGGCCTGGGACTGCGGATCAGCCGCTCGATCGTCGAATCGCACGGCGGGCGCCTGTGGGCTGCCGACAACCCTCCGCGCGGTGCCAGTTTCTGTTTCACTCTGCCCAGCAGCGTCGAGGCCCAGCCATGACGATCGAAGGCGCCCCGACGGTGTTCGTCATAGACGATGATGATTTGGTGCGCACTTCTGTCCAGGGATTGCTGAAGTCTGCGGGCCTGCGTTCCGAGGCGTTCGAGACGGCGGAAAAGTTCTTGCGCACGAAGCGACCGGATTCGCCAAGCTGTCTGGTGCTGGATGTGAGCCTGCCTGGAATCAGCGGCCTCGATTTTCAGCGTGAGTTGGCTGACTCTGGCGTCCAGATTCCCATCATCTTCATCACCGGTCATGGAGACATTCCCATGTCGGTAAAGGCCATGAAATCAGGTGCTGTGGAGTTTCTGACCAAGCCATTCCAGGATGCCGACTTGCTCGATGCGATCCGGCAGGCTCTCGATCGTGACCGCGAGGCGCTCCAACAGCGGCGCAAGCTTGCCGGCGTGCAGAAACGCTATGAAACGCTGACGGCGCGCGAGCGCGAGGTCATGGCTCTGGTAGTTTCGGGCATGCTCAATAAGCAAATAGCTTCCGATCTCGGGACCAGCGAAATCACCGTGAAGGTGCATCGCGGCCACGTGATGCGCAAGATGAAGGCCGAATCGCTCGCGGAACTGGTGAGAATGGCGGAGAAGCTTGCGCTGGCACAGAAGTAGCCTCAGCCTGCGACGTGCACGCAAGACGGTTTGCCCGTCGTAGTCTTTTTGGTTTGACTGCGCGATTTCCCCAGGGCGTCCCGTAAATATGGCAGCTGCCTGTGGGCACGGGGCAATATTCCATTTCTTATACCAACGTATAATTGCGCCGGTTTCAGCGGGCTGCTAGGGTTTCGCTATGAACACTGAAGAAAACACCAAAGTAGTGGCGATTGTTGACGATGACGAGTTGATGCGCGGCGCATTGCGCGGTCTGCTGAAGGCGGTTGGTTTGCCAGCTCAGGATTTTGCATCGGCGGAGGAATTCCTGGATTCTGGCCGGCAGCACCACACGGCATGCCTGATCGCGGATATTCGTATGCCCGGAATCTCCGGCCTCGAGCTGCAAGCGAAACTCAACGCCGATCGTTGCAGGATTCCGATCATCTTCATCACGGCACACGGTGATGAAAAAATGCGGATGCAGGCGATGAGAGGCGGTGCTGTGGAGTTTCTTGCAAAACCGTTTGACGACGAAGCTCTCCTCGAAAGCGTTCGAGCGGCCCTCAAAAGCTAACGAAAGAGCGCATCCAGCCGCGCCAGGAGGCGTCCTATGGGTACATTCGAGAGATTGGGACCCGGTGAGCGGGATCGCAATCAGCGCAGGTTCGAGCAAATCATAGGCAACAGCAGCGCCTTGGAATCGGTGTTCGGAGAAGTCGAACGCGTCGCGCCCACCGGTTCCACGGTTCTTATCCAGGGAGAAACAGGGACCGGAAAGGAGCTGATCGCGCGAGCGATTCACAACATCAGTTCGCGCTGCGGACGCCCGTTCGTGAAGCTGAACTGCGCTGCTATCCCGTTCGACCTGCTGGAAAGCGAACTATTCGGCCATGAGCGGGGTGCTTTTACCGGCGCCATCGCGCAAAAAATCGGTCGTTTCGAAACGGCTGACGGCGGGACGCTCTTCCTGGATGAGGTAGGCGATATTCCACTGGCGCTGCAACCCAAGCTGTTGCGTGTGCTGCAGGAACAGGAGTTCGAGCGCCTGGGCAGCGCAAGAACTCATCAGGTGGACGTTCGACTTCTGGCCGCGACGCACCGGGATTTGACGGACATGGTGAAGCGGGGCGAATTTCGCAGCGACCTCTACTATCGGATGAACGTGTTCCCTATCGTGCTCCCCCCGTTGCGAGCACGCAGCGAGGACATTCCGGACCTGGTGCAACATTTTATCGATATTTATAGCCGCCGGATGGGTAAGCAAATCGAACGCGTTCCTCCGGAAACGATGTCTGCGTTCGCTTCCTACGAGTGGCCGGGAAACATTCGCGAACTGCAGAATTTCATCGAGCGCAGCGTCATCTTGAGCGACGGGACGGTCCTGCGTCCTCCCCTCGGGGAGCTAAAACGTTCCGTCGCTGCCGAATCGCTCGGAGCAATTACCCTGAAGGACGCGGAGCGGGACCACATTCTGAAGATACTCAAGCAAACCCGCTGGGTTGTCGCGGGTCCAAGCGGCGCTGCGGCACGCTTGGGAATGAAGAGATCCACGCTTTACTTCCGCATGCAAAAGCTGGGCATTTCACGTTTCAGCAACGATCTGCTTTCCGCGTGAAAGACTCGTAATGACGCGGGGATCGATCTCGAACCACGATAACTTTGCCGTTCTATAGAGATTGCGTCGCCGGCCGGGAGACGACGCGAACTCAGGAGAACCCCTTTTCTTCGCAGCCAAACGGACCTGGCGGTCAAGCCATCGCGTAGCTATATCGTCCTGCGCATTGCAGAAGGGCGATCGCAGATTCCATAGAGGCGACAACCAAGACGTCCGGTACGGTATGCGCGAGCATGTCGCGCACGACTGTTTCTGGATCCTCGGCGAGGTTGTAGTGCTTGATGAGTTGCGGTACTTGCTCCTCTAAAGCAGTATGGCAGCTCAAAAAGCGCACACCGCGACGTTCGAGCCCCTGCATGCTTGCGTCTTGCAGCGGAGAGTCCTCGGCGCCAGGGTCCGTGGCCGTTGTAATGCGGGCGGCTTCCTTCGTGAGCTTGCTGAAATAATACGGATTTCTCACGGCAGGCTGACCGCTGCGAGGGTCATTGATCCCCAGCCAGCTGCCGATCTTGTATTTGTCCCAAATATAATCATTGTAGTTGAGGAGATTGGCTGGTCCGTGCAAGCCGCAAATGACCTTGATCTGATCCATCGGCACACCGAATCCGTAGTGAAGACCATTTAAGGAATTCTTTACTTTGGCGAGGGATGCGCCATTTTCAACTTGCGTGATGTCGAAGAGCTGTTTCACTGTTGCCTTTTGGTGCAGCAGCGCCTCAAAGGAAGCAACGTTCCATTTCGACGTGGTCCACACGAGCTGTGTTTCTGCAGGCGGGTTCAGCCTTGAAAGCAATCCGCAAGCTGCGATCCCGGCAAACGCACTTGATGCAAAACCACGGCGGGTTAAATCACTCATATGTATCCTTCATTTCACCGGTATTGCGACGTCGTCACGGCGGAATTTGCTGGACCGTGCACTTGGTGCACATTTCCGCGAATGGGCCGCAGCGACCATGCCGGACCCAGTGGGACGTCCAATCCCTTCCCTGCATCGCTCGTAGAGCTTGGTTAATCGTTCGTTGCTGCGATTTCTTCAGGGGTCTCCTGGCTCGCTCTTTTCTTCCATCTGGCAGGCATCGGACTCGACGTTTTGCCGTTGTTGCCCCAAATCCACTGAAAGTTGCCACTGTAGTCGTCGGTCAACGTCTTCAGGAAAGCGACGAGATCGTTTTCTTCCTGGTTTGTGAGTTTCAAGTCACCGAGTTGCGTCTTGTTGACATTGGTCGGATATTCGGGCGGCGGCCAACAAGTGACCTTTTCACCGGGATCACCGGGCTTGCAGGCCGGGAGAACGTCGCGCGTGTTGAAAAAATGGACGACTTCCTGGAGGCTTTTGAAATAGCCGTTGTGCATGTAGGCCTTCACGAATTGCGGATTCGGCCGCATATCGACATCGCGCAGAGTCGGCACCTGGAATTTGCCGTCAAATTCGGAGGCGAGCCCGACCCATTGCGAATTCGGGTTGAGTTGACCGCTCAGGCTTTTCAGTTTGTTCAGAAAGTAGCCAACACCCGTATCCGTGTACGACGCTCCTTTCGGATTTGCACGGTAGCCTCTCTCGTCAGGCGCTGCTTCAAAGTAGAACTGAAGCGCAGGATTCCGCGGCACTCCTAGATTGCTGGCCGTGAAATCCGTGAACAGCGACTCTTCGCCTGGAACGTCGTCGCGGTGGCATTCGTTGCATCGAGCCTTCCCACGGAACAGCGCATATCCCCTTGCTTCCTCCACCGTGAACACCCCTTTTCCCGCTTGCACGAAGTCATACTTCGAAGCGAATGGGCTCACTTGCGGCGAAGCTTCGTACGCCGCCACGGCAAGTCCAAAGGCGTCGTAAACATGGTTTGCGCGTTGGCGGTCCGTGGCACTTAGATGCACGGGATATGGATCGCTGTCCAAGGGCGGACCAGGATTCGAGCAGACGCGCTCGACGTTGGCCGGCCACGCGATGGCAAACGAATCGGCACCCCAAACCTGCTCGAACAGTTTGCGATAGGGAGCCTTCGAGAGCCGGTAGGCCAGGCATGCCGAGTCGGGCAAACCCATTTCCACGGGATTCGTCGGTGCTGCCTGTGCTTGCTCGGCGCTGGGACTTTGCAAGCGGTAGCCACTGGCGCGCATATCCCAGAAATTCCCGCCCACAAAATCACCTTGGACAGACTTGTAGTGTAGAACCGGCGCGAAAGGCGCATACATATAACTCTGCGGCTTCCTTTGGCTGAATCGCGTTCTCACCGAGCCCGGATAGGAGACCGTAGTGAGATTCAGAGACTGTATCCCGCCGGTGAAGCCGGTTTCTGCCGAATGGCAGAAACTGCAGGCCTCGTTCTCATTGACCGAGAGATGCCTATCAAACAGAAGCAGCTTGCCGAGCGTGCAGATCTGTCCGGCCGGGTCCTGTGTGGTTTGACTCATTAGCCGCAGGGTGCGGTCCTCGATCCGATCCGTCTCGGCGACGACGCGTGCGACTTCCTGTTCGAAGTCGGGCGGCATCTGTCCTTGTGGCGCTGGATCAATGGACGCCTGTTGCGGTCTCGAAGGTTCGATTCCGTTCAGCCGGACAGCGCAGAATATGGCCAGGGCCACAAGGCCAATCGCTAACATCGTTGGGCGCGTGGTATCCGTCATTCGTGCCATCGGCCATCGTTGGTTCCTCTTTTCCGAAATTGGATTCTTGGCCTCCCAGCTATCGTCCATACCTACCCTCCATTTCAGTTTTACTGGAATGTCGTCATCGCGGAATCTGCTGGAGCGTTCACTTGGCACAGCTTTACCGCGGATCCTGGCTCTCGTCACTGTACGGAGTGATACATGCATTCCCTTCTCGAGGGTTAGTCCGGGAGCTCGCTTAGCCCTTCATGGGAATCAATGAGCCCTTTCAACAGATTCTATTCATTTTGTCCCTCCTACTGTGAGGTGGGAACCGGCCCCGGCACTCGATATTGGAAGACTTATCGAGCGCCCGACGGGCCGGTTCTCTCGATGCGGCGGGTTAGCGAGCGGATTAGCGAGGGAGAATGTACACTCCTGCGTCTGCTGAAATTTTGCTGATGTCATTCGGGTCTAGTTTTAGATGTGCCGTAACCATCTCGGGAGGAAGGCGCCGGATCCAGTTGTTAAGGGAAATTTCCTGAAACTCGCCCGTGGCGAACACTTCGAGGACCTGAACGTCTATATCGCCCGTGTTCTCGATATAGTGGCCTACTACCCTCGGCACATAACCGACGTCATTTGCGTTGAAGTCCATCGTGCGTGCTCCGTCGGGCAAAACGATCGTCATACGCGCCTTACCGCTTATGTAGTACTGCCATTCCGAAGCGTTCGGATGCCAGTGTATTTCACGGAGTCCACCCGGCTTAATGGTTGTCAAGACTCCCGTGATGTTTTTCGCCGCCTTGAACGTATGGGAGTCAACCACGCGAATTTCACCGCCTTTCGTTTGACTCGTGGGGGCCATGGTGCTCATTCGGAAGGTGTACTGGTACGGTGATGCAACCGCACTGCCCCCAACCGCGGCCTGGTCCTGTGCCAAGGAGGGGGGCAGGTCCGCCGGGAAGATATATAGGTCTTCAGTCGGCAAGTTCTTAAGAGCGCTCTGCGGCAAGCCAAAATTCTTTGCCACCACCGACGGTGGGGTATGCGCCACCAGGTGGGAAATGAGGGAGGTGGCGTCTTCTGAAAAATCGCCTTGATTGAATATCAGCATGAATTCGGAACCATCCGGTCCCAACCCCTGGATCGAGTGAGGAAATCCTGCTGGAAAGTACCAAAGGTCACCTTTGCCGACGTCGCCGATAAAGATGGTCCCATCGGGATTCAGAACCGTGACGCGGGTACTTCCGGTTAGCACGATAGCCCACTCATCCGACGTGTGCCAATGCAGCTCGCGAAAGCTGCCCGCCGTGAGGCGCATTCGGACTCCCGCAATGTCCTTTGAAGATGGCAGGACCGTTTCAGTTACCTGGTTCGTCCAACCTCCCTCTTCGATGCGCATGTGAGGCAGATCGAAGGAGTACCAGATAGGGATGGTGTTTCCGTAGTCTGTGGGGGGAGGCATATTTGAAGCAGGATTTTCGTCCAGGAGCGGTTTGTTTTCCGGTCCCGGATTACTCGCAGAGTGATCATGTTCCCCTTTCTCGATGTTTGCTCGCTCCTGCGCGTTGGCAGCTAAGGTAGCCAGCGCCGCCGTGGCGAGGCCTGCGGAACCCACGCCCAAGAAATTACGTCTCGACAACCCTTCCGTGTCAGGTTTGCTTTCTTGTTGCTCACTCCTCCGAATGTCGTCTTGAATCGCCGGCCTGGTCTCGTTGAGTTCACTCATCCGCGTGTCTCCTTTTCTTATGCGACGACAGTTGAAATCGACGCCGGTCGCAACACGAACCGAAGCACTTGTGGTGCCATTTTGAAGTTTCATAGGGATCTTCCGAATGGCCGGAAAACAAGATTTTTGCCGGAACTAAGGAACGAAATAATTCAGGCCGAGTGTCAATCGGTTGGATTCGCTGTTGGGAGCAGTCGGCGGATTGGACAGTCAAACTTGCTCGTGGAATTTTTCATGGGTGCACCAAGACTTCATCCTCGCGGATGCGTTCAAGACAAAATCACATAAGTAACTGCTGGCGCTGTTGGCATTGGGACATTGTGTCTAACGCGCTGGCACTCCCCACTGCGCCACCACTGGCGTTCGCGCCCTAGTTTCTGTCGCTTACAAGCTCCGCATGTTTGGCAGTCGTGTTGCCTATTCCCGCTGTGCCGTCCGAGCATTCAAGCTTTTGGCGGCAATACGAATGAGGAGAATGACGATGTTCATTGAAAAAAACGACAAGGCTCACGTGGGACGCGAGGGGACAAGAAAACATCATTTGCTGCCGATGTTTATTGCCCTCGTTTTGGCAACGATGATTTATCCGCACCAAACGCACGCGCAGATAATTGGAACCATAGAAGCTGACATCCCGTTCCAGTTTCACGTCGGCGACACGAAACTTCCAGCGGGCAAGTACGCCATCCGCATGTTGGACGACTCCGATCTGACGATCATGGAGATCAGCAAACCGGATGGCTCCGTCGCGGCTCTGTTTCAAGTACGCTCCGCAGAAGCCAACTCCACACCGCGCAAGAATGAATTGATCTTCAACAAATATGGAAACCAGTATTTTCTGGAGAAGCTGTTCGACGAAGGCGATTCAAGCGGCAGCCAGGTGGCCGAGTCGAAGTACGAAAAAAGAGTCGGTCGAGCGACAGCGGAAGCCCAGGAACATGTGCCGACACACCGGGCGCAACCACAACCGGGCAACTAGCGACTCGCTGGAACAGCAATTACCTGACCGCGCGCAAGCCGTGCGCGTGAAAGGTTCTAGCTGGGAGTCCCCAGAAAGGAGGAATTATGAAACTGGAGAAAACACTATTCGCTTTGATTGCACTGCTGTTCTTGTTTGTGGGCAACTCGTCGGCACAGCAGGTGAAGACCGACTATGATCGCAACGCAAACTTCGCGCAATACAAGACCTACTCGTGGGAGCACGTCAAGACGCAAGATCCGTTGGATGTTGATCGAATCAAGAGCGCGGTGAATGCTGCTTTAACAGCGAAAGGTTGGACCCAGGTGGACTCTGGCGGCGATGTTTCGATCATCGCTATTCAGACGACACAAGATCAGCAGACTCTGAACACTTTTTACGACGGGTTTGGAGGAGGCTGGGGCTGGCGACGTTTTGGCGGCGGAGGTTTTGGAGACTTCGGAGACGCAACAACCACAACGGAAACATATCAGGTTGGCACGTTGGTGGTCGATTTGTTCGACACCAGGACGAAGCAGCTGATATGGAGAGGCAGCGCGAGCGACACGCTTTCCAACAACTCCAACAAGAACATCGAGAACCTGAACAAGGGCGTAGACAAATTGTTCAAGAAATTCCCTCCAGGCTCTTCGAAGTAGCGACAGTGTCCGACGTCGCCGGCTGCCCGCGCACCTTCGAAGGTGTGGCGTTCGTTTCGGCAAGCGGGCTTCCGCCAGATATGCGACGCGTCCGCGGCGACGTCGGAGCGTTGTTGGGGCAGGCTTCCCGCGGATTTTCGAACTTGGGTTTGACAGCAGGCGGTACGATCTCAATTTTAGACTGGAGAATTTGCCATGAAGTCCTGTAAGCAGGTTGCAGTTCTAGCGCTTTGTTTTTTGGTCGTGCGCTTCACAGCAGCAGCAGAGTTTTATGATTCCGGCGGCCAATCGAGCGAGCAGTCACCGGCTCCGCACGCGAAACTATCTGCCAAAGAGCTGCAGCAACTGGTCGCGCCGATCGCCTTGTACCCCGACGGCCTGGTTGCGCAGGTCCTCGCCGCTTCCACATTCCCAGAGGAGGTTGTCGAGGCGAACCGTTGGATCGAGAAGCACTCCGACCTAAAGGATGAAAAGCTGGCGAAAGAAGTCGACAAACAGCATTGGGATCCGAGCGTCAAGGCCCTGACACAATTTCCCTCGGTTCTTGAAAATATGGACAAGAACCTCTCCTGGACTTCATCGCTTGGAGACGCGTATGCGAACCAGCAACAAGACCTGATGAATGCCCTCCAAGAGTTGCGCGAGCAAGCCCGGAAGGCTGGCCATCTGAGCAGCAACGCACAGCAGACCGTGACGAACCAAGGCAACACGGTCGTAATCCAACCAGCCAACCCAGAGGTGGTCTACGTGCCTGCCTACGATCCTTGGCTTGTGTATGGATACCCGATCGTCGCTTATCCGGGCTGGTATCCCTTGCCCGGAATCTTTTTTTCCGGCCCCGACCTGTTCTGGGGCGTTGGATTTGGAGTCGGCTTCTTCGGAGGATTTGGGTGGGGCTGGGGTCACTGGGGATATAACTGGCACGGTGGGTCGGTGACCTACAACCACAACAGGTACGTCTCGCACAGCCAAACGATCGGCAACCGCAGCGGTGCGTCCCACAGTGCCAGAGCCGGGGGCGGACATTCAGAAACCCATGGTTCTTCGGCATTTCACGGTCAAACAGGAATGCACTCCAGCGCGTTCAGTGGCTTCGGCCGTGGGGGAGATACGCGGTCTTTTTCGTTCCGCGGGCGGTCGAGCTTTGGAGGTGGGTTCCATGGCGGCGGCTTCCATGGTGGTGGTGGACGTAGGTGATCGCGTGAATCAACCTGTCGAACTCGCAGAAAATTCAAGAATGGAGAAAAATGCCATGTTGCAGAGGACTTCGATTATTTCTCAGATTGAACGGAAGAGCTTTGTTGGATTCGCCGCGCCCGTTTTGTTCGCACTTTCTCTGGTATGTCCGCTGGCGGCAACGTTCGCCCAGCAGCCAGGACAGCGAACTTTTGCCACGACCGAAGCTGCCGCCGGTGCTCTGTTTGCCGCCAAGCAGACGCAAAATGAACAAGATTTGCTTAGCATCCTCGGGCCGGAAGGGAAGGATGTCATCTCGTCCGGCGATCCAACCGAAGACATGAATTCCCAACAGAATTTTGTCGACAAATACCAAGAGATGCATCGCTTCGCAACGGAGTCGAACGGAAGCGTAAGTTTGGTCATCGGGGCCGAAAACTGGCCGTTTCCGATTCCCCTGGTGGCCAAGCAGGGTTCGTGGTATTTCGACACGGCCACCGGCAAACAGGAGATTCTCTTCCGCCGAATCGGCAGAAATGAAGCAGCAGCAATGGATGCGTGCAGCAAACTGGTGAATGCGCAAGAATCATATTTTGCTCGCCCGCAGGGTGATCTCTCGAAGCAGTTTGCATATAGACTGGTCAGCGATGAAGGCCGACACAATGGCCTCTATTGGCATGGCACCGAGAACGAATTTGCCAGTCCCATTGACCCGCTCATCGCGAACGCGTCCGGCAGCGACCAAGGCGGCGATGCGACCCCGTACAATGGCTATTTTTTCCGGATCCTCGCGAGTCAAGGACCCCATGCACCGGGCGGAGCCAAGAACTATATCGTCGACGGCAAAATGATCGCAGGATTCGCCTTCGTCGCCTACCCGGTGGAGTACCGCTCCTCGGGCGTGATGACTTTCCTTGTCAGCGAATCGGGGACCATCTACCAAAAAGACCTCGGTCCCAACACGGCAAAGCTCGCCGCAACGATGACCGCTTATGATCCGGATTCCACGTGGAAAAAGGCGGAATAGCCGAGGGGCTGGAGTTGCCGATGTCGTGCATCTCGCGTGAGCTGCGAGCCGTCGGGGTCGCGTTTATCATGCTGGCGACGCTCGGTCTTTTTTGGCCCGCAAAAACTGCGAATCTGGCACAGTCGCTTGCAAACCCTCCGGAACTTCGCGCGAAAGGCCACACTCTCTCGCTAACTTTGCACGCGGGGATCACTGGTGACGGCAAGGACTCGTTTTATTTTAATGGCCAACCGACCGCTCCGACCTTGCGTATGTCGCCGGGCGATCAACTGAAGATCACCTACAGCAACGATCTACCGACCAAACCACAGGAGCTTTGCTTGATTGGTCCGTGCATGGACATGACGAATTTGCACTTTCACGGTCTGACGGTCTCTCCCGACAGGCCGCAGGACGACGTGTTGGACATGATGGCCATGCCAGGACAATCGCTCAGCTATACTGTGCACATTCCTAGGGACCATCCGCCGGGATTGTATTGGTATCACACGCACCCGCATGGAGAGAGCTACCAGCAAGTGCTGGACGGCATGTCCGGCGCGCTGGTGATCGAAGGAATCGAATCCTATTATCCGGAGCTCGCCGGGTTGACAGAACAGATCCTGATCGTGCGCGGCCGTTCCATTGGACGCGGCCCCCAGGCTGCCGATTTGGCGGAGCGCGTTACACTCGGGTCGGATAATTGCGGTGGGGAGTCTGAGCCGCCAGACGAAATCTTTACGATGAACGGAACCGTGCGGCCTGAAATTGCAATTGCTCCGGGAGAGCGCCAATTCTGGCGTATCGTCAACGCTTCCGCGGATCGCTATCTGGATCTGCAGCTGGAAGCTCAAACGTTTGAAATCGTGGCCATGGACGGAATGCCTATCGTTCGTCATGACCCCGGTCATCGCACGCGCATCGCCGATCATGTCCTGTTGCCACCGGCGGGCAGACTGGAAGCGATTGTCACCGGCCCAACCACCCAGGCTCACTCCCATTTGATCTCGCGCTGCGTGGATACCGGGCCAGTCGGCGATCCAAATCCCGCGATGATCTTGGCGGACATCGCTCCGCCGACTGCACCGGACCGAATACGCAAAGCATCGAAAAGCCGCCTCAAACCTGATTTCAAAACGGTGGATCTGGCGAACGAAGAGAAGGCGCCGCCCCGATTCACCGTGACGTTCACGGAAGACCAGAACGGTTTCTACATCAATGGAGAGAAATTTGCGCCCGATGCCGCTCCCCTGGTGCGTGCGAAGGTTGGGACGTTTCAGCATTGGAAGGTCGTCAATGCCACGGCGGAACTGCATCCACTGCACATCCACCAGGTTCACTTCCTGGCGTATGCCGAAAACGATAAGCGGATTGCCGACCCGTTGTGGCTGGACACCGTGAATGTTCCTTACGGCGGCACCGTCGACGTCATCATGGATTTCAGCGACCCAGTGATCAAGGGCATGTCCGTGTTTCACTGCCATCTTCTCAATCACGAAGACAAAGGGATGATGGCAAAGATTCTCTTTGAATGAATGAGCTAGCGCATCCCGCTGTTCGAGAATCGACGCCTGTCAAGTTGCGCGTCCTGCGCGAGAAAATTCCCTCGCTCCCAGTTTTTCGCAAGAACGTAGCTTCCAGTGGCCCGACGTGGCTGCCTCCGGTGTTGGTGCTGGGCGCGATTGCCGCCGTCGCCTATGCAGACCATCGCATTGTCTCGATGTCGATTGCCTACCTCTACATTCTTCCTCTTGGCATCGGCGCGATTTTTCTGCGCAGGAATATCAGCTATTCCCTAATCGTGGCGTGTGTCTTATTGCATGATCTTGATTCTCCGCGAAAGATCCACCATCCGGGACTTCGGCTACTTGACAATCTCGCAACGATGCTTTGCTTCAGCTTCGTTGTTTACTTCATCCAGCAGTACATCGAGCAACGCGAAGCGCTGGCTAGAAATGTGCAGCAGCAGCGCGACCGCCTGCTGCAGGATCTGGAGCTGGCCGCGCAAGTCCAGCGCCTGTTTCTTCCCATCGGCAAGCCAGCCATTGCCGGACTTCAGATCGCCGGCATGATGCAGCCCGCGCGCAGCGTGAGCGGCGACTACTACGACTACATCCCCATCGACCCGCTGACGATCGAGATCGTAATTGCCGACGTAGCCGGAAAAGGAGTTCCGGCTGCCCTCTTGATGGCCGCGACGGCGGCAGTCATGCAGCTGGAAGCGAACCGTGATCGGAACATGCTGGAGCTTGTGGAACGATTGAATCAGGAGATCGACTCCGTGTCGGACGGTGAACGCTATGTGACGTTATTCGTCGCCGAAATCGATGCCCGCAAGCGGACGATCCGCTACGTCAACTGCGGCCACAATCCAGCACTTCTGTTTCGGACGAAGACTGGCATTGTTACGCGTATGGATTCGTCGTGCCCACCCATCGGAATGTTTTTGGAAAGACCGTGCGAACTGGCCTCGCTAGACCTGATTGCCGGCGACGTGATGGTCTTCTATACGGATGGCGTTACCGAGGCGCAGAATCAGTCCGGCGAAGAATTCGGAATGGAGCGTCTCGCCGCCGTAGTCACTCGCGGTTCTGCAATGTCCGCGGAGGACTTGATGAATGATATCTTTCGCAGCGCAGCAGATTTCTCGGGCGAGGTTGGATTCCATGATGATGTGACCATTCTCGTGGTTAAATGCGATTTTGACGACTCTGCAACTCTGCCCTCGTGACTCATTTTCGAGCCAGAACGTCATAAGTCCAGCGGGATCAACCGCGGCGCAACCAGATCCAGTCCGGCTTCATTCTGTGCGTTGAGAAGTCGATCTCCGCGCTGAAATGCAGGGTGTCAGGGTCCAGACGAGCATCCAACCCGTTGGACACTTCCGTCGTCAGACCCACCTGCTCGGCTTCTTGTCCTTGGCCTAAGCGCCCGTATTTTCAGCCATTCCCGAAACTTGTGATCCCGCTCCCCTTTGGTACCCGGGCTGCATCATCCGAATGTAGCGCAGTTGAAAATAATAAAAGTTGGCGCAGCCCGGCCGCGCCGGACGGAACTGGGGATATAAATCATGATGTGGATCGTTAGGCTGGCGCTGAAAGAACCGTACACCATCATCGTGCTGGCTATCCTGATCATTCTTTTCGGGACGCTGGCAATCCTTCACACGCCCACGGACATTTTTCCGGACATCAACATCCCGGTCGTCAGCATTATCTGGACCTACAACAGTATGGAGCCACAGGACTTGGCCGACAGGATCGTCACCATCACGGAACGCAACCTGACCACCACCGTCGATAACATCGAGCACATAGAGTCGCAGTCGCTTTACGGAATCGCCGTGGTGAAAGTGTTTTTTCAACCCACGGTGAGTATCGACAAGGCCATCGCTCAGATCACCGCAAATTCCCAAACGCAGCTCAAACAGTTGCCCGCTGGTACCACGCCGCCTTTGATCATTAGCTATAGCGCCTCGACAGTGCCGATTCTCGAACTCGGGCTCTCCGGCCAGGGGATATCGGAGCAGGCACTCAACGATTATGGCCTCATGACCATCCGCCCGCAGCTGGTCACGGTTCAGGGTGCAGCGGTCCCGTATCCGTATGGGGGGAAGCAGCGCCAGGTACAAGTGGACCTAAATACTCAGGCGTTGCAGGCGAAAGGTCTATCCCCGTTGGACGTGGTCAACGCCATTGCTGCTCAGAATCTTATTCTCCCCACCGGAACATCTAAAATCGGTTTAAAGGAATATGACGTCGACATCGCCAATGCGGCTCCCCAGACCATCGCGCAACTCAACCGTATCCCCGTAAAAACGATTGGCAGCACGACCATCTACATCAGCGATGTCGCTTGGGTGCGCGACGGCTTTCCGCCGCAAACGAACATTGTCCGTGTCAACGGCCAACGCTCCTCCCTCTTGACGGTCCAAAAGAACGGCAATACCTCGACCCTAAGCATCATTTCTGGAATCAATGCTCTATTGCCGTTTATCAGAACGCTTGTGCCGCCTGCGCTACAAATTAAACCTTTGGCGGACCAATCCATCTTTGTGAAGGGGGCCATTAAGGGTGTGGTCACCGAAGCGTCCATTGCGGCCTGCCTTACCGGAATAATGATTCTCGTCTTCCTCGGCAGTTGGCGCAGTACCACTATCATTGTTGTCTCGATTCCGCTCGCCATTCTGACATCCATCATCACGTTCAGTGCGCTCGGTGAAACCATCAACATGATGACGCTGGGCGGACTGGCCCTGGCGGTCGGCATTCTCGTCGATGACGCCACCGTCGAGATCGAAAACATCAATCGCAACCGTCAGGCGGAGCCAGATAAGGACATGGATACGGTTGTTCTGGACAGCGCTGCGCAAATCGCTACCCCCGCCTTTGTGGCCACGATTTCGATCTGCATCGTGTTTACTCCGATGTTTCTGCTGTCCGGCGTCGCGAAATTTCTGTTCGTTCCGCTCGGTGAGGCCGTGATCTTTGCCATGCTGGCCTCTTACCTCCTCTCCCGCACCGTCGTTCCGATGATGGCTAAGTATCTGTTGCGCTATGACACCCCGAACACCGCGCAATCCCGCAATCCATTTGTTCGTATGCAGGTTCGCTTTGAGGAAACGTTTGAGCGGCTCCGCGGGCGTTATCACGGAGTCCTCGAAGGTTGCCTCCACCATCGCGGCATTTTCCTTATCGCATTCTTCTCCGCTTGCGTGGGTTCCTTGGTCTTAATCGTGCCTTGGCTGGGGCGAGATTTCTTCCCCACGATCGATAGCGGTTCGTTCAACCTCCACATGCGAGCTCCAACGGGTTTGCGAATTGAAGAGACCGCTCGCCTCTGTGATCTTGTCGAGCGCTTCATCCGGCAACAGCTTCCGCCGGGCGAAATCTCCAACGTCATCGACAACATTGGACTCCCCTACAGCGGCATTAACACGTCCTATCTGAATACTGGAACTGTGGGCACCTCGGATGCTGATATTTTGGTGACCTTTGGTGTTAACAACCACCATACGGCGAAGTACGTTCACGACCTCCGCATCAGCCTGGCAAAAGAATTTCCCGGCGTAACTTTTTCTTTCCTGCCTTCCGATATGGTCACGCAAATCCTGAATTTCGGCCTGCCCGCGCCCATCGACATTCAAGTGGTTGGGATCGATCTACAGGGGAATCAAGTCTTCGCGGATAAACTGCTGAATCAAGTGAAATTCGTATCCGGGATAGCCGACGCGCGCATCCAGCAGCCGTTCGATGAACCCTACATCCACCTTTGGATGGACCGCACCAAGGCGCAAGAAATTGGCTACAACGGCTCGAGCATCGCGCAAAACGTTTTAATCTCGCTTGGTGGCAGCTTCCAGACCGCTCCAACTTACTGGCTCGACCCTAAGAACCGAAACAGCTATGACATCTCTACCCAGACCCCGCAGTATCGCGTCGACACGCTTCAGGATCTCGCGGACATGCCCATCACCGGACCCTCTCCCGACGTCGCACCGGCCCTTCTCGCCAGCCTCGCGTCCATCCAGCGCGGAGCCGGCGCGGCGGTGGTCTCGCACTACAACATCATGCCCGTCATCGACATCTTCGGCGCGGTGCAGGGACGCGATCTCGGAGGCATTGCCGGCGACGTTACACACATCATCGATCAAATGCGGCCCGAGCTGCCCCGCGGCTCGCAAGTTGTTATGCGCGGCCAGGTGCAGACGATGCGTTCGTCGTACATCGGTCTGCTAACAGGGCTGGTCCTCGCTATTGTCCTGGTCTACCTGCTTATCGTCGTGAACTTTCAGTCTTGGCTGGACCCTTTCATCATTATCACTGCGCTTCCGGCAGCCCTCACGGGAATCGCCTGGTTCCTATTCATTACGCGCACCACGCTGAGCGTCCCGGCACTCACCGGCACGATCATGTGCATGGGTGTCGCCACCTCCAACAGCATCCTGGTGGTGCAATTCGCCAGGGAACAGATGAGCGAAGGCAAAGACCCCGTGGCCGCGGCTCTTCAGGCTGGGTTCACTCGTTTTCGCCCCGTGATCATGACGGCTCTGGCAATGATCATCGGCATGCTGCCGATGTCGCTCGGACTTGGAGATGGTGGCGAGCAGAACGCTCCCCTGGGCCGCGCGGTAATAGGCGGATTGCTCTTCGCCACGGTGTCCACGCTGTTGTTCGTTCCGACCGTGTTCAGCATTCTCCATGGCTTGCGTCACCGGCCTGCGACGGCTGGTCCTACATCGGCGGGAGCTACGGCCGAAGGAATCTAAAGGTGATACCAATGCAATCGCAAACACGAGTACAGGTTCCCATGCAAGAACTGCATTTGCCGGCCGCCACTGGCGCCAAACCGCGGTCGCGAGGCGGTTGGCATGCCGGCATTGCAGTTTTCCTGGTGTTCGTTGCCCTTTTGGTTTCCGGTATTCTTGAGCGCATCCACACCAACGCCTCTCTACGCACCGAAACCGCCGATACGGCGATACCCACCGTGTCCGTGGTTGCGCCGAAGCGCGCCGCACCATCGCAGGAAATTGTACTGCCGGGAAACGTCCAGCCGTTTGTCACCTCGCCGATCTTCGCGCGCACGAACGGTTATCTGCTGCATTGGTATTTCGATATCGGGGCGCACGTAAAAAAAGGCCAGCTGCTGGCGGTCATTTCGTCTCCGGAAGTGGATCAGCAACTGCAGCAGGCCCGCAGCAACCTGCTAACCGCGCAAGCAAACCTCGATCTCGCCTCCATCACCAAAACCCGGTATCAGGGACTCTTGAAAGCCCATGCGGTGTCCCAACAGGACGTGGACAACGCGGTGGGTACGTACAACGCGAACAAAGCCATTACCGAAGCGGATCAGGCGGCCGTGCAGGAGTACACCGCGCTGGTATCCTTCGAAAAGGTCTACGCTCCGTTCGACGGAGTTATCACCGCCCGCAACACCGACATCGGCGATCTGATCAATTCAGGTAGCACTGCCAACCCAAAAACCGATCTCTTCCACATCGCGCAGCCTGGCGTGCTCCGCGTCTACGTCAATGTACCTGAAGAATATTCACCGCAAACCAGGCCCGGCCTGACCGCGGAGTTGAAATTAAACGAGTTTCCCGGACGAATGTTCACAGGAAAACTGGTGCGCACCGCCGACGCCATTAACTACACGACGCGCACGCTGCTGGTGGAAGTGGACGTCAATAACCCATCCGGGGAATTGCTTTCCGGCGCTTATGCGGAAGTTCATTTCAAAATACCGGGGCAGGCTTCCACCTACATTTTGCCGGTGGACACTCTTCTCTTCCGGAAGGAAGGCCTGAACGTCACCATCGTCGAGAACGGGAAAGCGAAGCTGGTGCCGGTAACGCCAGGCCGCGACTTTGGTGATTCGATCGAAATCGTTTCCGGCCTGCAGGGCAACGAATCCGTCATCATGAGCCCACCCGATTCCATCGTGACGGGCGAAACTGTGAAGCTAGCTACCCTACAGCCAGCCACGCCCACGTCAGCCGCAGGAGCGAAACAGTGAATTCTCTTTGCGCCGCACGAATGGAAGCTCGAGTCCAGAAGCGCATCGCGGGCAGTGTCTGTGTGCTGAGCATGCTTTTGGTTGCGGGTTGCACCGTCGGACCCAAATACCACACGCCAACCGCGGAAATTCCTCCCGCCTATAAAGAGGTGCAGGACTGGAAACCGGCTCAACCGAACGATCAGAATCTCGGCGGCAATTGGTGGGAGATTTTTCAGGATCCCCAACTGAACGCCCTGGAGCAGCAGGTCAACGTCTCCAACCAAAACCTGAAGGCCGCCGCAGCCCAATACACCCAGTCTCGCGCGCTGCTTCGCTACTATCGTGCCGATTACTTTCCCACCGTCACGCTTAATCCGGTGGCCGATCGAACGCGCATATCCCAGAACGCCCCGCCCCCGGGTTCGACGTTTGTTGGCGTCACCTACGACGATTTTCAGATGCCGTTCGACGTTTCCTACGAGGCAGACGTGTGGGGACGCGTTCGCAAAAATGTGGAGTCTTATCGAGAACAAGCGCAAGCCAGTGCCGCTGACTTGGCGACCGTCAATCTAAGCATGCATGCGGATCTGGCGATGCAGTACTTTATGGCCCGTAGCCTGGACGCCGAGGAACAGCTCCTTAATTCCACGGTAACGCAGTATCAACAAGCTCTGGACTTGATCGAGAGCCGCTATTCTGGAGGCATTGCTTCCGAGGTGGAGGTCCAGCAAGCCAGCACTCAACTGGAAACAACCCTCGCCGAGGCAATTGACGTGGGAGTCGCCCGCGCGCAGTACGAACACGCGATTGCGATCCTCATCGGGAAACCTCCTGCGGAGTTTAGTTTACCTCCGACGCCCCTGGTGGCGCCGCCTCCGCCCATTCCCGTCAGCGTGCCCTCCGAACTTTTGGAAAGGCGCCCGGATATCGCAGCCGCAGAGCGAAGAGTCGCAGCCGCGAATGCGCAGATCGGCGTCGCGAAATCTGCCTACTACCCGCTCATCAATTTGGGCGCCGCGGGAGGATTTGAAAGCACCGCTATCACGACCTTGTTACAGGGGCCGAGCGGATTATGGTCCTTTGGGGCGTCTGCTGCTTTCACCGTCTTCGACGTGGGAAGGCGCCGGGCTTTAACCGACGAAGCCATCGCTGCGCACGATCAAACCGTCGCCAACTATCGCGAAACAGTGCTGACCAGTTTCCAACAAGTTGAAGACAACGTAGCGGCCTTGCGAATCCTCCAGCACGAAGCCGAGGTTCAGGACAAAGCAGTCATCGCCGCCCAGAGGTATCTCGATCTCGCGAACACCCGCTATATCGGCGGCGTAACCAGCTACCTGGAAGTGACAACTGCGGAGACCGCCGCTCTTTCCGACGAAGTCACCGCGGTTAATATTCTCGGCCGGCGCATGGTGGATGCGGTCTCGCTGGTGCAGGCGCTCGGCGGGGGATGGAATCGCACCGCATTGCCTGCGCGCCCGGAATGCTGCGGCAAACTCACAAGCCAATTGCAGTGATGCCGGTTGCCCTTCCCAAAAGCGGCACGCCGCTTGTTCCGTTTCACTGACGGTTTGCCATCTAATTAACGGAAGGAAAGAACTGCCGCCTGCAGGCAATCACGGTCGAATGTTCTGCAGGCTCGCGCGAGAACTGTAGACCGCGGTCCTGCAGAGGTCTGTTTCAATCACATCGGACTGCGCTCGATCTAGCGAAACGTTATTGTGGAATCGCTCGTCTATTCAGATGAGGGTCTCGGCTGGAATTGCGTCGACGATCCTCAAGGAGGCCGCTGTCCATGCGAAATCTTCGTTGGACGCTCGCATACGGAGTTGTTCTCATGCTCGGAGTGCCCGGTCCCGCCGCAGCTCAGGACCAGGGGGCACAGCAGCCCTCGGCGCGTGAGCAGCTTCAACACGTCCATACGCCGCAATCGATCGACCAGGAACTTGCTCGCCTTACGAAAGATCTGGAGCTGACTCCGGAACAGCAGAAGCAGGTTCGGCCTCTGCTTAACGAGCATCATGACAAGATTCAGGCGCTGCTCGATAAGAATCCGACAGCTTCGCGGCAGCAGCTTGGCCCGCAGATTCACGCTATCAGCGACGAAACGCACCACCAGATTCATGCTCTGCTAACCGATCACCAGAAAGAATTGGAAAAGGCGATGCAGCAACGCGAGCAGGATGGTGGAGAAAATAGGCGACCTGCTCCACCTGCCGCAACCTCGCCGGGGCCATCTTCTTCGCCCTCTTGATGAATTTGCAACCAGGCCGAACCGTAAGGCTTCGACTTTCCAATTTCGCTCCGGTGAAGAATAACGTGGTCCGAAAAACGCGTGTGCTCGCTGGTTTTTCCCCTGCGTTGTTAGAACCGATACGTAAAACCGACATTCGCAGCGATTGGTGCCGCGTTAGAGATCACCGTTTTGAAAAAAGTTCCTGGCTCAAAGCCGGCAAGGTTGAAGGCGAGGATGACATGCGCTACGGGAGCCCAGCGAATCTCCAGATCTCCTTGATTCCCGAGATAGCGCGCATTGCTGGCACCGGGCGGATCCATCAGCACGCCACTCCCAAAAGCATATATCCCGTCGTACGTTGATTCCCTCCAATACCAGTCCCAGGCAAAGGCGCCCGTCACGTTCGTTCGCAACTGGAACTGAATGACCGGATGCACATCGATCAGGTTCTGGGGCCCCAGGAAAGGCACGACTGCGGGAGTGAAGTATGCGCCACGCGGAAAAAGAGTATTGAATGTACCGAGAGGCTGGTTCGCGGGATTGCCGTCGCCGCTGTATACGTCAGCGCGCAAGACTGGTCGAGGGTGAAAACGCACGCGATCGAACGTGAATCCAGTTTCCGTTGAAACGCTCCAGGCGCGTATCGAGGCGCTCCCGAAACTTCCCCACTGGTAGTTCGGTTCCCAGTTGTAGTCCAAGCCTTTCCCTACCGGGCGGAACACTCTGGTTCCGATGGTGTGGCGAACCTCCTGGGCAGTTCCTCTGTTGTAGGTCGCTGACTTCGTGTCCAGTCCGATGTAATAGATGTCGGCCTGCCCGCGGCTCACGATTGGCACTGGAACCGTCAGATAATTTCCCCATAGGCTTTCCGCATGATTCGGTACATCGTCGAAAAAACCGAGATTATTCTCGACCGGTTTGACTGCGAATAGATCCAACCTCGCGTGCGCACCTTCGGCGATCAAGCGAAATCCGTCGAAACTCAGCTTTACGTTAGGGCCTTCGTTATTGTCGAACAAGCGCCCCGTCCCCAACACTATCTCCTGACGCCCCGCCCGCAGACTGATGCCGTGCGGACTGCTGACGTGAGAACCGATCTCTATAAATGCCTGATGAACATCGCCGCGGTCTTCATCGATTTGAGCCCGTGGGCCGCCGTTCCTCCCGTCCTCGTAGTCAAACTCGAATTCGGAAAATAGACGGCAGTAAGACCCTGCGTGGAAATCGAAATGGGGCATCACTCGGTTCATGACGTATCCATTTTGGTCTTGAGGCCCCGCGCCGAACATCCAGTTGTTGTAATACTCGTATTGGATGCGGTATTCGAACCCCAGCGAGAGGTACAGTTGCGGGTTTTCGCCAAACGGAATGTACTTTACCGGGTCGAAGAAGTCCGTGCGCTTCGACGGGTCTGCGAGAAAGCTCCAGTTGTGCTCCGCGGGAAAGGGATTCAACGGTGGACGCGCGGGGTCTGGAGCAGGACCAGGTGACTGAGGGTCCGGAGTCTGCGCCCCGGCAGGCAGCGCCGCGAGCGTGATGAGAAAACCGATTAACAGAAGATACCTACGGCTTGCGCTTTTTTTGCAGACGCCGAACCTGCAGTACGATGGCCGTGAGTTTCGAATTTTTGTTCCGCTGAACATCGACCGTCGTCGGAATCTCCTCGCAAATGCCCCGTGAAACTAGCACGTCAGGGAACACGGGGCACAGCGCGATCCAGGTTGCGATCAAGATCTGCCTGGGAGAAGTGCAGCGCCTCAACGGAATCTGACGGAGTCAGCGTAATGCGAATGCATTTAAAGGCAGGACAGTTACTCTTCGCGGCAACGCTGCGGATGGGGACCAGAACATTGGCCTCCGGGTAGTAGGCGGCAGCGCTCCGCCGAGCAATCGCATAGGGAACGATCGCAAAGCGGGGAGCCTTGCGCACCTCTCCTTCAAAGTGACTATAAATGTCAACGATCTGTCCCGCTTGCAGATTTCTTGCCTCCATATCAAGCGGGTTCAGAAAGAGCGCCCGGCGACCACCAAAGACACCCCGATAGCGGTCATTCAATCCATAAATCGTGGAATTGAACTGATCGTGGCTGCGAATCGTTGTCAAAAGAAATTCGTCAGGCTTCAGGTCATGCTCCGGGATTGGGCAAACGGTTAACTTCGCTTTACCCGAGCTCGTTTTGAAGTTGCGCTGCTTTGCCGCATTCGGCAGATAGAAGAATTTCTCCTCAGCAAGCCGCGCGTTGAAGTTCTCGAATCCCGGAATCACCCTGGAAATCGCGTCACGGATCAAGTTATAGTCCGCCGCAAAGCCCAGCCAATTCGTGGTGGTTCGAGACCCCAGAGTCGCATGCGCCAGATTTGCAATGATCGCTACATCGCTCTGCAGTTCCGTTGAAGCGGGTGGAAAGAAGCCTTCGGTAGGATTGATAATCCCCATGGAATCCTCGATGGTCAGGAACTGCTTGCCAGTTTTCTGTATGTCTTCCTCCGTCCGCCCCAGACAAGGGAGAATCAATGCTCGCTCCCCTGTAATTAGATGGGAGCGATTTAGCTTGGTTGAAACGTGCGCGGTAAGCTTGCAGCGCTGCATTGCGTGCGCGCTGTAGACTGTGTCCGGCGTGTTCGAAAGGAAATTGCCGCTGATCGCAAAAAACACCTTCACGTCTCCGTCGAACATCGCGTGCAGCGTCTCGACGGTGTCATACCCCCACTTCCGGGGTGGTTCAAAGTTGAATTCTTTCCCGAGAACATCCAGAAAAGCTTTTGGCGGCCGCTCCCACACACCCATGGTGCGGTCACCCTGGACATTCGAGTGTCCACGTACACACACAGTGCCGGCCCCTGGGCGTCCTATGTGACCGCCAACGAGCAGAAGATTCACGATCATCGAGACGTTGTCAACGCCGTTGCGTTGCTGTGTAACACCCAGGCACCAGGCGATTATGGTCTTCTTTGAGGCCGCGTACATATCGGCGGCAACACGCAGTTGATTTCGAGTCAGCCCGCTATTCTCCTCAATTTCTTCCCAGCTTGTGGCTTGCACATCGGCCAGCAATGCTTCGAAACCTTCGGTGAAGGTTTGAATAAACTCGCGGTCAATTTGCGAAATGCGTCCCGCACGTTCGCGCTCGAACAGATCCTTCAGAATGCCTTTGCTTGCCGCTACATCGCCATTAACGCGCACGGGGAGATAAAGATCGGCAAGTGCCTGCCCATTCCCAAGCAGTGCAAAGGGCAGCTGCAAAGGATTCGGGTAATCCTGGGGGTTCGGATTCGTTACCCTCATCAGGCTTACCTCAGGTAAGGGGTTGACCGCGATGATCTTTGCGCCATGGTCCTTGGCCTTCTGCAGCGATGTCAACATTCGCGGGTGGTTTGTCCCAGGGTTGTTTCCAAAGATAAAGATGAGATCAGTGCTCTCCATGTCCTCCAGCGTGGCTGTACCCTTGCCGACGCCGAGCGTCTCTATCATCGCAACTCCCGAGGACTCGTGGCACATGTTCGAGCAATCGGGAAGATTGTTGGTTCCAAACTGCCGCGCGAATAACTGCAGAAGAAAGGCAGGCTCATTTGTCGTTTTGCCTGACGTGTAGAAGCTGGCTTGGTCGGGCGAGTCCAAAGCGTTTAGTTCTTGCGCGATCATCGCAAAGGCGTCCGGCCATGTGATCGGCTGATAGTGCGCCGCGTTCGGGTGCCGTGCCATTGGCGAAGTCAGCCGCCCCTGCTGATTCAGCCAGTAATCGGATTTCCCGGCCAGCTCCGCTATCGAATACTTCGCGAAAAAGTCCGCCCCGATGCGCTTCTTTGTGGACTCGTCAGAGACGGCCTTGGCGCCGTTCTCGCAAAACTCAAAAATCTTCCGCTTCTTGTCCGGACTTGGCCATGCGCAGCTCTGGCAGTCGAACCCAGTTACCTGGTTGATCTTCAAAAAAGCTTCGCTCGACCGAACCGGACCCATTTCCCCAATGCCGTACAGCATCGTGTTCCAGATGGCAGGAATGCCGGCGGCCTCTTCAGAGGCACGTCCGATCCTGAGATTGCCCAGATCCATTGGGTTTTGCGCTTGCAGGGAAGTCAAGTTGTTCGGATCCAGCTCCACTTTGGGATCAGCGTCTGTGCTGCTCTCAGTCTTCGTTCGCAGCTCCTGCTTGGCGCGATAGTGCCCGTCTCGGCACTGCTCGTCCCCTTGGATTACGTCCGAACTGTCCGTCGTTTTCATGGTCTCCTCCTGTTGAGTCTCGAACACTCGTGCGGGCCAGGATTTGTCATCAAAGCGAATACCGGCCGACCGACGCGCGCAGCGAGATTTCGATCCGGCCCTCGCGCAGCTCCCATTTTCTGAGTTCGAAGGTGCGTAGCCCTCGCTTGACGAGCGGCTCCGCTTCCATGGCCTGGCGCGCTTCTTCGATCGCGGTGGTAGACAGGATCGTCAGGCCGTCCCCGACGAGGACGCCCCCTCCTCGATAAACGGGCCAGACGCCCAAAGGCGCCCCTCCGCTTCCAAAGCGTTCATGTAGGCCAGGTGCTCGGCGACGAAGGGCTCGACCGCGCTGGCCGGCGTGGCGACGCGGTTGATCGCGACGTATAGCGTCTTCTTCAACATCGGCGCAAGCAGTTCCTCGACGGCTTTCCTGGAGTCGTTGGACATATCGGTTCTCCGTTCATTCCCGGCCGTTTGACCGCACTTTGCGCGGGAGCAGCGTTGGTTGCGATTTGGTGGCCGCGATAAACAGCAAGCCACCGATCATGGATGTGTTCTTGAGGAAGTTGACGAGCTGCGGCGTGTAGGCGGCTGTACCGACAACCTGCCAGAAGGCGTGCGCTGTGAACGTCGCGGGAACCAGGAAAACCAACAATGCCACAACTGCCAGTCGCGGATAGCTGCCTAAGGCCAAAGAAAACCCTGCAGCTACTTCGAGGGTTCTGGCGCTCAACATGAGAAACGGCACCAGGCTGATGGAAGCGCCGTGTTCGAGGAGCTCTTTTGCTGCACCGGCCTGGCTAACGATCCCGAGACCATTCCGCAGAAATATCGTCGCTACGAGAGCACGAGAAAGGGCTAGAACACAGCGCTGAAGAGAATTCATTGGCGACTCCTACGATGCGCGGCCGAAATCACGGATTACACGTTCGGACCGTCCCGCTGCTCTTTGCGTTCACTGACCATGCGAGCGGAAGCCACGTTTGTAGCTTGGATCTTCTCTCTAAGAAGCTATCCTCCACCTTGCTCGCCCAACACCATCCCCAACAGTCCGACCAGAGCAATGCTAGGCGGCGCAGGACTCTTCACCTTAATCACCCCATACACAACACCCACCAGCAGGCCTACCACGAATGAAGTCAGGAGTGCTTTCATTTTTAGACTCCCTGCAGTCGTTTTCGGTGATTCATTTCTGTCAATCCCAATGCGTGGTGCCGCGCACCCACACGACGCCTCCTCCGCGCAAACCCGAATTGCCGCTGTCTCGGCTCACGACCGAATGCTCCTCCGTATGGACTTAACCGAGAGCTCATCCACTCCAGCCATGGCCGCAGAGGAGCATTCAGGCGCGCGCTTTTCGAAGACTTTGTCGGATAGGCTCGAGCAAGTTGCCGTCAAAGACCTTGCACGATTTCCGACAGGAACCACGTCCGGCGCTCGGTTTGGTCAATCCAGACCTCGATCTCGCTGGCGGTCGCAACGTCATTGTATTTCTCGCAAGTTTCATGCGCGGAGCGGAAATAACGCGTCAGCGCCTGATTATCGGCATTGAGTTCTGCAAGCATTTCTTTCGGCGCAACGCTCTCGTCGTTGTTGTCCTTCAGGCGTTGATGTTGTGAGATATCACTGATCGAGCGCAACGTGGTTCCTCCGATTTTGCGGGCACGCTCGGCAATATCATCGGTCATGGCGAAAATCTGTTCAGAGTGTTCATCGAGCAGCAGGTGATAATCGCGGAAGTGCTGCCCGGTCATGTGCCAGTGGAAATTCTTGGTCTTCAAGTACAGCGCGAACGTATCGGCCAACAATCGGCGTAGCGCAGTGGTGATCTCGACGACGCCTTCGTGGTTAAGGTCAGTTGGTATTCCGTGCGTTGCTTGCGGTTTTTCCTTGGCCTGTGCTACGGCTTCCTTTGCCATCGTTTGTTTCTCCTTTGTTTGGTTTTAATTCGAGATGCGATCCCGCTCGTCGAAACTGAGCAGCTGCTGCGTTTTTGCCTGTCCGGTAGCCATCCGGCTGTACGCTTCCACAGCTTTCTCAAACACAACAATCTCTATCGGCGGCGGTTTCAAAACCCCCGTTTCAAAACCGGGGCGGAGCTCCTCCTCGATTTCCGCTATCTGTTGTGACGTCAGGCCATAACTGTCCACTCCAAGCAGTCGCGAGAAATTGTGATAGAAGTCCACGAGGCTGAAACTTACACGGGGAACTCCTGCGCTAGCTATAGCCACCTGTCGTCCACCGAACGCGAGCGAACGCAACGCCGGCTCAAACATTGGGCCGCCCACGGTGTCAAAGACAGCATCGGCACCCCTTCCCGCCGTCAGTTCCAGGACCCTTTGACGAAGATCTTCGGTCTCGGTGTTGATAAACGACTCAGCACCAGGGATCGGATCGGATGTGATGTCGGCGCCTATCACACGCGCCTTCTTCCAATTCGCAATCTGTGTCGCTGCTTGTCCCACCGCGCCCGCGGCGCCAACAACGAGCATGGTTTCGCCAGCCTGGATTTGCGCAGCACTCACCAGGGATGCCCAGGCGGTAGTGTAGGGAACCCCGATCGCCGCCGCTTGCGCCATACTCAACGCCTTCGGTTTGAGCGACAGCGTATCCGCCGGGACAACGACATATTCCGCGTGAGATCCATCACGGATGATACCGAGCGTCGGGGAACTCCCCCAGACCTTATCGCCTTCGTGATGCTTCCCTTTTACAACAACGCCCGCGAAGTCGCGGCCCGGGGTTCGCGGCAGAATTGTTTTCTTGAAGCGCCCCGAAACGTTAACAATGTCGCTGGGATTGATCGCTGCGGCCTTCACGCGAACGAGTGCTTCCCCGTCGCCGGGCTCGGGAATCGGAACTTGTTCGATTCGCAACACTGACGGCGGTCCAAATTCAGCAAAACGCAACGCTTTCATTCCGTTCGAACTCATTGGGTTCCCATTTGCAAAATAACCCAATCCACCAGGACGCTTTGTCGTGGACGTAGACGTCCTTGCTATAAACCGGCTTTCGTCATCGGTCTCACAGATTCATTGCTCATACCGTCAAACGGGAAGTTCCGCAGATGAGGGATAGCCGTGCAGGCTGCGGCCCAGATCGCGGTCGTACTTCATCGTGCTTTTGTACAGTTCGTAGCGGCCATCGTCGAATTGTTTGCCGTGATCGCGAAGCCGTTGTAACTGGTCAGCAGATAGCGGCTTGAAATCGCGCAGGATCGTAAGATTCTGGTCGAGGACTTCCGTGGAATCCATGCCGCTGATGGTGGTGGCAACGGGAAGGCTCATCGCGTAGGAGAGCGCTTCGGAGGGGGTGTAGGCTCCCTTGGAAATGAGCTCGCCAGAACCGCCCATGCTCTTCATTCCCAGGACCGCGATTCCGCGCTGATTGGCGACGGGCAGGACGTTGCTCTCAAAGCTACGGAAGTTTGGGTCCAGTGGATTCAGAGGCATCTGGACGGTATCGAACGCGTAGCCACGGTTGAGCATCTCCAGGTGAATCGCCGGGAACTTGTGCCCGTCGAAGCCGACGAAGCGCACCTTGCCTTGCTGTTTCGCCTTGGTAAGAGCTTCGAGAACTCCATCGGGCGCGTAAATCAGTTCGGGATCGTTGTGGTAGATCACCTCGTGAATCTGCCAGACATCGAGATGGTCGGTCTGGAGCCGCACCAGAGATTCCTCCAGCATGCGCATCGCGAGATCCTGTTTGCGGCCATGCGTGCAGGCGCTGCTCATAAGGATGACTCGGTCTCGTTTTCCTTTGAGAGCGACGCCCAGACGCTCTTCGCTGAGCCCATTGAGGTATTCCCAAGCATTGTCGAAGATGTTGATGCCATGGTCCGTGGCTTTCGCGACCATGTTGTTGATTACCTTCTGATCGCCAACGGTCGAGAGATGGAAGCCGCCCATGCCCAGGATCGAACATTGCAGGCCGGTCTTGCCCAAAGGGCGCGTGGGCGACTGGAAGCTGCCGAGGGTTGGATCTTCTTTGGATTGGACTGCGGCGGGGAGCTTGTTAGATGGAATCACGGCGGTAACTCCTGCGATGGCGGCACCTTTCAGGAAGCCTCTGCGGCTTACATCAGGGCCGGCTTTAGGATTTTCGTGCATGACCGTGCCTCGCCCTAAACCTGAGGCCAGGCGTGGCCCGTGTCGTCCGCTTCTTTGATCATGTCTTTGACCTCGGCCTGCGCGGTGTCGAGAGGGAAGTCATGGACTAGCCGGGCTTCGGGGTTATCGAATTTCAGGGAAGCTTTATACAGTTCGAAACGTCCGTCTGCAGCATAGGGGCGGCAGCGGTCGCGCAGGGCTTGCATTTCGGCAGCGGTCATCGGTACAAAGTTCTGCGCGATTTCCAGATTCTGCTCGATGACGTGCAGCTCTTCGGCGCCGGAGATGGTGCACGCCACCGGAAGGCTCATGGCGTAGCGCAGCGCTTCGCTGGCAGAAAGCACGCCTCTTTGCACGGGATCGCCATGTCCGCTGATAGGCTTCATTCCCAAAGGCGCGATGCCGCGCTGGTTGAGGACGGGCAGGACTTTCTGTTCGAAGCTCATAAAGTAAGTGGCATCGAACGGGTTCAGTGGCATCTGCACGGAGTCGAAGGGGAAACCGGTGTTGAGCATGGCGAGATGCACGTCCGGGTCCTTATGGCCGGTGAAGCCGACGAAGCGTACTTTGCCCTGTTCCTTGGCTTTTCGCAGGGCTTCGGCGGCGCCGCCAGGACGAATGAAGAGCTCGGGATCATTCTGAAAAACCACGCCGTGAATCTGCCAGAGGTCGAGGTGGTCGGTCTGCAGCCGGCGCAGCGATTGCTCGAGCATCTGCATGGCCAGCGAAGCGTCGCGACCGTGGGTGCAGACCTTGGTCATCAAGAAGACTTTGTCGCGTCGGCCTTTGAGGCCCAAGCCAAGCCAGGACTCGGTTTTGCCGCGATAGTATTCCCAGGCATTATCGTAAAAGGTGATGCCGCCGTCGACGGCACGGTGAACGATTTCGATCGCAGCTTTCTCGTCTCGAGCGCCACCAAGATGGTGGCCGCCCAGACCAAGTGCGGAGATTTGCACGCCTGTTTTACCGAAGTCTCGAAGAGGAATGGACATGTGCCTCCTTGGTGGCCCACGGGCTGGATCGCGAGAAAGATCGTCCGGGGCAAATATTCAACCCTTTCGTTTTTCCTAATTTCTGTTTGGCTAGCTCCTTAGGCCAGCTCGCCGGTTAAAAACTGAGCTTCGCCGTTTCCAAAGCTCCAGTCCGCCGCTGAATTCTCGACGACTGCGACCATCACGTCGCTGGGAGCGATCGCAACTGAGCTTGCGAGCTGCTCCGTTAATTCCTTGTAGAATCTGCGCTTCAGAATCTCGTCGCGCTTCTTGCTTACCACCGTGATGACCAGAGCTTTGTCGGTCCGAGAGATGTTTAGGCCGGTGTCTTGGATGATCAAGAACCCTTTAGGATGGGCTTGATAGACCTGATAACGATCTCGCACCGGGACATGAAACGCCTTCACCACGGCCCTGTGGACCGCATCGAGAAGGGCCGTCACTTCGGATGGGGTTCTTCCTTCCAGAGCATCGATTTTGATCAAGGGCATAGCGTGATCTTCCTTTCCGTATTCCATCTCGGATTCGGTTTTCGGATCCTCGCGAATGTCACGTCGCGGCGGCGCCGGTCAGAATCCTGCGCACGAGGTACCATCATCTCACCGGCTTGAATTTTTGGACTCTCCTGCCCCAGTCTGTCTCGGCCACATAAATATCGCCTTGGGAATCAACTGCCATAGTGTGGCCATGGGTAAATTCACCGATCTGATGACCAGGACGCCCGAAGCTTGAGAGAACTTCTCCGCTGGCATGGTCGAGAATCTTGATCTGCTCGTCGCCGCCGTCGTCTACGTACATGTATTTTTGTTCCCGGTCGGGGGAGAAGCCGATCCACCATGTGGTGCCCCAGTTATCTGGAAGGCTGTTTTCTCTCTTGATCCAAATGTTGTTTATGAAGTTTCCCTTTTTATCGAAGACTTGGATCCGGTCGCTCTGTCGGTCACAGACATAAACCAGGCTGTCGTTGCCGATGACCACGCAATGCACAACCTGCATGAACGCGCCACCCACACCCGCATCGGCCTCTTCTTTTGTCCCCTGATGCCCCCACTGACGAAGGAATTTCCCGGATCGATCGAAAACAGCTATGCGGCTATTGCCATAACCGTCAGCCACGTAGACGTCGCCATTGGCCGGGTCTACCGCTATGTCCGATGGCATGTAAAACTGCGTGCGACTCGAATTCAGCGCGCGGCCCCTGAGAGTGCCGTCCGACGTATCGACAATGCCTCGCTTGCCGATCTGCATAAGTAGTTTCCCGCCGTGACTGTATTTTTGGATGATTCCATCGCCATTGCCGGCGGTCCAAAAATTGTTCTCATAGTCGATTTTGCAGCCGTGGGTGATATTCGGAACGACGTTCCAGTCGCCAAAGCTATTCACTACATTGCCCTCGGGATCGAATTCGATGTACGGTGGCGCTTGCTGCGCAATTTCCTTTTCCTTGTCCGTCATGTCCTCCCGATTGACGATGAAAACGTTATCCTTTGCGTCCACACATACACCGCTCACTTGTCCGATTACCCAGTTTTCAGGCAACGGCTTTGGCCAGCTGGAATCGACCACGAATTTCGGGCCACGGCCCTGTGCCTGCGCGCGACAGACGACTCCGAAGGTGGCCACGAGACCTAGGCAAATCCAAATCTTTTCGAAAAGTCGTCTTTCCTTTTTCATTTTGCTTCCCGCAGTGGACCGAGCTCACGTTTAGGGTCGGCAGCGTTGGCTCTTGAGACCTGTGAGCATCACGCTGCGGCGGCGCCAGTCAGGATCCTTTTTACTTTATTGATCTCGAAGGGTTCACTTACCAGTTCTCCACCGATTTGTTTCAAGCGCTTGAAGTGTGGCGTTGCCATATGGAGATCGAGCGCAGCCTGATTTTCCCATCTTTCGGAGAGAAAGAATCGGCCCTTCGTGTCTGTCTCATAAAGGTCATACAGCTTGCATCCCGGTTCCGCGTGCGTAGGAGCTAACATGCCCTGCAGTAGCGCTCTCAGTTGGTCTTCTGCTCCTGCACGTGCCACAAATCTGGCAATCAAAAGCACCTCAGCCATGGTTGTTTCACCTCATCCTTTCGTATTTGCTCTGCGGTTACGGCGCAATGTGTTCCCTGCCATCCATTAGATTTGGATCAACGCTAGCCCTGATTTAGGATCGTATTTCTTCTGAAGACGAATCGGACTTTCAGTCAAAATCAATTCGCAGGTCGGACGCACGCGGGCCTCCAGGAGGTGTCCACCGTGGGCAGTACCATCGGAGCGTCCCACCACCACATGCGCATGCACTTGCGGCTCCCCGTCCCGGAGGGCAATGTCGCCAATGAGCGAAAGCAGTTCCACTTGTTCGTCGAGCACGCAGGCTGGAGCGTACTTTTTTGTCTCCCAGTTGAACCAACCCAGTTGCGCGTAAGAAAGAGCGCCGATAGCTTTGAAGCTACTCCCCGCTAAACCCTGTCCCGCCGCGAACTGTTGCAGCAGGTTCGCGATCTCGTCGCCGGTGTCAAAGACCAGGACAAACGTTTTCGGTTCATTCTCGATCTGTTTCCAGCGCATGACCTCACCTCTTGCGGACATCATCTCAGATATACAGAAAACAAGAAAAGAGGCGCGAAGCTACCGTTGCAGAGCTGGATCGATCAGCGTCAGATCGGTTGCCGGATCAAAACGCTTCTGCATCGTTACCGGATCGACCGTAACCATCACTTCCACCGTCGGTGATGCGTATGCCTCGAGAACATGGCCTGCACGTGTTGTTCCGTCTGGCGCCCCCACCACCGCGTGAGTATGGACTACGGGCTTTCCTTGATAGAGCGCGATATCGCCACTCATCCCGATCAATTCGTGCTGACCAATGATGGGAATCTTCTTGTACATTTTGCGCTGGGGATCGAACCACGCGAACGTTGCTCCATTCAGCGCTCCGATAGCGGTGAAATGCGCACTCGTGACGTGATACTTCTCGGCAAACTCCAGCAGGCCGGAAAAAGCCTCGTCTCCCTGGTAGAAGATGACGGCATATTGTTTCGTCGGTTCTTCCGTGGTCAGCAATTGCACCTGCATCTTGGGAGCTTTGCCCCTCGGAACGGCTTCCGACGGCGCCACATATTCGCCTGCCGTATTCTGCGAACGCACCATCATGGCGGTGATTCCAATCAATACCAAAGCGCAGCCCAGTTGTTTCATCTTGCTCATCGCTTTGTTCTTCCATCTTCTAGAATCTTCAGGAGTGGCCTTCTCCGTCAGCTTGTTGTGCGCCTTTAGCTTCCGTTTTGTGAAAAGTCAATTCGCTTGCCTGCGCCGTATATCCTAGGCGGCGACGGTCTTTCTCGCCGGCGGCGCCATGAATTCGGGACCGACTGGCTCGAGGATCGTCTGCCGCAGAATCTGATCGATCGCCGCGAGCGTATCCGCGTCGAGCTTCCACTCGAGGGCGCCCGCCACAGCTTCCAGTTCCTCAGGATGGCGCGCGCCCCACAACGCCGCGGCGATTCCCGGCTGGTCCAGCACCCAACGCACGGCGAGATCCATCACGTGTTTTCCGTATCGTTTCTGCGCCAGATCATCCAGTTGCTGAACCGCATTCAGATATTGCGCGAAGCGCGGCGGCTGGAATTTCGGATCGGACAGGCGGAGATCGTCGCCGGTGAATTTTGTGTCCGGCCGCATCGTGCCGGTCAAGAGCCCGCGGCAGAGAGGCCCGTAAGCGAAAGCGCTCAGATTCTCTTCGTGCACGAAAGGCAGCACATCGCGCTCAATTTGGCGCTCAAAAAGATTATAGGGAGGCTGGACGGTGTGTAACGGAGAGACGGACATGAATTGGTTCATCTGCTGCGGTGAATAATTGCTCACACCGATCGCACGGATCACACCTTCCTTAAAGAGGGCTTGCATGGTATGGGCGGTTTCTTCGATGGGGACTGCCAAATCCGGCCAATGGACTTGATAGATGTCTATGTAGTCCGTGCGCAGGCGACGGAGGGAATCCTGGACCTCCTTCCGGATGCGAGCGGCCGAGGAATTGCGCGTGATCGAGCCGTCGTGCCACTCGAGTCCAACCTTGGTCGCGATGAAGACCTTTTCCCGATGCCCTCTCTCCTCAATTGCCCGTCCGACGATTTCTTCGGAAACCCCGAAGCCGTAAACCGGCGCTGTGTCGATCAGATTGATCCCCTTGTCGAGGGCCGCGTGGATCGTGCGAATCGATTCTCTTTCGTCTGTGCCGCCCCACATCCAACCACCGATCGCCCAGGTGCCTTGCGCAATGCGCGAAACATTCATTTCCGTGCCGGATATTACTGTGTATTCCATTTGTTTTATCCTTTTCTGTGAAATGAGATCTGCAAATATCTACTTCACTTTCGCGGCGGAGCTTCGCCTGCTGAGCTGCCCTCTATATCGGAAATCACGTTGACTCCCATTCCCACTGCGTTCGTGCGCACCTAGGCCGGCGACGCGTATAAGAGCGCACGATTTACAGTTCCACTTAGCTCCCGGCGACCTCGACAAACGCGTGATTTCACGGCGGAAACGGAAGTATCTAGCATCTGAGCCGTTTCTTCGACAGGGCCCTCCTCGACCATGCGAAGCAAGATCGTTTTTCGAATCTTTGGACCTAACCGCTTGATCGCCCCGGTTAAGAGCTCTTTGCGCTCCTGGCGCCAGCAGGATTCTTCAGGATTGGGGCTTTGGTTAACGAAGGCCTCCGGGACAGAGTTCACACCGTCGTCAGAGGCCACAGGAAGAACTTCGGGAACTCTCCGCCTAGGGCGCAGCACCCTATAGGATTCATTCAAGGCGATGCGGGTCAGCCACGTGGAGAACTGCGACTCTTGTTGAAAGCGGCCGATCTGGAGGAAAGCCTTGTGAAAAGCCCCCTGCAACACATCTTCGGCATCTTCCCGGTTTTTCACTGTTCTTGGCGCAACCGCGAAGACTTTCTGCCGATGACGCAACACCAGTTTTTCGAACGCGTGCGTGTCTCCGCGCTTGGCGGCAGTTACGAGCGGGTGATCTGCGTCTTTTTCGATACCGCTTGTACGAAACATACCCATGATTCCGTAGCTCCTCGCCATTTGTTTAAGCAGTGCCCCACCGAGCGAGGAGCAACGGCGATGCCAGAGTCTGTTCGGGACGAAAACGGCGGCGAAGTGAATGGAAGAAAAGGGGTTGCGTCAATCCACGGGCGTCTTGACAATGTGAGCCTAAGCGCAAATCTGTCGGAGTGTTGGCAGGATGTCTAGTTGGCTGGACGAGGCGTGTGCAGCGATCTCTGTAGGACCGAAAGCTGAAAGGAGCAGCGACTGTAACAAGAACGGAAACGTAAAAACTCAAGTAGGAGCGTTCGTTTGTGACTCCAGAGGAAGGGAGCGCGAATCCAGACTTGTTGCAAAGTGCCCGCACACCGATCGAAACATTGAATTTTCACTTTGCTGAGTGGACATGGCGGGGTGCGCGAGGTCAGTCATTCAAATAGAACTTTCGGCATCATCCCCTCGCCTTCGTGATTACGAAGATGCGTGCGCCGCGACCATGGCGGGAAGGGCGAACTGAAAGGTTGCGCCGCGCCCGGAGGCACCGGCGGCCCACAAGCGGCCGCCATGCGACTCGATGATGGAGCGACTGATGGGCAGCCCCATACCTGTCCCGTTATCCTTGGTCGTAAAGAATGCACTGAAGATCTGGTCCGCCTGCTGCGGGGGTAATCCCACACCAGTATCGCTGACCGAGATCAGCAGTTGACCATCGTCGGCTTCCGACTTGATGGTAAGCTCACGTCCGTCAGTCGTTCCCTTCATGGCGTCAATACCGTTCAGCATGAGGTTCATGAAAACCTGCTGCAATTGGACAGGGTCCGCCATAACCTTGGGAAGATCCTCAGCCAGCTCGCTGCGGATGGAGATTGAGTAGCGGTTTGCTTCGCTGCGCAGGAGGACAATCATTTCTAGAATGAGCTCATTTACGTCAACTAACTCCCGCTGCAGAGCGTCCTTCTTGAACAGCACGCTGATTCTGCCAATGATGTCAGTCGCGCGCGTTACGTCTTTGACGATTCTCGCGGCTGCATCGCGTGCCTCTGCCACATCGGGCTGATCGCAGCCAAGCCACCGCAAGCAGGTCTTAGCGTCTGTTACTGCGGCGGCAATCGGCTGCTTGATCTCGTGCGCCAGGGAAGCGGTCAGCTCGCCCATCGTGGTTACCCTATGTATGTGCGCGAGATCCGCCTGCGCCTGACGCAATCGTTCACGCTCTTCCTCGGCCCGCTTGCGCTCGGTGACGTCGATCACGGTACCGACGAATTCAACGAGATCGCCGGATGAACTGAAAACGGGATGGCCTATTGTGTGAATGTCCCTGACCTCGCCGCCGGGATGAACGATACGGTAATCGAACTCGAACCCCCTCTTTTCGCGGCTTGCTCTTTCGAAGTGTTCCGTTGTCCTGGTTTGATCATCCGGGTGAATGCGTTGAAGGAATGTTTCGACGTGCGGCAGCTTGTTGTGCGGGTCAAAACCCAGCACGCGGTAGCATTCCTCGGACCAATACTGGATCTCGCCCGGTCCGGGTGCCCCTGCCCAGCTTCCTGTGTGGCTGAGCCTCTGCGCTTCCGCCAGATAACTCTGGCTCCGGCGCAACGCTTCTTCGGCCTGCTTTGCCGCGGTGACGTCAATCGCGGTCCCGACAAATTCTACGAGATCGCCCGACTCGTTCAAGATAGGACGGCCCATCGTGTGGAGGTGTTTGATCGTCCCGTCCGGAAGAACAAGGCGGTAGTCCACTTGAAACTCAGTTTTCTCGATTTCGGCTCTTTCAAAAAGGTCCACAACGCGCTTCCGGTCCTCAGGGTGGAACCTACTAAAGAAGAATTCCGTGTTCGATGCGTCATCATCTGGCTTGATGCCGTGTATCCGATAGATTTCCGGCGAGACTACGACTGCCCCCGATGCAACGTCATGCCGCCAGCTGCCCGTGTGGCTTAGTTTCTGCGCCTCAAGCAATGACTCTTCACTGCGGCGCAGCTTTTTCTCCGCGCGCTCTCTGTCGGTGGTGTCCATCACCGCTCCAACAAACTCAAGCGCACCCGACTCATCTCTTTCAGCATGAGCCACAACGTGCACATGTTTGACCGCACCATCCGGCATCACCAAGCGATATTCATGCTCAAAATCCTTCCCATCCTGCGACGCACGCTCAACTGTCTGTTTGACCGAGGCCACGTCGTCCGGACGAACCCGTTGGACCACAAGTTCGACGGTCGGTTTCGTCGATCGGTCGTATTGGAAGATTCGAAACGTTTCCTCCGACCAGACGATCTCGCCGGTGGATGGCTTCCAGCCGAAGCTCCCCGTACGACTGAGCCTTTGGGCTTCCGCCAAATACGCCTCGCTCTGGCGGAGCGCCTCCTCGGCCCGTTTACGTTCGGCCCTTAGTGTGGCTTCACGCAGCGCACGCAGCACCGACGGCACAAGCCTCGACAAACTCGTCTTCAGAACGTAGTCCGTTGCGCCAATTTTAAGCGCTTCAATCGCCACCTCTTCGCCGAGCGTTCCGGAAACAAAGATGAACGGCACGTCCGGGCAGACTTTCATTGCCAACTTCAATGCGGAAATGCCGTCGAACGAGGGGAGGCTGTAGTCCGCCAGAATCAGGTCAAACCCGCGTCGCTGCAAGGAAGTCAGGAAGTCAGCCTGATTTTCGACGCGTGTTATTTCACAGACAATCCCTTCTGTCTCAAGCAGATCCTTGATCAGGTCTGCGTCCTTGAGGTCATCCTCGATTGACAGGATCTGCAAAGCCCGCCGCATATTATTTTCTTCCGCTTCCCGGCGGTGGCTCATTGATGATCGCCCAGAAAACGCCGAGTTCCTTGATGGCATTCACAAACTCATGAAAGTCAACGGGCTTTACCACATACGCGTTCACCCCGAGTTTGTAGCTGGTCACCATGTCCTTTTCCTCCTTGGAAGAGGTCAGCACAACTACGGGAATCAATCTTAGCTCCCCGTTGGACTTGACTTGCTTCAACACCTCCAACCCATCAACCTTGGGTAATTTCAGGTCCAGTAGCATCACTGCGGGATTATCGCGGGAGCGTGTCTTGTATTCCCCGCGGCAATACAGATAATCCAGAGCTTGTTCGCCGTCACACGCGACGACGACCTCATTGGCGAGGTTGTATTCCTCCAGCGCCGTTAGCGTAAGCTCCACGTCCTTCGGGTCGTCTTCAACCATCAAAATACGGCCTAGCTTATTGTTGGTTGTCTCCATAGTTGTCCTTGTGGTCTTGGACCTGAAAAATAAAAAGTGGCGCCTCTATCAACGGCGCCCTCCGCCCAGACCTTGCCTCCGTGACGATGGATGATGCGCTGCACCGTGGCCAGTCCAATGCCCGTGCCTTCAAATGCATCAGACTGGTGCAGGCGTTGAAACACGCCAAACAGTTTGCCTACGTACTTCATGTCGAAGCCTACCCCGTTGTCCTTGATAAACACTACCAATTCGTCTCTGTTCCCATCGGCGCATCCGATCTCGATTTCAGCCTGAGGGCGCTGGCGCGTAAATTTAACGGCGTTAGCGATAAGGTTCACCAGTACCAACCTCAGCATCGAACGATCTCCGTAGAAATCGGGCAGTGCGCCGATTTTCCACTCAATGTTGCGTCCCTCTGTGTCTTGCCGAACTTCGGCGAGAGCTTCTCTTGCGAGCTGTGCCAGGCTAACGACCGTCTTTTGCGTTTCAGCCCGCCCGATCCTCGAAAAAGCCAAGAGATCGTCAATCAGATTGCCCATACGCTTGGCAGAATCCAGGATCATCGTGAGGTAGTGGTTGCTCTTTTCATCCAAGCCGGAAGATACCCTCTTTTGCAGCAGCTCCGTATAACCAGCCATATGCCGAAGCGGTGCACGCAGGTCGTGCGAGATGGAGTAGGCAAACGCTTCCAGTTCCCTGTTGATGGACTCGAGCTCCGTGGAACGCCTTGCAAGTTCCTGATTCAAGCTTTCAATTTCTTCCTCGCGGCGCTTCCGCTCCGTGATGTCATTGTTCGTTTCCAGGATAGCTGTAGGTCGCTCCTGCTCGTCGCGGCGCAAGGACCATCGGCTCGCCACGACCACTTGGGTTCCGTCCGCTCTGGTCTTTTTGAGTTCGCCCTCCCAGCGGCCGGTCCGCAGTAGCTCCGCGCGGATGTCCTCAACTGGCGCCGGAAAAACTGTTTGCAGGAGTTCTTGAGAATACTTTCCTATCGCGTCTTCGGCCGTCCACCCGTACAACTCCTGCGCGCCCCGATTCCAGTACGAAATGATATCGCTCATGCCGCGGACGAAAATCGTGTCATGCGTTAGATTCAGCAGGCTGGCCTGTTGCGTTCGCTCTGCTACTTCCATCTGCAAGTCGTCGCGCGCTTTACGCAGCTCTCCCTCGACGCGGCGCCGAACGGTGCTAAACCCTGCAACCAGCAATGCAAAACTTAGGAAGACGAGAAGGTAGGGAATGTCGGAGCTTGTGACATAAAAGCTGTAACGCGGCTCCGTGAAGAAGTAATCGAAGAAAGCTATCGAGAGCACAACGGCCAGGGCGCCCGGTTTCAGCCCTGAATACCAGGAAGTGACGGCGACGGCGAATAGGAAAAGCGGCACTTCCACATTGTGAAAACCGTAGCGTTGCGCCAGAAGCGCCAAGCCGAGGGCAATTGCGATCGAGGCGACTGCAAGGCCGTAGCGCAGAACGGGAGAGTGGGCAAACTGGAATTGGAGGTTCGGCCGGGTCATGGCTCGCCTCGCTTGGATTGCATTAGAGCTGGATTCCGCAACAGGCTTTCCGGACAGATCATACCGTAGAAATCTCGGCCCGACGAGGGTCGAGAGTTGGGGCTGGGCGATGAGCTGCCATGCGATTGCCCGCAGTAAGGGCTGAAGTCCCCGCCTTCCCGAAGGGGCACCAGCACCTACTCGGAACGCCCTGAGCTGGAAGTCGCACTCGTCGCCACGGCAGCACAATCCCGGGATGCGCATTCTGACCAGAGCCCGAGAGAACGTCAACACCAATGACGCCAATGGCCGCGCGGTTCGCAGAGCGTGGTTCAACCAACCCAATGAAACGGGGGCTCAAGTTCCAACCGGAAACCAACCTCTGCTCTGACATGAGCGGGGCCGCCTTGACATATTAGCCGCAAGGAGCAGTGGAATTCGTTCGCTTCCGCAGATGACCGAGCGAGACGCATCACTCAAAAAACCGCTCGGGCATGTTCTCGGGGGCTTCCTCGAGTGGTCTGATCACGGCGCAATAGGCGTCGGGAAATATCGGTAGGACGCCGCAATGGTTCTGGGAGAACTGATAGTCAAACGCGGTCAGGAAGGTTGTAGCTTCGGCGGTCAATGAAGCAGGGGCATGCTAAAGGGTTTCGTTGGCGAGCTGGAGTCTGGTCTCACGTTCGCCACTCGAACGGGCCGCCAACTGTGGCAGCAGAACATCCTGCGGCGCTCGCTGCATCCAACCCTGGCCGATCTCAAGCAGTCGAAGCCGGTTGTCATGCATTCCGTCGTTCCCGTTTCACTTGTCTTCGCAAGAAGTTGGTCCCCGAAGACCTCATCACCTTCTGGCATGGCCACTCAGTAAAGAGTGTGACGGACAACTATTCCAAGCTAACGGACGATGCTGCGGTTCGCAGTAGCCGAGAAGGTCGGCCTAAGCTTCGAACTCCCGTCCGAAAAAGCCGTTGTTGGACCGAATGGACCGAAATCGAAGTTGGAGCCACTGACGAAGTCGCTGTAGACTGCTGAGAGTATAATTCGTTGCACCGCGTGGGCGCGTAGCTCAGCTGGGAGAGCACCTGCTTTGCAAATAAGCAGGCTAAATCACACAAGTGCCGCATCTGGTGTCGCTTACGCGCAATCGTGCGGTGCAACCAACCTCTTGAATTGGACTGACGATGGACCGAAAATCGTCCTCACCTCTTTGGGTCTGTGCCGTCCAAGTGCCGAACCTGGCATCTCTTGCATTAGACTAGCGAACCCTTCTCACTCTTCTTAGCTTCACTCAGTGCTACACACAAGATCTCGTGCTGCGGAAACACGCGTATCTAACCACTCTGCTAGGCCGCCAGACCCCTGCTTGCAAAGCCGGACAATCGTCTCCAACAACTCGTTCTGTTCTCTTTAACTACTAACGTTTACAACAAATCGGGGAATCTGCTTTTCGCTCAGAGCTAACTCCAATCTGTTGAAAACGATGCATTCCTGCACACTTCATGCACAGCGGCGATTTCTAACAGGCCGAAGTCGCCGTTGGCGAGTAGAACTTTTGAAGATATCGCCCCCTCATGCACCCCCTGCACGAGTGCCGCGGATGTCGAGACCTGATAGGCACGGTGGCGAGCGGTGTGAAAGTACTGACTTAGCGCCGCGACTACCACGCTGTCGGACGAACCAGCACGCCTGACAACCTCATCGTTGAGAATCGCCTTGAGAGAAGTTGGGATAACCACAGCTAGGTTCGGCGTCACATAACCTTCCTTAGAGCTAACGATATATATTCGAACTCGACTCGGTTGCTCATGACAGTCACTGCGCCTTCCATGTGCTTTGGCAATTGAGGTGCCAGCGTACAGCGGATCGATCGAGGACTTTGCCCTGAGCCATGTGCAGCCTTCCGAGGTGCTGGCACGCACTTATCAGCCAACGTCCTGCAAGTCTAGATAGCAACGTGTACTGAAGTTGTCCAATATGTTGCCGCCGCCGTCAGCATGTCGTCGCTCTGGACTCTTATTTGCTTCGCTGCGGCCGGTAAAGCCTGGAAGACCTTGTGCCTACAGGAAGGGGAACGTTGGAGGTCTGCATGCAGTGACTCAGAAGTCGCAGTTTGGTGATCGACTCCGTTTGCAACGGAGTCACGGAAAAACCTCGCGACCAGACGGACGATTTTGAAAAGGAAAGAGAAAATGACGAACATTCGTAAGGAAAGCGACAGCCTCGGCGAAGTGGATGTTCCGGCTGACAAACTCTGGGGCGCGCAGACGCAGCGCTCGCTGGAGCACTTCAGCATCGGCAAGGATTTGATTCCCCGTGAAATGATCACTGCTTATGCCACCTTGAAGAAAGCCGCCGCCAATGCCAACTATGCCAGCAAGCGGCTCGACCAGAAACGCCACGATTTGATCGTGCAAGTCTGCGACGAAATCCTCACCGGCCAGCATCACGACATGTTCCCCTTGCACGTATGGATGACCGGCAGCGGCACGCAGTTCAACATGAATGTGAATGAGGTGATCTCCAATCGCTGCTGCCAAATCGCGGGCACGCCGCTGGGGAGCAAGACGCCGGTTCACCCCAACGATCACGTCAACATGGCGCAGTCCTCCAATGACTCGTTTCCCTCCGCAATGAACATGGCGGCGGCGGTGAATGTGAAGCAGCGGCTTATCCCGGCCGTGAAAGCGTTGCACGATGCTATCGCAAAGAAGGTCGCGGACTGGAAGGACGTGATTAAGATCGGCCGCACGCACATGCAAGACGCGACGCCACTCACTCTCGGGCAGGAGTGGTCGGGCTATGAGGGCGTGCTCGCCGACGATCTCGATCGGATCGAAGATGCGCTGAAGGGAATTTACCGTCTTGCGCTCGGCGGTACAGCCGTCGGCACCGGCATCAATTCAGCGCCCGGTTTTGCCGAAGCCGCGGCGGCGGAGATTGCCAAGCTCACCGGATTACCCTTCGTGACCGCGCCAAATAAATTCACTGTGCAGGGTGCCCACGACGCGCAGGTGCAGCTTTCCGGCACGTTGCGGACCCTTGCCGTATCGCTCTACAAGATCGCCAACGACGTTCGACTAATGTCCTGCGGCCCCCGCGCTGGGTTCGCCGAACTGGTGATTCCGGAAAACGAGCCGGGCTCGTCGATCATGCCGGGCAAGGTGAACCCGACGCAGGCAGAAGCGCTCACGATGGTCGCCGTCCAAGTGATGGCGAATGATTTGGCGGTGGGCTTCGGTGGCGCTGGCGGTTACCTCGAAATGAACGTCTACAAACCTCTGATCATCTACAACGTTACGCACTCCATTACGCTCATCACCGATAGCTGCACGAACTTCCGCACGTTCTTGGTCGAGGGGACGAAGCCCAATTTGAAGAAAATCAACGAATACGTCGAGCGTTCGCTGATGCTGGTGACGGCGCTCTCGCCAGTCATCGGCTACGACAAGGCTTCGAAGATTGCGCACTACGCCATGGACAACGACCTCACGCTGAAGCAAGCCGCGCTGAAGCTCGGCTTCGTGACAGAAGCCGAATTCGATCGAGTTGTTGACCCGAGAAAAATGGTCAAGCCGTATGTAGCTGCGGCAGCGGGATGATCGACGTCGGCCTGGGCGCTGAAGAATTCTCAATCGATGAGCGGTCGACGACTTCGACCGTGGTTCTGAGCAACATCGCGGGCAATCCCACAACCGCAATGTGGATCTACATTGCGGAGAAGGTATGGGCGTGAGCCAACTCGGAGTCTCAGGAACCTGCATGAGTTTGGAGGAGCGCGCCGACCTTATCCTCGCCTTTGCCAGGGTTCTATACGTTAACGGTCAATCCACCGATCAGACTTTAATGGTGGCCGAACAGGTCGGCCACACTCTCGGACTGCGCTCCAAGATTCTGCCGCGCTGGGGAGAACTGCAACTTCAGGCTGAAGAGGGGGCGGCTAGAATAATCTCCGGGATCGCGGCCGAACCTACCGGCGTGGAGATGGATCGCGTGGCTTCGACAATGCGGGTATTCGAGGACCTCAACGCCGGTCGGCTTGCGCCAACCGCCGCAATGGCGACGATCAACACGATCGCACAGAGGCCGCCTGCGTCGGCGTGGCTGTTCACGCTCGCGGCGGCTGCTGGTGCCGTGGCTTTAGCGGTGATCTTCGGCATTCAACATCTGCCCGCGGCTGCGCTTATATTCGTGAGCGCGGGGACCGGCGCCCTTCTTCGTCGCGGCTTGGCGAGGTTGAGCGCAAACGTATTCTTACAACCATTCAGCGCGTCGTTACTCGCGGGCGTTATAGGGGCGCTTGCGGTTCGCTACGACTTGAGCTCGGCATTGCGTCTGATCGCGGTCTGCCCATGCATGGTCCTAGTGCCGGGGCCACATATGCTCAATGGCGCGTTGGACATCTTGAAGGGCCGCATCGATCTCGGCTCAGCCCGCCTGATCTATGCGGGCCTCGTGGTTGTTGCGATCTCCACAGGACTGGTGCTTGGACTCGCTTGTCTCGGTGTCTCCTTACCGGTCGATCAGGTCGGCAGAGTTGTACCTCTGCGGCTCGACGCGATAGCCGCCGGCGTCGCTGTCTTCGCCTACGGCGTCTTCTTTTCCATGCCACTGCACATGCTGGCTTGGCCGGTGGCGGTCGGCATGCTGGCTCATGCTCTGAGGTGGTGGACGCTTACCACGCTTGGCTCTGGCGCAGCCATCGGCGCCATGGTCGGCTGTCTCATCGTCGGGCTGGTCCTTACGCCAGTCGCGCGCCGTTGGCACATGCCGTTTGCGGCCATCGGCTTCGCCTCCGTTGTATCGATGATTCCGGGCGTCTACTTATTCAGGATGGCAAGCGGTCTTGCGCAGCTTGCCGGTGGCTCGCATACGACGCTGGAGCTCTTAAGCGCGACAATCGCCGACGGCATGACCGCAGCCTCAATCATCCTGGCGATGAGCTTCGGGCTCCTCGTTCCGAAATTGGTGATTGATTACCTGAGCGAGAGATCGGTGCAGGCGAGGTCCTGAAGGGCGAAGCAATATGCCGATCTCCACTCCAGATTCCGGTGCAACTCATCTTTGGAACTCCCCATGGCATGACGTAGCGGCGCAGTCGCCGTTGGAGAATCGGCCTCCAGGCCTGCTCAGGTACGGCCGACAGCTACGGCTTCCATTCTTCTTGTGGTGCGCTCTTTCTTTATTTGCGTATCCGGTTCATTCCCAGACTGCGCAGCAGGAACCACTTCCTGGCCCGGACAGTCACGAAACAGGTCAAGGCCCGCACGGGCACCTCTTCGGGAGTTGGGGCGGGGAGCGGACGCGCCTCGAAGAACGGGGAGTGACCTTCGATTTTCAGTATGTCAGCGATTCTCTTTGGAATTTGAAGAGCGTGCAACCGGAGCGGTTTGCAAGCTGGAACCGTTTCCGGGGGACGGTGGATATTGATTTTGGAAAGCTGACCGGATTGCACGAGCTGTATTTCCATGCGACTGCGCTGTGGCAGGGCGGCGGCAATCTCGGAGCATATCTTGGCCTGCTGACGAGTCCCAGCGGCATGTCCAGCATGAATACGTGCAGACTGGATTCCTGGTGGATTGAAAAGCGCTGGCTCAACGAGCGAATCGTTGCACGCGTGGGCCAGTTCGCAGGCCAGGATTTCTACGGAGCGGATCACTTCGCGGCTTCCTTCATCTTCGAGCCGATGGGCTACGCGCTGGGCAATTTGTTTACGGACCTGGAGTCGTTCGACCCGCCCTCGACGCCGGCGATGGAAGTCCGCGTAGTGCCGATTCACAACTTGTATGTGAAATCGATGGTAGCGGCCACGGTCCGCTCACCTTTTTCGCAAAATCCAACCGGCCTGGTTCCGCAGTTTAACGGAACACCCGTAAGTGTTTCGGAGATTGGATTTACTCCGGGCAAGGACGCTTCGTCGATGCGAGCCTTTGACAACGTCGAGGGCCGCAAGGGGTATTCAGGCCTCTATCAGTTCGGCGCGTCTTACAATCCCGGAAAATTCACGTCGCCGACGAGTGCGACGCCGCGGTCCGGAAACTACCTCTTGTATTGGATGGCGAGCCAGGCTCTCTGGCGAGTGGACCCGAAAGAAGGAAAGGGTCTTGATGGGACTTTTGCATACGACTGGAGTCCTCCGAGCGTCAACCGCAACAACACGTTGCTAACCGCGGGGCTGCGCTTCAACGAGCCGCTGCCCCTGAAGATTCACAACACCATGTCGCTGGGTTATGTACGAAACAGTCTGAGCCCGGACTATCTTCCGCCCGGCACAACTGCGTGGAGGACCGAGCAGGGCGTTGAGCTCAATGCTCTGTTGGATGTGTTACCCATGCTCCTCCTCCAGCCGGTCGTCCAGTATTACGAAAACGTGGGAGGAGGCGCGCAGCGCGCTGTCGTCTTCGGATTCAGAACGAAGATCGAGTTCTAGGGAGCGCGGAAAGGAGTCACTCATGAACATCGGCGGACTTGTAAGCGCACTACTTCCGGTATTTTTTGTTCTCGCACTGGGTTACTTCGCGGGAAAGCGCAATGCCTTCGATGCTGACCAAGCCGCTGGGCTGAGCAAACTTGCGCTGTCCTTCGCGCTGCCGGCTTCTTTGTTCGTCAGCATGACCGACATTCCCAAGGAACTTCTTTTGCAGCAGGGCCGCCTCGTCTTGGCATTGATCCTGTCTCACGCCGGACTTTTCTTGATCGCATGGTTCGCTCTAGGATTCGTCAAGTCTCTGCACGGAACGCCTGCGATCATCTATGCGCTCATGCTGTCAACATCGGCTACTCCCGTATTTGGCCTGGCGGTACTCGGACCTATCCTGGGTCCGACCAGCGCCGGGAGCGTGGGACTCGTAGCACTGGCAATCAATCTAACGGTACCGCCCGCGGTGATTTTGCTAGAGATGGATGCGGCGGCGAAGAATCAGCAGACTGCGGCGGGTGCTTCGAAGCCGAGCGCCGTTCTAACCGGACTGAACTCTGGCTTGAAATCACCATTGCTATGGGGCCCCATTCTTGGAATTTCCGTTGTCCTTGTGGGCATCCATCTTCCTCGTGTGGTCGCGAGCTGTTTCGAATTGATAGGCTCGTGCACCTCCGGCGTCGCGGTGTTTGCTGTCGGCCTCGTGTTAGCAGCTCATCCGATTCGGCTTTCGCCTGTCGTCTTCGCGGGCTCACTTGCGCGAATCACTGTGCAATCCGCCGTTCTATTCGCACTGCTGCATCTCTTACACGTCGTCAGCCCGTTCGCGCGTGAGTCACTGGTGTGCTGCAGCTTTCCTCTTGCCACCGTGGTCGTGCTTTTTGCATCAAGATATAAGGCGGCCCAGTCAGAGACCGCTGCGATGCTCATGATTTCGACGCTGGCACTTGCGATTACGGTGCCGGCCATACTTTGGATCAGTAAGTAGCTGGAGGTTGAGGGCGATTTTTACTTTCTGGCTTCGGTATGTAGCATCCGCTGTGAAAGTTATGTGCTCGTTCGCGGCACCCGTGTGCGCGCGATTGAGGTAGCATCGCCCGCCGGAGTGTGTCTACTATTTTGAGGTTTCCGCCAAAACTAGACTGTCTGCGGTCGCACAGCTTGCTTGGTTGTTGCCTGGTAGACTTCCTTTCCAGATGACATTGACGGTCGTAACAAATCCGTTGGCTCTGACTGATTTTGGCTTTTCAAAGTTCCACCTGATGCTCTCGCTTTCGGGAGATCGGTGAACCGCCACGTTTCCCCTGGAAATGCCCGCTCGTTCGTTTTCGGCTATGGAAAATGCAATATTGTTCTCATCATCGGACTGGTGTGAGGGAAGGGGTAGCCCAGGACCGAAGAAAATCCAGAAAGTGTTTAAGCCCGCAGTAATCGAAACTGAGCTTAGGGAATAGCCATCCTTGGTTATTTCCAGTCCAAATTTCAGGCTAGCGGTTTCGGTATCATCTTGGTCTACCTGTTCAATCGAGAGTCCGCATTCGGAAATGCTCCTAACGGATACTTTGCGTTCCAGTCCACTTGCACTTTTTAGATCCCACTCGGCACCCTCGGTAAGTTTTGTTGGACTGCTTTCGACGCTCCAAAGCCGTTCGCCGGACATGATCTCCGCAAGAGTCAAGTCTTGCGCGTACATTGCTTGGTAGTCCTGACCGTGGATAGAGGCGAGTGCCGGATGCTCTTTGCCCCCGATATTTACAGCGGTATCCGCCGCCGGGGCTGCTCGATGGGGCGCATAGATCCAAACAACCCCACGCTTGTTCGGCTGCCACACCACTTCAGGCCAAACCTCCGGCACTGTCTTGTCCACAACAAAATGCCAGCCAATTCCCTGTCCAAAATTGTCCTGTAATCGAATCCAATACGATGAGTAGGAACCTGTCGGGGAATTGTGAAGTTCAATGGAAGAGAGATAAGCCTTGGCGCCGCGAGCATGCAAGGCGTCCACGCGACGCTGCGACCTCGAATAGAAGGCTCGCGTATTCGTCGCCTTGTCCGTGAGAATCACTTCCGTAAGATCCGGTTCCACTACGGCCTCGATCTCGGAATAACGTGGGTCATCTTCGATAAGTTGCATGAAGTATTGGGACGCATAGCGGAATCGGATATCCATCGGAAGAATAGGTGCGTCTGGCCCGGCGTTCCCCCGGTCTGACTGGCCACGGACCGGCTCCGCGCTGCAAATCACGAAGACCGCCAAAGAGATGGCAAAAGCTACCAGAACACGAGAGAAGGTTAGAACAATTCGCTGAAAAGAATTCATTGGCGACTCCCACGGTCCACCATAGACCAGCGATTCTCGTTGGATGGCGAGATTCCCAGTCTCTGCATGCGAAAGTATAAGGTGGAACGCTTCATTCCCAGGCGAGCGGCGGCGCCGTTCGAGCCGGAGATAATCCCATGGGTTTTTTTTAATGTCTCGCGAATGTGATCCCGCTCAGCGTCTTCCAGGGTGATGACTTCACTTTCACCAACCTGCTTCAATCCCTCGAGACAAGGTCGTAACATCTTCCCGTGGGTCAAGATGACACTACGCTCGATGAGATTTTGCAGCTCACGAATATTCCCCGGCCAGGAATGGGCGCTCAGCGCATTCATGGCCTCCATCGGTATCTCATCGATGTGCTTTTGCATTCTGCCGGCGTATTTATTAACAAAGTGCCTTACCAGCAGGGGGATGTCCTCCGCGCGATTGCGCAGTGCCGGCACAGGTATCGGAAACACATTCAGTCGGTAGTAGAGATCGATGCGAAACCGTTTCTCGGAGACCAGCTTCAACAGGTCTCCATTGGTTGCCGCCACCACGCGCACGTGCACACGCTGGGTTTGGTTGCTGCCGAGTCTCTCGAATTCCCCCTCCTGCAAGACGCGTAGCAGTTTCGCCTGCAATTCCAGCGGAATATCGCCGATCTCGTCCAGAAACAGTGTGCCGCGGTCCGCCGCCTCGAAGCGGCCAATCTTGCGCACCACCGCACCTGTAAAGGCCCCCCTTTCGTGTCCGAACAGCTCGCTCTCGAGCAACCCCGACGGAATTGCAGCACAGTTCAGCTTTACAAAAGGGCGATCCCGCCGCTTGCTGTGGGCATGAATCGCTACCGCAATGAGTTCTTTGCCGGTGCCCGTCTCCCCTTCGATCAGGACTGTGGAGTCCGTGGGCGCAACCGTGCGAACTAGATCCAGCACATCCATCAGGGCGGGGCTCGATCCGACGATACCTTCAAATCCCTCACGCTCGCGCTCCTCAGTGAAACGGCGAGGCGTCAAGTGTGCCGAGTTTAGCTCGGTACCCAGATTCGGTGACACATTCCCCAGCGACGGATCGTCATGATGGTCAAAGCGGAAAACTGTCACGTGATCCTCATCCGAAACTGCTACCTTTTCGCTGTTCATATCTCGAACCCCCATTTATTTTTCTTCGTCAGGGTCCCGTTCTCCCGTGATCCACTCGCGGATGTATGCTGGGCAATTCTCGAGCTCGATGCCGTCCGCTTCGCAACGTCTAAGAAAACTGACAACGTCTTGATCCACCAACGTTAGGTCTTCCAAGTCCAAGGCGATGCGGCTACCGCTCGCTTCTGCACTAATCAGCTTTTCCAAATCGTCAACTTCTTCTGCGTCCATTCGACCGCTCAACTTAAAGACCACAGATCCGTTCGCTGCTCTCGTGATCCTTAGCATTCGTCCTCTGGCGAGTGTTGTGACATCAATGAGATGCGCTGCACATTCTGAAAGGCAATCGCAGTTCCAATGTTAAGTTCGTTAATCCAGGAGCCTTAACAGACATCCTGATTACGAAACTCTAGAAATTTACGAAAGTTCGTAATCGTGATTTCAGGGGGCAGGTGTCGAACTCAGCTGCGATATTTTGAGGGATTGCTGGTCTTGAAGCGATTCTTGTCAATTCTTAGTGATCCAATCTTCGAGTATAAGGTAGAACCTGGAATGCCCAGCTTAGCTGCCGCGCCTGCAGGTCCGGATACCCGCCCTCTGCTTTCGCGCAGAGCAGCCTCAATCATATCTTTCTCCTGGGCGGCAAGTTTTCGAGAAAGCTGAGGTTGGCTTTTCGGCCGGCTAGAAGCGGACTCCCGCGAAAACCAGCTCTCATCCACTGAGAAATTCTCCGTGTCGCACAAGATTACGGATCGCTCGATGACGTTTTGTAATTCGCGAATGTTGCCCGGCCAGGGGTAGGACTGGAGCAATTCGAGGCTCTTTTTGTTTACCCTGCGGATGCTCTTTCCTGCTTTTCTCGCATAACGGTTGATGAAGTACTCAACTAGCACCGGAATATCTTCCCGTCGTTCCCGAAGAGGAGGCACCTCGATCGGAAAAACGTTGAGCCGGTAAAAGAGGTCACTCCGAAACATCCCTGTGGCGATGGCAGCCTCCAAATCACGGTTCGTTGCAGCAATCACTCGAACATCGGTTCGGATGGATGCGGTTCCACCGACGCGCTCGAATTCATGTTCCTGCAGAACCCGCAAGAGAGCAATCTGGGTTTCGGCAGGAAGTTCTCCGACCTCATCGAGGAAGATCGTGCCTCCTTCGGCTAACTCAAAGCGCCCCAATCGCCGCTGAGTGGCCCCCGTGAAGGCGCCCTTCTCATGACCGAACAGTTCTGACGCGATCAAGTCGCGTGGGATGACGGCGCAGTTAACACTGACGAATGGTCGCGTGTGACGCTGAGATCGCTTGTGGACGGCACGCGCGATCAGCTCTTTGCCAGTCCCCGTTTCGCCGGTGATCAGAACTGTGGAGTCTGTGGGAGCAACCTTCGATACATGAGAGAGTACCGCGCGTAGCACTGGAGAAATTCCCACGATCTCCTCGAACATCGACGCCCGGTCGACTTCTTCCTTCAGAGCCAGATTCTCTCGGTACAGCTGATCCCTTAAGCCTTTGATCTCCTCAAAGGCTTTTCGAAGCGCTTCTTCAGCCTGCGTGCGCTCGCTGACGTCCATCATGGTACACACGAATTGCTCCACTTCTCCGGATGCGTTCAGAACAGGATGGCCGACTGTGTGGGTGTATTTAACCGTGCCATCCGGAAGAACGATTCGGTGATCCACTTCGTAATCTGACTTTTCAATGACTGCTCGATCTTTTGCCTCTTGCACTTTTGCTTGATCCTCGGGATGCATGCGCTGTAGCCGGTCTTCCCAGGCCGACAGGCCCTGTTTTGGGTCAAAGCCATATATGCGATACCACTCCTCGGAGAGATATAACGGGTCCCATCCTGGCACGCTCCAGGCCCCACCCCCCGTATGCGTGAGCCTTTGCGCTTCTGCCAGATAACTCTCGCTCCGCCGCAACGCTTCACCCGCCTGCTTTGCTGCGGTTACGTCCGTTACAGCACCCATAAATTCGAGGTCGCCTGAAGAGGCCTTCGACGCGTGCCCGATAACGTGGAGGTGCTTGAATGAACCATCCGGCATCAGCAAACGATGCTCGAAATCAAAATCTGTCTTCTGATTGGTCGCGTGGCTGAGAGCCTGTTCCACAAGATCTTTATCGTCGGGATGAATTCGCTGGATTATCAACTCCAATTTGGGCTTATCCGCTCGATCATACGCAAAAATTCTGTAGGTCTCCTCCGACCAGTAGATTTCTCCACTCGAAACGTTCCAGCCGAAGCTGCCGGTGTGGCTTATGTTCTGACCTTGCGCCAGGAAAGCTTCGCTGCGGTGCAGGTCCGAGTAGAGGTTAGCGTTTTCCAGCGAAATCGCGGCTTGCGAAGCCAGCATCTCCAGCAGTGCGACTCGGTCCGCAGTGAAGGCGCGCGCAGTCAAATTGTTCTCCAGATAGAGTGCGCCGATGAGCTTGCTCTGTTTGACGATGGGCAGGCATAGGACCGATCTGGCGCGCTTCGCCCGCACATACTCGTCCTCCGAGTACAAGTTCGAGGCCGATGCATCATCGAGGACCACGCGCTCCCGTGTCCGGATGACGTACTGAAGCGCGGATTGCGGAAGATCAGATGACGTGACGACTGCCTGTCGAACGGTGACCTCGATTCTGCCTTGGCCGGTGGTAGCCTCCGCCTCGATCTGCGGCTCGTCGCCTCGGAGGAGTATGAGCAGACCCCGCTCCGCACCTGCATGCTCGATCGCGATTCGCATGAGCTTCTTGATCAGCGTGCTCAGAACCATCTCGCTTGAGATTGCCTGTGAGGCCTTGACTACAGTCTCGGCGTCCAACTGCCCGACCGGCGTGCCGATTGTAGCGATGGTAGAAGCGCGAGTATGTCCCTCGCGCAAGTGCGGATACAGTTCGTCGAGTTGTTTCACCTTGCCGAGCGCGCCCCAGCGTTCGTAGCAGTTCCGCGCGTTGCGTAAATACGTGCGGGCAATCGTCTCAAAGCCGCGCGCCAGGTAAAACCGCGCGGCGACCTCATACGCCAGCGCTTCGTTCTGCACGAAGCCGTTCTCGCGTGCCGACTGAATTGCCTGCTCGTACAATTGCATGGCGTCGAAGGCGCGTCCTTCGATGCGGGCGATTTCGGCCAAAACCAGTAAGTGCTTGTCGGCGAAAGTTGGTGGATAGTTTTCAGCCCACGCGCGCAGTTGATCCCGGTGTGCCGTCAGGAGGTCACGCCAACCGGCTTGCTCAGCGGCAGAAGCGTTCTCATAGAGTGCGGCGATCGTTAGCGCTGCATAATAAAAGTAGTCGAGCAGTTGAATCTGAGTAATTGCGGCCGAAAGAAGCGGCTTCGCCTCCTCGGCTACCGCAAGCGCCTCGGCATAGTCGCCCGACAGGAAGCGCGCTTTCAGTTTGAGGATCCAGTAAAAGCAGAGAACCGTGGCCGTTCGATTCGCCTTAATCGAGGCCTCGAATGCCGCCTCATCGAACTGCCCGTCGCTGAAGGTGGAGAAGGTCGCCGTCCGGCCCTGCATCGCCGCGATGAAGCGTTGCTCGCTCACGAGGCCATCTGCGATCTCGTAAAACCGAGCTTTACGAACGAAGTCCAGGCTCTTCTCCGACTCGAGCCACACCGCATCCAGAGGATCGTTCCGTAGGAGAAAACCAGTGATGGATTGCGCCGTGCTGTAGCAGGCGAAGGCCAGAGCCCCCGTCTCGCTTGCGGAGCGAAAGGCCGCCCGAAGAAATTCGATCGCGGTTGCGATCGGCTGCGTCCAGGTAGCAGCTAGCCACATCGAATAGTGGACCTTTGCCTGGTAGGCGATGAAGCCGTGCTTTTCGACCAGATCGCACGCGAGCTTCCCGAATCGATAACCCTCGCTGTAACGGTGAAAGACTGGGCCAAGCATATAGCCGAGAGAAACGCAGCCTTGCGCGGACGCTCCGCTCACACCGTGCTGCATGCTGACGTTCACCATGCGGCAGACGTTCAAGCACCATAAATGGAAATCAGTATGGTAGGCTGCGGAAATATTGACTGACAGTACTTGTACGGCCGCCTGCAGTTCCGGATCGGTCATCAGCGGCAGATGGATCAGGCTCTCGATAGGGCGCCCACCGAGTGTTTGCCAGACCGTCTCGTATTCGGCCTGGACCTGCTCCCGGGTCGAGTGTGCCGGCAGGTCAATGCCGAACCGACGCAGGCTCCTGAGTGCACTGTCGACGGCTTTCGGAAATTCGCCCCTCAATACGTGCAACTGCATCTTCAGACAGGAGACGTCCGCGAACTCGACGTTCGAAGCCGCGCGCGGCAGCAACTCCCCCATCAGTTGCTCGGCTTTTTCGAAGTCACCGCTCAGCAACTCGCACTCCGCGCGCTCGAGCCACAGCCTGAAAGTCAACTCGTGCTGGTCGCTCCAGAACTGCTCGTCCAACAGTGCCATGCCGGCCGAGAAGTACTCGCGCGCAGATGCATAGGCCGCCGACGCCTTCGCCTTTCTTCCAGCACGCAGCTCGATCGTTGCCACCTGCGTTTTCTCTTCGCGATCGCCCAGAAGCGCGGCTCCTCGGTTGAATTGGTTCGCGACTTCGAACAGATGCTCCGGGCGTTCGTCCGCCGTCATGCTTGCCAGCAGCACACGGCCGATGTGCAGGTGAACTTCCGCACGACGGTCTTCGGGAATCAGGCTGTAAGCCGCCTGCTGGATCGGTCGTGCAGAAATTTGTAGGTATCCTCTTGCTGGAAGACGAGCCCGGCGCGGACGGCTTCCTGGAGAGCGACGTCCATCGCCTCCTCCGTCTCCCTGCGAACCATGGCCAGCGTGGCGAGTTCGGCGACGTTGCCCAGGCAAGCGAGGGCTTTCAATACTTCCTGAGTGGGTGCGGATAACCGCATCAACTTGTCGGACATGAAATCCACAACGTTATCAGTGTAATTCTTGGCGCGGATGCGATTCATATCCCATTGCCAAGCGCGCGCCACTGAATCGAACGCGAGCAACCCTTCTTCGGCCAACGCCGTGAAGAACTGAATCGCAAAGAAGGGATTACCACCGGTCTTCTCCTGCACCAGCTGCGCCAAGGGACGCGCGCGCTCCAACTCGCAGTGCAGGGCCTCGGCGACGAGTCGGCCCACATCGTCCAGCCCGAGGGGCGCCAGCACAATCTCCTGGACGCGCGCTCCAGCTCCACGAATCGCTTCAAGCGTTCGCAGGAGCGGGTGAGCACGGCTAACTTCGTTGTCCCGGTAAGCACCGACAAGCAGCAGATGCCGCACCTCAGAGTGCGTAGCCAGGTACTCAAGAAGCTCAAGGCTTGCCGCGTCCATCCATTGCAGATCGTCGAGGAACAGCGCCAGCGGGTGCTCCTTCTGGGCGAATGCCGCGAGGAATCGCCGGAAAACTAATTGGAAGCGGTTCTGCGCGTCTCGCGGCGGAAGCTCCGCAACCGGCGGCTGTTTCCCGATGAGGAACTCCAGCTCCGGGATAAGATTGATGATGAGCTGGCCATTTGGGCCCAACGCTTCCCGCAGGAAGCCTCGCCAGCGTTCCACTTCCGCTTCGCTCTTGACCAGGATCTGACGAATCAGAGTCTGGAAGGCCTGTGCCAGGGTCGCGTAAGGGATGTCGCGCTTGTACTGGTCGAACTTGCCCGATGCGAAGAGGCCGCGCGGCGGAACGAGCACCTTATGCAGCTCGTTCACCACCGAAGATTTGCCCACGCCGGAATAACCAGATACGAGTACGAGCTCAGGCGTGCCCTGAGTCACGACCCCATCGAACGCCGCGAGCAGCTCGTTGACCTCGCTCTCCCGACCGTATAGCTTTTCCGGGATGAGCAAGCGGTCCGTCACGTCGTGCGCACGGAGCACGAACGGATCGATGCGGCCCTTGGTTGTCCATTCCGCCAGGCAATGCTGAAGATCGGCCTCGAGCCCTGCCGCGGTCTGGTAGCGCTCCTCGGCGCTCTTGGCCAGCAGCGTCATGGCGATCGCAGACAACGGCTCGGGGATTCCAACATAATCGCCGAGCGGTGTCGGCTGGCGCGCAATGTGGCAGTGGACCCATTCCAGCGGATCGGCCGCGTCGAACGGCAGATGGCCGGTGAGCATTTGATACAAGGTAACGCCCAATGAGTAGAGGTCGCTGCGGGCATCGATCGAACGATTCATGCGCCCGGTCTGTTCGGGGGCCATGTAGGCGAGGGTGCCGGCGATGATTTCCGGCGGCGCTGGTGCCTGGCGCTCGTACGGTAGTTGGGAAGCAATTCCGAAGCCGGTGAGCCATACATTGTCGTCACCGTCGACGAACGCGTTCGCTGGATTGATGTCTTTATGGATGAGACCTTGCCGGTGGGCTTGGCCAAGTACCTTCGCCAAGCCAACGGCAACGCGGAGCAATCGAGCCAGATCGAGCGACTCTCCCTTGCTCCGTTCCAAAATCAGATCCAGGGGCTCACCGCCTGGGTCCATCAGTATGAGAACCGTTTGCCCTTCGTGACGAGTGAGCGCCAGAGGCTTAGCGGCCCACGCGGGATCGAGTTTGGCTGCGAGCGAGTATTCGTGCTCGAGCCGCCGGAGACCTTGCGGTGAGGGCTGTTCGGTTAGCACGACGACCAGGACCGGCGATGCAGTGCCGTGCTTCCGGCCGCGGTAAAGTGTGAAATCCGCTCCTTCCCGGATGAGTTCCAGCAGGTACCCAAATGGCTCTGTTTCGGACGGCATACTCGTCGCCACGGCTGTATTACCTCAGAGAATTCATTTCCCCAAGTTTCGGCAGTATACTTGCGAACCGCGTCAGGGCGAAATGAAAGTCCCGCTTGTTTTCATTTGTTGCATCTTGGCCTCCGGCTTAGCTCATGGGCAGGCCGTTTCGCAGATCAGCGGAACGGTTACGGATTCGTCGGGAGCGGCTGTGGTGGGCGTTCAAATTACCGCGACCCAGACCGACACCGACACGAAACGAACGGCGACAACCGACGATGCGGGAACCTATGTGCTCCCTAATCTCCCGATCGGCCCGTATCGGATAGACGCCGCGAAGGCCGGATTCCGTAGTTACCTGCAGACGGGAATCGTATTGCAAGTGAACAGCGCTCCCGTGATTCCAATTACGCTTCGAGTTGGCGAGGTTTCGGCAAAAATCGAAGTTGAGGCCAACGCGACTCAGGTGGAGACGACCAACATGGGCGTCGCCAACGTCGTCGATCAGCAAATGGTTCTGGATCTGCCGCTCAACGGCCGGCAGCCGACCGACTTGATCGTCCTGTCCGGCGCGGCGGTCCAAACCAACACCTCGCCCCAGTGGGGCATGCAAACGGGTGTGCAAATCTCCATTGCGGGGGGCCTGGACTACGGAGTGGGGTATACCTTGGACGGCGCGGCGTTAAGCAATTTTTACGACGCCACCGGCTTTCCCTTGCCGTTCCCGGATGCGTTGCAGGAATTCAAGGTGGAAACTAGCTCTCTCACCGCGATGAACGGCACGCACTCCGCAGGGTCTGTGGACGCAGTGACCCGGTCGGGCTCGAACGCCTTCCATGGCGATTTATTCGAGTTCATACGCAACGGTGATTTGAACGCCCGGAACTTCTTCGCACCGCAAAGAGATGACTTGAAGCGCAATCAATTCGGCGGCGTGCTCGGCGGTCCAATCAAGAAGGACAAACTCTTCTTCTTTGCGGGATATCAGGGCACAACGATCCGTACGGATCAGGACAACAACCTCGCGTTTGTTCCGACGCCAGCGATGCTGCAAGGGAACTTCTCAGCCTGCAACAACGGACCGATTGTTCCAAACTTCAAGCTCAATCCCTCTGCGGCGGCGATCGTCACTAAGTTGCCCGAAGGGAGCGGTCCGTGCGGGGAGATCCGATACGGCATTCCCAATGTGGTGAATAATGTGACGCTGTCCACGATCAGCGGCCAAATTATTGGAAGAGTTGATTATCAACAGACCCAATCCAACACGATTTTTGGGCGTTATATGGCCACCTGGGATCATGCTCCGGTTCCGTATGATTCGTCGAGAAAAAACCCGCTCACTACCAACAACAATGGTCTCGATGATCTGGCCCAGTCCGCGGCGCTCGGGGACACTTGGTCGATCAATCTCCAAACAGTCAATTCCTTCCGTCTGGCGATGAATCGGGAAGCCGCAAATCACCCCGGGCCCTCTTTCTTTGGCCCGTCGGAACTTGGAATCAACGCCTACGGCGCGGTTCCGAACTCGATATGGGTCGATGTCCCCGGTTCGTTCAGTGTTGGAACGGGGGTCGCCGCGCCTCTTTATCTGTACAACACGACCGTCCAGTTGAACGATGACGTGAGCCTGGTTCGCGGCAGCCACCTGTTTGCATTCGGCGCAGATGTAGCGCTGGCTTTGGTTGACGGACTGGCGAATGTACTCTCGCAGGGCGTCTATGTCTTTGGCGGCATTTACACGGGCCTTCCCATGGCTGACTTTCTCACGGGCCAGGTAGCCGAGCTACAGCAGGCAACACCGAACGGTCTGATTGAATACCAGAAGTTTTTCGGATTGTATGCCCAAGACACCTGGAAACTTGACCGACGCCTCACCTTGAACTATGGTGTCCGTTGGGAGCCGTTTTTCCCATCGCAGATGAAGACCGGCCAAGTTTACAGCTTCAGCATGGTGGCATATCAGCAGGGTATCGAGAGCAAGATTTATCCCAACGCTCCCGCTGGTTTCAGTTATCCCGGCGATCCGGGGTTCAATGGAGACGCCAGTACCACCACTAAATGGCAGGACTTTCAGCCGCGTCTGGGATTCGGCTGGGATCCGTTCGGAGACGGCAAAACCGCGATTCGTGGCGGAGCTGGGATCGCCTACGATTTCTTCAATTTGCAGTTGCACCACAACGACGACACCGCCGCACCGTTCGGCGGAAGGGTTGAACTCCAGGGCGTCAACTTTTCTAATCCGTGGGCAAACTATCCCGGCGGGAACCCCTTCCCCTACGCGTTCAGCCCGGGTCATGAGGTTTTCCCAGCTTTTGCGTCGTATATGCCTATTCCCGCAAATCTGCAGGCGCCGCAGATTCAAGAGTGGAACCTGGGAATTCAGAGGCAATTTACAAACCAATGGTTTGCAACCGCCACCTATATTGGGAATCACGGCCTTCACGAGTTGAATCAAATCGAGCTCAACCCTGCGATTCTGGTGGGAGGCGTCTGTAACCCCGCTACCACCCCGCCCCCGGTATATAACGGCGAAACGCCCGACCCTTCGTGCTCATCGCCAGACAACGTAAACCCGCGCCGAATGCTGAATCTGCAGAACCCGGCAAAAGCGCAGGATATAGGATACCTTACGGCATACGATTCCAGCGCTACATCGGACTACAATGGCCTTCTGCTGAGCACAACGTATCGGCTCGGGAGCAAGCTAAACTTCAATGCCAACTACACGTGGTCTCATTGCGTCGGAGACATTGGCGTGGGTGACACGGTCCCGCAGCCCGGTCAGAATACACCGCACAACTACGTGGGCGGAAACAGGCGCCTTGATCGGGGCAACTGCGCGTGGGACGTCCGGCAGAGCTTCAATCTCACCGCCGTGGCGCAGTCGCCACATTTCTCGGGTCCCTCGTTTCTCGGCCGCCTAGCCAGCGACTGGCGGTTATCGGTCATTGACCAATATCGAACGGGTCAGGCCCTAAATCTGAACACCGGCGTCGACAACGAACTGAACGGACAGACCGCATTTTCCTTCGAAGAACCGAACCAAGTCCTCCCGAATCCGTATGGCAGCTCTCGCCTCCAGTACCTGAACCCGGCTGCGTTCACGACGCCAGCTCTGGGCACTTACGGAAATGTCGGTGTGTTCAGCCTAACCGGGCCATCATTTTGGGAATTCGATACAGCGCTGAGCAGAATCATCAGGATCGGAGAGCACCAGAGCCTGGAAGTTCGTTGGGAAGTATTCAATATTACCAACAGTATGCGGCCGTTAGTCACCAGCCCCGGGAATCCGAATAATCCTTTTACTACGCTCAATAGCGGGACCTTTGGTCAGATCACTCAATCCTACGATCCCAGGATCATGCAGTTTGCGATGAAATACGTCTTTTAGCGCCTATGGCAACCAATTGGCGGCCGTATCGATTGATCTTCGTGTCGTTTCTCCGTGGGATCTGCCCATTCATTACCACCGCGCAAGATAACCGCAACTGGTGGGCACGTAGTCATCATGCGACAACTGAAGTGAGCCAACGCAGAAATGACAAGCAAGGTGCGGAACACGAGCATCGAGATGTTCCACATCACTCCGTTCCTCCAACAGTCGCCTAAGCAGCGCAAGTATAGTGCAAACTCTGGGAATCAGACCACCTAGGTAGACTTGGGCTAGCGCCAACCCGAATGCCGCCAGAATACGGTCGTAATGAAGAAATCAGTTCTCTCTTGGCCCTGCTTCGACGCCACCAAACTTGGACTGCAATGCACAGCGGTGAGCAGAAAAATTGTCAGTGCGCAGCGAGTACGGGACATCGTGCGTTCAATCCCTTGCTCTGACCGGCTGACAGGCTGTCCAACCAACTGGACGGAGCACGGCCCACATCGTGCCGTTCCATTTTTTTCGTCACCGTAAGTGGCACGCTCGTAGAAACAAGCGAGGACTTGAGCGAGAGCGATCTCTCAAATACGTCTGGCATCGCGAGTGCATCCACCGCCGGGGGCCTAAGGTCCGGCTCCTGACATGAGAGACACACACTCTTCCGCGGAGCACGAGCGCTTGTGAAAGTCTTTGCTCGAAAAGAATATCGAATGGATTGTGATTGCAGCCTGAATCTGGTCGAGAGCCCTCGCATTTTGGCCCGCGCACCGTCGTGAACGCCCAGACTGGCTGGGTCGAGAACTCGCGAGCGAATTTTCGCGACTTGAAGCTTTACGTTGAGTTTTCCGTGCATCAGCGGTCGGAAGTATGCGAGTAGAAGCTACATGGAAAACAAACGTCACAAATTTGGAGACAAAACATGCAATCCGTACGCGACGTAACTTTCCGACTCTTCCGCGACCTTGGTTTGACCACAATTTTCGGAAATGTCGGCTCCACAGAGGAAACCTTTCTCAAAAACTTTCCGAAAGACTTCCGCTATGTGTTGGCTCCGCAGGAAGCTTCGGTGATTGCGATTGCCGATGGCTTTGCGCAAGCTACGCGCCGTCCGGCGTTGGTGAACCTGCACACCACCGCGACTGCGAACGCCATGGGGAATCTAGCAACGGCGTTTCAGAACAAGACGCCTTTGATTCTGACCGCCGGCCAGCCGCGCTGATGCATTCGCAGGGAGTATTGCGGAGCTCGATGCGGCACTACCGTGGGGGTCTCTCCCCAGTGCAACTCCGCCGGGTGACCAGCCTTGTTCATGAGAACCTCCATGAAGACGT
>Ga0210394_10000569_pt1 | contig 74666 bp, 68 predicted proteins | sample IncBWC12MmetaG_FD_160121 | JGI IMG/M metagenome (GOLD analysis project Ga0210394, IMG submission 160121) | Forest soil microbial communities from Barre Woods Harvard Forest LTER site, Petersham, Massachusetts, United States - Inc-BW-C-12-M | ecosystem: Environmental > Terrestrial > Soil >... | reverse complement strand
GCCGGTGTTGGTGTAAGTCGTTCCGGTCACTCCACTGGCGATCAGGTTGCTCGACGAGGGAGTGAAACCGCTGGTGGTACTGCCATAGACACTGTAGGAGTTGATCTGGGTTGGCTGATTCCCCGATTTGTCCAATTGTCTGGTTCATCACAATGAACGTCGATTCCATCCGCGAATATTGTCTGTCTTTTCCCCAGGCCACCGAGAAGCTGCAGTGGGGTGATGCTCTCTGCTTTAAGGTTCGCGAGAAAATGTTCGCAGTACTAGGGTTGGACAATCCACGTTTGTCCTTCAAGTGCGCACCAGAGACCTTTGCCGAGCTGATTGAACGCGAGCACATTCAGCCCTCGCCGTACCTCGGCCGTTACAAGTGGGTGATGCTCGACCGCCTGGACGCAGTGGGTTGGGATGAATTGCGCCAGTTGATTCAGACGTCGTATGAGATGGTGTCAGCCAAGGCACCTAGGAAAAAATCGAAGGGAAAGAAAGGCCGCGTCAAGCGCACAACCTGCAAGAAGACCAAGCGGGCTTAAGGATCCGGCACGGAACAGAGTTTGCTGGCTAGGCTGCCCTAATCTCATACGTGGGAGTGCTCGTACCCTCGTGCTACCCTTGATTTGACTCTGCTTGCCACGGTCGGCTAGCCTCAAGAGTCCGCCTTTCCTGGACACCCTCGATCGAAATGCGATTCCGGCAAAAATCATTGATTTTGCTGCTGTTGGCGGCGGTGACGGTATGCGCGTCGTCCGGCGCCCTCGGCTCTACCGAGCCGGTCCATGCCCAGCATGGCATCGTGGTCAGCGTCCACGAATTAGCCTCGCGCGCTGGAGTTGAGATCATGCAGGCCGGAGGCAACGCCATCGACGCCGCAGTGGCTACCGGATTCGCGCTGGCGGTCGTGCACCCCCCGGCCGGGAACCTGGGCGGCGGCGGATTTATGTTGCTTCGGATGGCTGACGGCAAACTACATTTCCTCGACTATCGCGAGACGGCTCCCGCGGCGGCAAACGCCGATCTATATCTCGATGCGCAGGGCAACGTGATTGAAGACGCCAGCGTCGTCGGATACAAAGCGATTGCCGTGCCGGGATCGGTCGCAGGCATGGTTTACGCCGAGCGGAAATACGGAAAGCTCCCGTTGCAGCGGGTGATCGCCCCCGCCATTCGGCTCGCGCGCGACGGCTACGCTTTAACCTGGCAGGAAGCGCGCGATATGCAGCATGACAAACATCTGGGCAAGTTTCCGGAGTCGAGGCGCATTTTTCAGCGCGATGGCAACTTCTACAAGGCAGGTGAAGTTTTTCGACAGCCTGACCTCGCGCGAACTCTGGAGCGAATCGCCGCGAACCCTGACGATTTCTACCACGGATCGCTGGCGCGGGAGCTGGCGGCGGCTTTGCAAAAAGGCGGCGGGCTGATCACCGCTGACGATCTGGCGCATTATGAAGTGAAAGAACGTGAGCCGGTGCGTGGGACCTATCGAGGATACGAAATCATCAGCGCGCCACCGCCCTCTTCAGGCGGGACCGTCCTGATCGAATCGTTGAACATTCTGGAAGGCTACGATCTGGCCCAGATGGGCAGCCGGTCGGCGGAATCGATCCATTACACGACGGAGGCGTTCCGCCGGGCGTTTTTTGATCGCGCGGAATTCCTGGGCGATCCGGACTCTTCGAAGATTCCAGTCGCGCAGCTCATCGACAAGAAATATGGCGTTGCCTGGAGCCAGTCGATCGCAACCGACCACGCCAGCCCCAGCAAAGAATTGAAGCGTCCGGCGATTTTCAGTGAGCTTGAGCAGTATGCCGCGTCGCATCCGGCGCCGGTTTCGAAACACGAATCGCCGCATACGACGCACTATTCCGCGGTGGATGCGGAGGGAAACGCAGTCGCGGTCACAACCACCATCAATGACTGGTTTGGATCGCGGGTCACAGCGGAGGGCCTCGGCTTTCTGTTGAACGACGAGATGGACGATTTTTCCGCCAAGGCCGGCGTGCCGAATTCCGATGGATTGATTCAAAGCGCAGCGAACGCGATCGCGCCGGGCAAGCGGCCCCTGTCGTCGATGACGCCGACTCTCGTCGTGCACGATGGCCAGACTGTTCTCGTGCTGGGCTCTCCCGGCAGTTCGAAAATTATTACGACTGTGGCCAACGTTTTGATGGGCGTGATCGATTACGGCATGAACATTCAGGAGGCGGTGAACGCACCGCGCTTTCACAATCAATGGATGCCGGACGTATTGAATGTCGAGCAATGGTTTTCGCCGGACACGGTGCAAACATTGGAAAAGATGGGATACCACGTGCAGGTCGGGCTGCACGAGTTTGGAAACATCAGTCCGTATTGGAGCGATGCCGAGTGCATCGCCATCGACCCGAAGACCGGCGAGCGGCTTGGCGCCAGCGACGGCAGGAACGGCGGAAAGGCAGTCGGATACTAGAGGATTGTTTATTGATGATTTTTGATTGCCGATTGAAAAGGCCCTAGAAGTTGGACCCGGGTCTTAATCAGCAATTAGCAATCAACAATCAGCAATTCCTCACCAAGGACCGGGCATGTTGAAAGCGGTATCAACCTATTTATATGTGCGGGAGCGGCTGCATCCAGGAATTCTGGATAGCCTGACCCGCAGCGGAGTGCAGGCGATCGAGATTTTCGCGGCGCGGCAGCACCTCGATTACGCCAACCGCAAAGCTCACGTCAAAGAAATTGCCGAGTGGTTTCGCGGGAGTGGGGTTCCGCTGCACTCTGTGCACTCGCCGCTCTATGCGGATTACGAGTGGGGACGAGCCGGTGCGCCTCCGGTGAATCTCGCCTCCACCGACCGCGCCGGTCTAGTCGAAGCAATGGACGAGGTGAAGCGCGCTCTCGAAATTGCCGAGCAGATTCCGTTTCGCTTTCTGATTCAGCATTTGGGAGTGCCAAACGAAACCTTCAGCGAAAAGAAATTCGAGTCGGCAATGACTTCTATTGAGCACTTGCGTGCATTCGCCAAGCCGCTGGGCGTGCGTATTCTTCTGGAAAACATTCCTAACGAACTTTCCACGCCGGAGAGGTTAATGGAGATGATTCAAACCGCCCACTTTGATGACGTGTGCATTTGCTTTGACTTCGGCCATGCCCACATTATGGGCTCGGTGAGCGAGGCCTTTGAGATTCTTCGCAAGCAGATCTGTTCGGCCCATGTTCACGACAACGCCAAGGTCCAGGATTCGCATCTGTGGCCCGGGGCAGGAACAATCGACTGGAAGGAAGCGATGGCGCTGCTGCGCTCCGCCCCGCAAACCCCGCCGCTATTGCTGGAGCTTGGGGAAGATGAGAAAGTGAATCCGCTGGAAAAACTGAGGGAGACGTTCGACAAGCTGGAAGAAGCATAGAAATTTAGTAATTTGGAAATTTAGTAATTGAGTAATTTGAAAACTCGAGATCGCGGGGTTTTCAAATTACCCAATTACTAAATTTCCAAATTACCCAATTCTTATGTCCCCTGTAACTACCATCGCTGAAATCGGCAAGCATGAAGGCCAAACCGTTACCCTGCGCGGTTGGCTCTATAACCTGCGCGAGAGCGGAAAGCTATTGTTCCCGCAGTTCCGCGACGGCTCCGGCGTAATCCAAGGCGTTGTGCCGAAGAATGCGGTCACACCAGAAGTCTTCGACGCAATCAAGACGCTGACGCAGGAGTCGAGTGTGATCGTTGAGGGCAAGGTTCGCGCCGATAAGCGCGCGCCCGGAGGCTACGAACTCGATGTGGTCAACGTGCAGATCGTGCAGCGCGTACCGGAGTCTGACCCGTACCCCATCACTCCGAAAGAACACGGCGTCGATTTTCTGATGGAGCACCGGCATCTGTGGGTGCGCTCGCAACGGCAGGCGTCGATTCTGCGAGTGCGCGCGGAGATTATCAAAGCCGTGCGCGATTTCTTCGACGAGCGCGGCTTCACGCTCACCGATCCGCCGATCATCACCCCGGCCGCGTGTGAAGGGACAAGCACGCTTTTCCCCGTCGATTACTTCGACGATCAGGCGTACCTCACGCAATCAGGGCAGCTTTACATCGAAGCTACGGCGATGGCGATGGGCAAGGTTTATTCGTTCGGTCCAACCTTTCGCGCGGAGAAGTCAAAGACGCGCCGTCACCTCACCGAGTTTTGGATGGTCGAGCCTGAAGTTGCCTATGCCGAACTCGACGACTTGATGGACCTCGGCGAAGGCCTGATTACTTTCGTTGTAAAGCGCTGCCTGGAGCGGCGGCGTGGCGACTTGCAGATCATCGGCCGCGATGTTTCAAAACTCGAGAAGGTTGAACCGCCCTTCCCGCGGATCAGTTACGACGATGCGGTTAAGAGTCTGCAGGAGGGCCACGCCAAGGGGGCGCTGGAAGCGAAATTCGAATGGGGCGGCGATCTGGGTTCGCCCGACGAAACCTATCTTTCGGCGCAATTTGACAAGCCTGTCATGGTGCATCGCTACCCGGCCAAGGTAAAGGCCTTCTACATGGAACCCGATCCGCAGCGGCCCGAACTGGCCTTGTGCGTGGATGTGCTTGCACCGGAGGGTTATGGCGAAATCATCGGCGGCTCGCAGCGTATGGCGTCGCACGAACTGCTGGTGCAGCGAATTCACGAGCACGGATTACCGGAAGAATCGTTCAAGTGGTATCTCGATTTGCGCAAGTACGGCAGCGTGCCGCACGGTGGCTTTGGCATGGGAATCGAACGCGTCGTGGCCTGGATCTGTGGACTGGAACATGTGCGAGAAACAATTCCGTTCCCAAGAATGCTGCACCGGCTCTACCCGTGAGGGATTGAGTTATCGCGCGATTGAGTCATTGAGCGATTTAAGAACCTAAGTTTTTAGCTTCGGTTTTCAATCGCAAAATCACCCGATCGCAAAATTCTATGACCACCATCAGCACCACCAACATTGCCGCGAAGAAAATCCGCGTGATCGGCGTGCCGCTCGACCTCGGCCAGTCGCGCCGCGGCGTGGATATGGGGCCGTCGGCGGTTCGCGTGGCCGGACTTGAGGCGCGGCTGGAAGCACTGGGGCACGAAGTGGAAGATGGCGGCAACGTCGCCGTGGCCATCCCGGAACAGAAAAAAGAAGGCGATACTCACGCCAAGTATTTGAAGGAAATCACGGCGACCTGCACCAAACATGCGGAGTTGGTCATCAAAACGCTCGAAGCCGGGAAAATTCCCCTAGCGCTCGGCGGCGACCACTCGATGGCTGCGGGCACGGTATCGGGAGTAGCGGAATTTTATCGCCGCCAGAATCAGCGCATCGGGCTGATCTGGATCGACGCGCACACCGACATCAACACTCCAGAAACTTCGCCGAGCGGTAACGTCCACGGCATGCCGCTGGCCGCGCTGATGGGACTGGGGCCTGAAGAGCTGCAAAACATCTTCGATTTTTCTCCTAAAGTGAAGCCGGAAAACTGCGTGCTCGTGGGCGTGCGAGACATTGATGCCGTCGAAAAAGAAAACGTGCGCCGCGCGGGCATCGGAGTTTTCACCATGCGCGACATCGACGAGCGCGGCATGCGCACCGTGATGGAAGAAGCTCTGCGCATGGCCGGACGCGGCACCGCCGGCTATCATATTTCGCTCGACATGGATTGGATCGATCCCGAAGACGCGCCCGGCGTGGGCACTCCTGTGCGCGGCGGAGCGACCTATCGCGAAGCGCATCTTGCGATGGAAATCATTGCAGATCACGGACGCATGTTGAGTTTCGAAATCGTCGAAGTAAATCCTGTAATCGACGAACACAACCAGACTGCGGACCTGGCGGTCGAGTTAGCATTGTCGGCGTTTGGGAAGAAGATTTTGTAGCAATCGGGAAGTGGAAATGGGCTCACCTTTCCGTGCCTTCACTGCCAACGCCAGAAACTTCAAGATGGCCTCGCCGGGGCCAAACTGCCGGCAAAGCCTCCTTCCAGCCGACATTAGGCATAGGCAAGCTGGGACTAGAATGTTCCAGTTTCCGTCTTGCTTTCAGATGTTAGGTATTCGTAGCTATGGCCCTTGACCGTTATCACTTCGACCGGCGGTATCTTGTCAACGGCCATCTGTCGGATGCTTAGGTACTTCGTTTCGCCTCCCGGCCCAGCAACGTCTCGGTAAACCTTGAACACGTAGGAACCCTGGACGGGGTCTAGGGTCGCGGTTAGACCTACCAACTGGCTTAGGTGGACATCAGCCGCAGACCTCACAACTACCGGTTTCTCACCAATATAATCCCCAGTCTGGATTTCGAGATGATTGGCCAGCCCTTGTTCAGCGATTGTTAATTGAAGGTCACTGAGTAGCCATTCCAAGTCCCGGACCGAGCTATGGCTTACCAGTTGGGCTACAAAGGCAGTGCTGCTAATCCAGGGGTAAGCCTTCAACGTAGATGCGTCCACTTTTTTGCCACATTGCTTGGCAGCATCGGGCTTTGTACCCGCTGCGGGCTTTACCGCAGCGTATTCACAGTTGATGGTTCCATCGGGGCGTGTTGTGCATACCCCAAGGCCGCTACAACTACACCTGCTCTGTATACAATGGATATTGCAACTACAGAAGCCCGTGCAATAACCCCCATACACGCAGGTCGGGCCCAAGCAATTAACGCAATTGCCGTTCTGGCAGTCGTCGTCTTGCGCTAGCGCGGGTATTGCGAAGGCTATGGCGAGCACCAAGGGCACGAACTGAATTCTTTTCATCTGCCCACTCTTGGAATGCGTTATTTAACTTCCCTACCTAGTATACCATAATGGCTGCGCAGAAATGTGCAGGATCTCCGGGTGCGGAGACGTGCCGCAGGTCGAGAAGAGGTTACATTCCAACCTAGGCGAGGTTGCAGGAAGCCGCATCGATCTTTACGCGGCAAAAGCGTCGGGACCTTGACTTTCTTTCCTTTTGCCCACGCGCCTTTGCTACTATCAATCCATGGCGACAGCCAAGCAAGTCAGCCGCCCTAGCACAGCTTCATCGGCCGCAGGCCGCCCGCCACCAAGAACGATTTACTTCCTGATCTGTACGCCCGACTCGAAAAAACCCGCTCCGGCTCGGAAGAGTCCAAACGCATCGCACGACAAATCGTGGACGCCATCGGCTAGCCATGGCAGCGTGAAGATCAGGTCGACACGCTGCCAGCCAGTACCATCCCCGCAATTGACTGTCCGCTCCTTCGTCGCTCACACTGAACTGTCATGAAAAAGCTTCGAGTCGGCATCCTTTTCGGGGGTCGTAGCGGCGAGCACGAAGTTTCCCTGCTCTCTGCTGCCTCAGTTCTCAACGCCATCGATAAAGACAAATACGAAGTCGTGCCGATCGGCATCACAAAAGATGGACGCTGGCTTACGGCGGAGCATGCTGAGAATCTTCTGCGGGGCAAGCTAGTCCTGGAAGCGCGCCAACTGCGCGCCGGCGATCCTGACATCACCGACACTGCCGCCGTGCTGGTTCAAGGAGAATCTGTCGTGGTGCCGCCCGAACCCGTGCACCGCGAGAGCGGGCTGGTCCCTTTCCAAACCGATGCGGCCCTGATGCGTCGCGCCAGCGATCGCGCCATCAACGTCGACATTATTTTCCCGGTGCTGCATGGCACCTTCGGCGAGGACGGAACCATTCAGGGCCTGCTGGAACTGGCTGACATTCCCTACGTGGGCGCGGGCGTGCTCGGCTCGGCTGCGGGCATGGACAAGGACATTATGAAGTCTTTATTCATCGCTGCGGGCATCGCGATCGTGAAGCATGTGACTATTCTCCGTAGTGCGGGGGAGAAAGAGCCCAAGAAGGTTGAGAAGTTTGTCGAGAGCAAGCTGAAGTATCCGGTGTTTGTGAAGCCGGCGAATCTGGGATCGTCGGTCGGAATCAGCAAGGCGCACAATCGCAAAGAACTCGGCCCGGCAATTGAGGAAGCTGCGAAATTCGATCGCAAGATTGTGATCGAGCAGGGCGTGGGCGGAAATAAAAATAAAGCGCGCGAAATCGAGTGCTCGGTGCTGGGCAACGACGATCCAGTAGCGTCAGTGCCGGGAGAGATTGTCCCCATCAAAGAGTTCTATGACTACAACGCGAAGTATCTTGACGAAGGTTCGGAGCTGATTATTCCAGCAAAGCTCACGAAGGCGGAGACCAAGAAAATTCAGGAACTGGCCGTGAAGGCCTTCAAAGCTGTGGATTGCTCCGGCTTGGCGCGCGTCGATTTTCTGATGGAGCCTGGCTCTGGAAAGGCACGGAAGATTTTTGTGAACGAGATCAACACCATGCCGGGCTTCACGGCCATCAGCATGTATCCCAAGCTATGGGCGGCGTCTGGTCTCGAGTACCAGGACCTGATCGACCGGCTGATCAAGCTTGGCCTGGAACGTCACGTTGACAAAAAGAAAAACCAGTACAGCCGATGAGAGGTTGGGCAGGTTACGGCGCTCCGGCCTTCTCCATGAAGTTTGCCTGATCGCTCTTCATCTTCTTCAACCCGTCCATCGGTAGATAGACCATGTGCCCCGCGTCGTAAGTCGTATAGGAAATGTTGTCGCGATATTTCTGTGGCAGATCGAGATGCTGAATCGCGTAGTTCGCCGCGAAGTAAGGCGTCGCCAAATCGTAGTAACCCTCCATCACTAAAATCTTCAGGTATGGGTTTTTTACGATGGCTTGCCGCATCGCCGAAGCCGTGTCTGGAAAGCCGCCGATCGCCGATCCCCAATCCCACTTATCGAAGCTTATGTCCTGCGCGCGAACGTAATACGGCATATCGGTTTTGTATCCCAGCTCCGTACGCACGTAATTATTGAACACCGAAGTAAAGGGTGGCTGCGTGGCGGAACCGGTTGGATCGTAAGCCGGAGTATCGAGCAGGCCGTTGGGATCGGGACCGGTGTAGCGGCCATCGAGGCGGCCAACGCGCAGCTTCTGGTCGATCAGCAGATAATGCGTGAACTTGCGGACGTTGATGCGCAAGTTGGCCTCGTCCACAATCTCTTTGCTCAGGCCAGTGTAGTGTGCCAGTTGATCGATAATTTTCTCGCGCTCTTGCGGAGTGAGTGCGTCTCCCTTGGCTAGCGCCTGGGCGTAATCGCCAAAAGCCCACTGCTCCGATTCCTGCCGGGCGCGATTTAGATCCTGAGCAAGATCGGGCGCAAGCTTGTGGTGATAAGCGGCGATCATGGTGAACGATGGAATCAGAAAAATATAGGGCTGGTCATTGGTATTGGTTTCTTCGAGGGTTTCAAAATTCAACACGCTCGACAGCAGCGTGATGCCGTTGAATGAGATGCCGCGGTCGGCGAGATAGCCCGCGATTCCCGCCGCGCGCGTCGTTCCATAGCTCTCACCCAGAATGAACAGCGGAGATGCCCATCGTTCGTTACGTGTGATGTACAAGCGGATGAACTCGCTGAAGGCCTCGATATCTCCCTTAACGCCCCAGAATTTCTTGAACAGCTCAGAATCGCCAGCCCGGCTAAATCCGGTGCCGATGGCGTCGATCAGAACCAGGTCACTCTTATCGAGCAGCGTGTAAGGATTGTCTTCCATGCGGTAGGGTGCGGCCGGCATGAATCCATCGGGCTGAAGCACGACGCGCCTCGGCCCAAGCGCTCCCATGTGCAGCCAGATCGAGGCCGACCCCGGACCGCCGTTGAACGCGAATGTGAGCGGGCGCTTGGCAGCGTCCTGGCCATCGAGTGTATACGCGACGTAGAACATCTCGGCTTCGATCTTGCCATCGCCGCGCTTGATGGGAAGTCGGCCAGCGGTCGCCGCGTATTTCAACGCTTTTCCAACCACGGTGATCTGGTGATGAGTTACGACCGCGGGCACTTCGGTCAAATCGAAGTGCTCCTCTTTGTCTTTATCTCGATCCCGGTCGGCATTCGCCTGCGGCGTCGCAGGTCTTTGTTCAGACGGAGTGTCGGGCCTAGAAGCTGTGTTCTCCGCAGGCTCTATCGTGGAAACCGCGGCTGGCGATTTCTTTGGATTCTGCGTTTTCGGCGAGGCGGTCTGTTGCGCAAAACAGGAAGGAATTAAAATGCAGGCTGTGGCCAGCGCCAGGAAAATCGATCTCACGATTCAGTCCTCATCAAAAAATACTGTGGGATGTCACGATCGGCAAGAATTGTACACCCGGAAATGAACGATTCCCGAAAGCGAGTCTCGGCCAGCGTAGCGGCTGGTGGCCGAGAGAGCTACGCGAGCCGATAGGAATACTATGGCCGGCAATCGCCTGCAATATCTCAACGCGAACGATTGGACCTTGATCAATGCCAAGTCGGTGCGGCGAACCTTTAAGCTGGGGGAAGAGATCATCCGGCAGGGCAGCCCATCTGAGAGTATTTTCATTATCCGCCGCGGCCAGGCCTCGGTGGAGCTGGCGGGAACTGCTACACGAGCCATCCTGGCATCGCTGGGAGTGGATGACATCTGTGGCGATATGGCCTTCCTCGAAAAAGGCCGCGCTACCGCCAGTGTGATTGCCAAAGATGAAGAAGTGGAAGTGGATGAAATCAACGCGCGAGAACTGCGCGAAATGTTCGAAGCCTTTCCCCGCCTCGCCTCACGCTTTTATCTATCGCTCGCCCTGCTCCTGTCGCAGCGCCTGAAGGATACCTCCCGCGAGCTTGCCCGCGAGATGGCGTTGCATGACCGGCGTCAGTAGACCGTCGCTCCTAGATCCAATTCGTCATTGACGAAATCCCGCTCTATGTGCCAACATCATAGCTACAAGTTTGCTCTTCGGAGCAAACATGGATTTCATGCAGAGTGGCTGAGGGACGAGCCCTGTGACGCCACGGCAACCGGATCAGGATCATATATCCCGACCGCCAGGTGCCAACTCCCGCCCGGAAACGGGGAACATGAGATTCGGATGCGAAATCTGATTTCTATTGCATTCCGATACCTCTTTTCCCAATTTCCCGGAAAAGAGGCCTTCGTGTTTCAGGGCAATTTTCCCGGGTGCTCGTTCCCAGCTATTCGCTGCAGCAACAGAAAGAAAGCGAGTAGCACCATGCCGAATTACGACGCTGCCTTCGAACTCCGCTGCCGGGAATGCGGCCGAAGTTGGGGAAACCAGCCCCGCTCGATGTGCCACGAGTGTTTCTCTCCCCTCGAAATCACCTACGATTACGCTGCACTCCAGGCCTCGATTGCCCACGGAGCCTTCAGTCGTGCACACATCGCCCAACGGCCGCCGAACATCTGGCGCTACTCCGAGCTTTTGCCGCTGCCGCAAGGCTTTCAACCGCGGCTGCCGGTCGGGTTCACGCCGCTGTTCCAGGCGCCGCAGTTGGCGCGGCGTTTATTCGGCAAGAAAGATGACAGCACGTTCGCGCAGAACCTCTACATCAAGAACGACGCCGTCTGCCTGCCAACCTTGAGCTTCAAGGATCGCGTGGTAGCCGTGGCGCTCTCGCAGGCTCGCGCCTTCGGCTTCGACACCGTCGCATGTTCCTCGACGGGAAATCTGGCAAATGCGGTTGCGGCGCATGCCGCACGCGAAGAGCTAAAAGCGTGGATCTTTATTCCATCGGACCTCGAGCCCGCAAAGATTCTTGGGACCCAGGTCTTCGGCGCCAACGTGGTGCGCGTCGGCGGCAACTATGATCAGGTAAACCGCCTGTGCTCGCAGATCGCCGAAGAGCGCAACTGGGGCTTCGTCAACGTAAACCTGCGGCCCTACTACTCCGAGGGGTCGAAGACGGTCGGCTTCGAAATAGCCGAACAACTCGGCTGGCGTCTGCCCGATAATGTGGTCGTCCCCATGGCTGGCGGGTCGCTGATCATCAAGATCAAAAAGGCGTTCGACGAACTCATCAAGCTCGGCTTCGTCGAAGAGAAGCCGGTGAAGTTCTTCGGCGCGCAAGCCACAGGATGCTCCCCGATATCGACGGCCGTAAAAACCGGCAGCTCAGAGATCGATCCGCAGAAGCCCGCGACGATTGCGCGTTCCCTCGCCATCGGAAATCCCGCCGACGGCCTCTACGCCATCAAGACCATCAAGCATAGCGGCGGCTGGAGCGAGGACGTGAGCGATCCCGAAGTCATCGACTCGATTCGTCTGCTCGCAGAAACCGAAGGCATCTTCACCGAAACCGCCGGCGGCGTCACCGTGGGCTGTGCCGGCAAACTCTATCGCCAGGATCGCATTCTGCCGGAAGAAACCACCGTGTTGTGCATCACCGGAAACGGACTGAAGACCACCGACGTACTGGCCGGCGTCTACGAGGCAGAGCGGCCTATCGCACCCAAGCTCGCTGAATTCGAGAGCTATCTGCAGCAAACATCCGAGCATGTCGAGGCTACGCACGGAGTTGCCGCGGCAGCAGGCGTGTAATCGAAACGGGCGCGCAATCAGGCGTTCTGCTTGTGCGCTAGTTTTTTCTCCCGGTACATATCCTGGTCGGCGCGCTCTTGTCAAGAGACTTCGTACTGTGGAGTTCGACCGTCAAGACAACCAGACAAGCCGCCAACCTCCTAACCTAATTTTGTGTTACTATCTAACTAACTAGTTAATTAGTCATGGCATATTCCTTCAATTGCGGCCGTTCTCCCCGCATGGGTTCGCGCGGCCAGCCCGAGGAGAGCCGCGCCGCAATCTTGCGGGCGGCGGCCCAGGAGTTCGCCGAACACGGCATTGCCGGCGCCCGCACGGACGCGATTGCCCGCGAGGCTCGAGTGAACAAGGCCCTGCTTTATTATTATTTCAAGGACAAAGAAACTCTTTACGGTGCAGTGCTCGATCATGCCTTCACCGGAATGAAGTCCAGCGTTTTCCGGGTGCTCGACAGCGATTTAACTCCGCGCGATAAGATTCTCGCCTACGTCGGCGCATACTTCGACTTTATTGCCTCAAACCAGATTTATCCCAAACTGATGCAGCGCGAAATGATGCGGGCACGCGAAGGCCATTCGCTGCATATCGACCGGCTTGTGAAAACTTATTTCCAGCCGATCTATAAGCGGGTTGGAGCCCTTCTGCACAAGGGAATCGCCGACGGGGAATTCCGCAAAGTAGACCCGGCGCATTTTGTTCCTTCCATGATCGCCATGATTGTTTTTTATTTCAGCAGCGCCCCCGTGATGCGACGGATCGTTCGCTTCGATCCTCTCACCCCGCGGCGCATCGCCGAACGGCGCGCCGCAGTTCTCGATTTTGTTTCCGCCGCACTGTTTCAATCCCACGCAGGCGTGGGAGCAACGCCTGTCAAATCAGGAGTACGCAAATGAGTGCTCGCAACCGCTTTTTTATCCTTCTCGGCATCATCTTCGTGATTTCGGCGATCTACTACGCTTTCTCCACCAACCATTCCAAAGACCTCGTGCTGATCGGCACAGTGGACTCCAATCAGGTCATCGTGAGCGCGCAGGTGGAAGGCCGCATTCAGAAACTTCTCGTGGATGAAGGCACACCCGTTAAGGCCGGAGACCTGATCGCGGTGCTCGACGCTTCCGAATTGCAAACCCAGGAAGCCGCCGCCGCCGCAAACATCACCAGCTTGCAGAACAGAGTTTCCGAGATGCAACACACCGAAAGGTCAACCTCCGGATCTACGTCGAGCGACGTAGCCAATGCGCGGGCGAAACTTTCTTCCGCGAAGGCGCAGCTTTTGCAAGCCAACGCCGCTCTCGACCGCACCGCAAGCGACAGCCGCCGCGCGATCGAACTGGCCAAGGCCGGCGTTCAATCCGACCAGGAACGTGTGCAGGCAGAAACGAATTTGCAGGCTGCGCAAGCCACGGTGCAGGCGCAACAGGAATTGGTGAAGGCCGCGGAAGCCGACTTGAATGCGGCCATCGCCCGCACCCAGCAGGCGAACGCGGCGAAGAGCACCGTGCAATCGACTGAAGCTGATCTCAAGAACGCCATCGCGCAGAAGAATCAGGCGGCTGTCCGCCTGGGATACACCAATGTTTATGCTCCCGTAACCGGCACGGTTTCTGTGCGCGCGGCTCGCCAGGGGGAAGTCGTCAACATCGGCGCTCCGATCGTCACCATCGTCGATCTCACGGATACCTGGGCGCGTGTGGCGATTCCCGAGACTTATGCAGACCACATCGGTTACGGCGATGTGCTGCGCGTGCAAATGCCCGGGGGTACGATTATCAAGGGCAAAGTATTCTTCAAAGGCGTCGAAGGTGACTTCGCCACGCAGCGCGACGTGAGCCGTCTCAAGCGCGATATCAAGACAATTGTTCTGAAGGTTCGGCTGGACAATCCCAAAGGCGCGTTCGTGCCGGGCATGACCGCCGAGGTTCTGATTTCGCCAGCGCAACTCAAAGGCGAAGGCGATTCGCAAAGCGCAGCGACAGCGGGGCAGCAGTGATGCCGGAGGCGAACGGTAAGACGAACGGAGTCGGCTCTCCCACTGCTGGCGCCACCCCGTACGCCATCGAGGTCGAGCACATTGTCAAGAAATACGGCGATTTCACCGCCGTCGATGACGTTTCGTTCAACGTAAAAGAGGGCGAGATTTTCGGCTTGCTCGGACCAAACGGCGCCGGCAAGTCGACGCTGATCCGCATGATGACCACGCTGATTCCGATTACTGCCGGCATCGCGCGCATCGCTGGACACGACGTTGCCACAGACCCCGATGACGTCCGGCGTACGATCGGTGTGATCCCGCAGGCCCTCACCAGCGACATCGATCTTACAGTGGAAGAGAATCTGAATATTTACGCCAAGCTCTACGATGTCCCAGCGAAAGAAAGAAAGCGCTCCATCGATGAACTCCTTGGCTTAGTCGATCTGACCAAGTGGCGTGACGCGCAGACGAAGACGCTTTCCGGCGGGATGCGGCGGCGGCTGGAGATTGCGCGTGGGTTGGTGCATCATCCGAAAATATTTTTCCTCGATGAACCCACCACCGGACTCGATCCCGTTTCGCGCGTCGCCGTGTGGGAGATGCTCGGCAATATAAAAAGCCAGCGGCAGCTCACGATTTTGATCACCACGCATTACATGGACGAAGCCGACCGGCTTTGCGATCGGATTGCAATCGTCGATCACGGGAAACTGGTCGCACTGGATTCGCCAATGGCCCTGAAGGCGAGCGTCCCCGGCTCCAACGTGATTGAGGCGCAGTTTGAAAATCCTCCGGACGATTGGGAGCAGCGCCTGCACACGCTCGATGAGGTTACGTCCGTTCAACATGAAGGTGCGGGAATGTATCGAGTGCTCACCGGCAATGGCTCGCGAACCACGACAGAGTTGGTGGAAATGTCCGTCGAGGCCGGAGTTGCGGTGAAATCGCTCTCCGTGCAGAACACTACGCTCGACGATGTCTTCGTGCACTACACCGGACGGCAGCTGCGTGACGAACTGCAGAAAGCGTATGCCTTCACCATGCCGCAAAGCCCGGGGCTGCGGCCATGAACGACATCCTCAGAAGGCCTGCGGCCGCAGCTACGCGAGATTGTTGAATTTATGAATCGAATGATGGCCATTGTCGAGCGCGAGATGCGCAAGTTTTTCCGGTCGCCGGCGCTGATGCTGGCGTCGATGATCTTTCCGCTTGTGCAGCTCATCATCTTGGGCAATGCTTTTGGCGGGAAAATCCGCGACGCTCGCCTCGCCATCGTCGATCAGGACGGAGGCACGCAGGCGTTGAAGATTCGGGAGGCCTTCGACTCGGTGCGCGCCAACATTCGCACCTTCGTGCCAGTCTATTACGACAACGAAAAACAAGCCGTAGAAGACGTGCGCAACGGCAAGCTCGACGGCGCGGTGATCATCCCACCCCAGTTTTCACGGCGCGTTTACGAAGACAACCATCCGCAAATTGCGGTCGTCGTGGATAATACCGACAACTTTATGAGTTCCGCGCTGGAGTCTGAGCTCACCGATCTGGTCGCCTCGTTGAACCAGACCACCGTCGAGCCTCGCATATTGCAGCAGACCGCGCTTTCGATTGTGGAACTTTATCCCTACATCGAATACATGAAATATCTGCTGCCCGGCTCGCTTTCACTCGCGATGTTTGTTTCCGTGATGATTGGCGGCGGCATGTTGTATATCGATGACAAGGCGCGCGGCGTGCACGAGGGTTATCTGGTTACTCCAATCACCAAGCTCGAACTTGTCCTCGGCCTCAACCTCGCTGGAACCGTAAAGGCCGTGATGACGGGCGTCATCATCACCGTGATTGGATCGCTGATTTCGGGGGTGAGTACGATTTTCAATCCGGTCACGATGTTCGGCTTGCTGATCATGATCGTGCTGACTTCGCTTGCCTTCAACACCATGATGTTCCTGCTAATGGTTCGCATAGAAGACCCGTTGGTGCCGCGGGCTATGTTCGGCATTCTGAATACGCTTTTATTTTTCCCCAGTGGGTCGATCTATCCCATCCAGGCCTTCCCGCCGTGGCTGCGGGCGATCGCAAGAGTCGATCCCTTCACCTACGCCGTGGACGGCTTCAAGTGTCTGCTGCTGAAAGAAACCACGCTGGCGGCGGTCTGGGGAGACATGCTGTTTCTTTCGATCTTCGCTGCCGTCGCTCTTGGCATCGCAATCCCGCTGTTCAAGCGAACCCTGTAGAAGAATTGTGCGATTGAGCGATTTTGCGATCGGGTGATTGAAAGCTATAAACCCGGACCTGTAATCGCCCGATCAGTCAATCGCCCAATGGCTCAATTCTTCTGGAACTTTTGACTTCCCCGCAGCGTCCGTTATGCTAGAGATCGATGACTTTACTGGACGCGAAAGAGTACCATCCCGAGAAAGAACGGCAGAAGAGAACTCGGATTGTTTCCGCAATCGCTTTTGTCTTTATCCTGGCTGGCATTGGCTGGTGGAATCGCTTGTGGCCTGAGAAACACGTCGCTGACAAATTCTTTTCGTCCTTGCAAAAACAAGACTTCGAAGCCGCTTACGGTATTTACTACGCCGATCCAGCGTGGAAGCAGCATCCGCAGAATCACACGCAGTATCCGCTAAACGAATTCAAACAAGACTGGGGCCCGGGCGGGCAGTGGGGCATCGTGAAGAGCTATCAAATCTATGGCACGAGCAATTGTCCCGGCGGTGGAACCGGCGTGGTCGTCGATGTCATCGTGAACGATCGCGCGCAACACGCTCAGGTTTATGTGGATAAGACAGACAAGACGATCAGCTCGCCGCCGTGTGATCTGGAATTTCGCTGAGCGGATGGACCGAGAAGATCGTACCCAAACGACCGTCGCTTCTAACGTACCAGTACGTCGTGAGAACTCAACGCTGGGACCGCCACGTGTTCCTTCGCCTCAAGACGGTGCCAAAATTTCTCCAGCGACGCCTCGTCTCCGATGTGCGTGCAGGTCTTTGACCGGTCGATTTGCCGCATCAATCCACACAAAACTTTGCCCGGACCGATTTCCAGGAACGTTCGCACGCCCCGCTCGATCAACAATTGCATACTCTGCGCCCACTTCACCGACCCAGTTACCTGGGCCACCAGCGTGTTACGCGCTCGCAACTCATCGCTCACCAAAGATGCTTCAACATTGCACACCACAGGGTAAACCGGCTTTTGCATTCGCAAAGCGTTCAAATCGGCTTCCAGGCGGTCTTGCGCAGGCTTCATCAGCGAGCAATGGAAGGGCGCGCTCACCGGCAGCAACTTGGCCAGCTTCGCTCCGCGCTCGCTGGCAAGTTTCGCGCCGCGCTTCACCGCGTCCGTATTGCCCGAGATCACAATTTGCTCCGGAGAATTAATATTCGCCGGCGCGCACACTTCGCCCTCCGCAACCTCTTTGCAAATCGCCGCGACCTTCTCCAATTCCATTCCGACGATCGCGGCCATGGCTCCGACGCCAACCGGAACCGCCTGTTGCATATACATCCCGCGATTGCGCACGGTACGCACGGCGTCGGCAAAGCTCATCGTGCCGGCGGCCACATGCGCCGTGTACTCGCCTAGACTGTGGCCCGCCACAAAACTCGGCTTGGGAGCGCGGCTCTCGAGAACTCTGAGGGCCGCAATCGAAATCGTGAGAATCGCAGGCTGCGTCACCTCGGTCAGGCGCAGCTGGTCCTCCGGGCCCTCAAAACATAAGTGCGACAATTTGTAGCCCAAGGCTGCATCGGCCTCTTCAAATGTCTGCCGTGCAACGGGATATTTCTGGGCAAGGTCCTTGCCCATGCCAACGACCTGTGATCCCTGTCCAGGAAAAATGAATGCAACCTTCGTTGCCGCCATTGGAGAAATGTGTTCTGATTTTGTCATCGTTCGAATTTTTGCAAACTAAACAACCGGCGTAACCTCCGCTTCCATCCGTGCAGGACGAAGCGCGGCCAAGCCACGCTCAATCGCCCCATTGATTTGCCGTTCTGCGCTCTCCGCAGCCACGCGCACGGCATTCTTAATTGCATTGGCGTTCGACGATCCGTGGGTAATAATGCACACGCCCTTTACTCCCAACAAAGGCGCGCCGCCGTATTCGGTATGGTCGATGCGCTTCTTAAAGTCAATGAACGCGCTACGCGAGAGCAAATAGCCCACCTGCCGCGTAATTGTAGCCTTCAACGATTCTTTCAGAGCGGCGCGAACCAAACCCGCCACCCCTTCAGAAACCTTGAGCGCCACATTGCCCACAAAGCCATCGGCCACGATCACATCGACGCGGCCGTTGAACAGATCGCGGCCCTCCACGTTGCCCACAAAATTCAGCGGCAAACGCTTCAGCAACTGAAACGCTTCGCGGGTCAGCTCGTTTCCCTTGGTCTCTTCTTCGCCAATCGAAAGCAGGCCCACGCGCGGCCGCTTTCCCGATCGCCCAAACCCAACATGCTCGAACATCGACCGGAAATAGATCTCGCCCATCACGGCGAACTGTTCGAGATTATGCGGCTTGCAATCTACGTTCGCACCAACGTCGAGCAGAATCGCCGCAGTTCCCGGAGCGGTGGGAAAAACCGCTGCCAGTGCCGGACGGTCCAGCCCATGCAATGCGCCCAGCACCATTTTTGCGGAAGCCATCGCCGCGCCGGTATTTCCCGCCGTGACAAAGCCTGAGGCCTGCCCTTCGCGTACCAGCCGCAAGCCCACCCGCATCGACGAGTCGCGCTTGGCGCGCATCGCCTGCACCGCTTTATCTTCCATGGTGATGACTTCGCTGGCGTGCACGATCTCCAGCGGCAGCCGGGAAGCTGCAGGGTGACGGTCCAGTTCCGCTTTGATCGCAGGCTCCGGACCGATCAGCAACACGCGCACGCCATAATTCCGCGCGGCAAGGATCGCACCTTCGACTTCAGGCTTGGGAGCCCGGTCCGAACCCATCGCATCCAGCGCGATCACGCTAGGCATGATGACAGGGAGCTAGCTGGCTTCTTGAACTTCCAGAACTTCTCGGCCTTTGTAGTACCCGCATTTCACGCATGCCCGGTGCGGCATCTTCTTCTCGTGGCAGTTCGGGCACTCGGAAAGCGAGTGGCTCTTCAGCGCGTCGTGCGCCCGGCGGGTCGAAGTGCGTTGTTGAGAATGTCTACGTTTTGGATTTGGCATAGTCTATCAATTCCTCTCGCCGAGGCTCGCGGCCTCGCATGATCTCTTGAAATTCGATAATTTAGTAATTGGGTAATTTTGAAGTTGAGTAAATTGAAACCCTTCGAGGTCGGCGCGCCCTAAATCACAAAATTACCCGATTACCAAATTACTCAATTCCCTTGCGCCAGCTTGCCGCGGATTTCTTTCAACGCCGCCCAACGCGGCTCTTCAAAGCCCACGGCGCAGTCGCACTTTTCCTGGTTCAGATTCTTGCCGCAATGCGGACACAAGCCCTTGCAATCCTCGCGGCAGGTCACCTTCAACGGGACAGCCAGCAGAACCTGCTCGCGGACCACATCGTCGAGCAGGATTCCTTCCCCTTCATAATAGCTGATCTCGGCTTCCGCGTCGGTTACAGACATCTCATCCCGCCCCGCGTCGGCGCCCTGAGGCCGGTAGAGCAGGTCGAAATCGCTCTTTACGTCCTGAATAATCGGTTCGAGGCAGCGCGCGCAGTTCGATTCCAAGCTGGTCGTCAACCGGCCCTTGATCCGAATGTCCTTGATGATCTTGTGCTTGCCGTGGTGCTCTTCGACCAGGTCCGCCCGTCCGCTGCTTTCGATGGGGACGATCTGGCGATAATCTGTGCCCAGGTCGACCACCCCCGGATCAAACTTCTCCGCAAACTCTACGGGATGAAGTTCCAAGTCTTTGATTTCGAAGAACATGGGAGACCTCCGCGCCCCGCCCAAATGCCGCTCCAGGCCCGCGGAAGCACGCCAGAAAGGCGCAAGTACCGCTAGGAGCAAGAGTCAAGCATAACGGCTGGAAGAAAGGGGTGTCAAGGCATAGGTGGTTGGGTAATGCCCTATTCGTGCATCGCTGGCAATGTTAGCCCAGCAGCAATTTTTCAAATTCCTCTAGGGCGCGAAGGTGATCTGAGGTGGTAAATGGTGACTTGCTCCAGAAGCGATTTTCTGTGAAGGCCACGCCAGTCTTTCTCTCAATGTATAGTCCGGGTGGTTTATAGGAGCTGCCTGATGTATCGGGAGCGAAAATCATTCCCGTCATTTCAAACGGTGGAAGATTGCGCCTCGTCAGGAAGGTATTAAGTGTTTCGCAAAAGCCTTCAACCTTTGGATTTATTTTGTTGAGGTGATGGTCCAGCTGTACCACGACCTCACTGATATACCCTTTCGTTCGAATCATCTCCGGCTTGTACGCAAGGCCGTATTTATTAGCAGCGGAGCGCAGCAACTCTCCTAAAAAAGCATCTCCCTTTTCCGTCGATGACCATGTCTCAGCAACCACTCCGTCACTGAAAAAAGAGAAGTTTACCTGAATCGGGCCTTCGTCACTTTGAAACTCTCCGGTTTGAAAGATAAATCCCTTTTTTTCTTTGTCGATGTCAGCTATCGACTTGGGGAACGTTTGGAATGAATATTTCTCCCCTAGCCATTGCAAGAGGTCCGGGACGAAACTCTTTCCCGTTGGGTTCAAATCATTTACATCAAACAACCAGATCGACCTGGCGAGACCAACACTGATTAATTGCATACGCTACCCCACCTGTGCAAAGGCAAGCAACCTACGTTCACCCCTGGGCCGAATTCGCTGGTCGGCGGCATCCGCAGCATTCCGCGGTTTGGCATCTCTCTCCGAGGACTCAGTTTCGATTTCGATGGGCATTGGCCCGATGGGGAGAGGATGAGCTTCTTGCGCGTTTGACGAGTCAAGCAAGCCCAATGCCTCCAATGCCGGTAACGCAGCATACTCTTCATCGAACGGGGGGATCACTTTGAACTCATCTTCCGATAAACCTTCCGAAAATCTGATCAACTCGCCAAAGGGAACAAACCTGCCAATGAAGGCCATATCCAGCCCAGCAGCAATTCGACCCACGGTATTAAAAGTAAGATTGCCATATTCCTGATCTTCGGCACGCGACACTACGCCCTGCGTCAACGCTGATCGCTCTGCGAGTACCGACTGGGAACCGCAGTGTTTTCTTCGGAGCGTCTTGATCTGAAAGGCCACGGAGCGCTTGAGAAATGACAGGGCGTACTGCTCTCGATACTTTTTGTTGGAGAGTTTTCGCCATACATTCTTAAACATAATCGTCGATTCTCCCTTCTCCATTTTCAAATCGCCGTTTGTAATCGAGTGCCAATGCGAATGCATTCTCTGGACTCAAAACTCCGTTACGTTCCTTTTCGCAGCCTACCAGTAAAATGAATTCCCACTCGACAAGCGGCGGCCAGATTCCCACTGGCCGAAATCTGCGCTTTCGCGGCTTGTCCATCCTGAAGCGTATTTCTCCAAGTCCTTCATGACCCTTCTTCAGCGCCTTGAATGACTTTGTATCAGTCCAGTCGACAGTAGCTTTCAACGTCCCCAGAGTTGCATCGAATTCGGCCTGTACCTCCACGTCCTGCTGTCGATACCAGTCTTGGATTGGACAGGTACCTCCCGGAAGCCAGTACGCCTTGATTTGCCATATCGATATACTACTCTGCCATTTACCGAAATGCAATATTACATTTTTTATTAATTAATTATGCAATATTGCATTATACTTGATATATTATAGAATCAAAAGGGGAAACTACATCAACTCAGGATCACCGATCGGCCTATCCAAATTCCTTACGGGTCGCGCCTTCCCAGAAACGACGCTCCCAACGCCCCGCCGATGGCCCCGAGAGCAATAAAGGCTACAAACCCAAAAATCAGCGAAGCCCCCAGCAGGAACGCGAGCCCGCTGGGCGATTTGGCGAAGTCCAGAAAGGGCTGAATGTCCGGGCCAGGATAGCGCGCCGCCGCTTGTTGGATCTTGTCGATCAATTGGCCGCGCACTTCCGCAGTTTTATGCAAAACGGCGACTGCGAGGGTCTCGAGAAAAGTCAGCATGACGAAAAACAACATGCCGCTCAGCGCCCCCAGCCGGGCTCCCGCCATCGTGCGGATCCCTGTCCCGGCGTTGCGGCTTCGCGCGAAAACCACCGCCAGAAATCCCGTGCCGAGTGCGGCGACAAAAGGGTTGAGCCGCAGCAGCATCAACAGCAGGGCAACCCCCGCCGCAAGCGCGGCCGGTTGCGCCTGGTACCACCGCGCCAGCGACGTGGCCGGAACCCCAGAAACTTCCAGGCTCAACTCGCGGCCCAGCGCAGGTGCAGCGATGTCGCCGCCAGGCACCAGTTCCGCGGCGGCTTCTGCCATTGCCACGCGGATCTGCGGCGCTCCGCACTGCGGGCAGAACGGCTTGCCATCTTCGATATTTTGTCCGCACTTATAACAGAGGTGGTCCATCGCAGCTCAGAGGGCTTGCTTGAAAGTACCGCACGTTTAACCTACGCGCAAGGAAGAGGAGTAGCAGTTCGGCTTTCAGCGGGAGTTCTTAGCGGGGGCTTGAATCGTCGCCGTGAAGCTGTGCGGCCTGCCTCAGATGTCGCCCTGCTTGCCGCGAGCGTGAACGTAGACCAAGGCAAAGGTCGAACCGCTGTGCCCCTCTTTCGGCTCGATGGCCACCACGTGCTGGTTATTCTGCCGGCCAACCTTCAACTCGGTAACCGGCCCCGTATTATCGCCTTCGCACTTCACCTCTTTCGAAGGCTTATCATCGTCAAAGTCGGCGTGCTCACCATGATCTCGACTGTGGCATTCCAGGACCTTGCCATATTTCTTCAACTGCTCACGGTAGAAATCGATAATTTTCGCAGGCGCGTCGTCCGACTCGTACTTCGCGACCACCAGCTTCATGCCAAAAGCCTCGGTAAGAAGCCCGAGGTTCACCGCATTTCGGTTGTCTTCATCACGGGTAAGCCGCGCACCAGGATAAAGCGGCAACCCAGCTTTACGCGCGTCCGCATCGGTGCCCACATGCAAATCGCCGGCGGAGCTTTGAATATCAACATGCTTCTCTTGCGGATCCTGTTGCGCGGCAAAACCGGAAATTGCGATTGCAAGGCCGAAGCCTATCGCACACAGCCTTCGAAGCATAATTCCCTCCTTGAAGCGACTGCAACGTAAACGACCGCCACTAGAAACAGCGGTCTCAAATATCCGCATCCTTGCCGTGCGTGCGCACGTAGACCAGCGCAAAACTCGATCCCTTACCTTCTTGCTTGACCTGCACGATGTGCTGATCGTCTTTCTTACCCACCTTGAGTTCAGTGTCGTGGCCACTCTCGCCTCGACAAGTCAGTTCGTGCGAACCCTCGTCCGAGCCATGAATGTGGAAGTCGGCATCCAGATTCATGTGGCCAACGTTGCGGCATTCGAGCACGCTGCCGTACTTCTTCAGCTGATCTTTGTAAAAAGATAAAACCTTGGCCGGGTCATCGTCGGATTCATACTCCAACGCGATAACTTTCAGGCCGAACCCGAAGCCGGAGATGTTCACATTGGCGCTCTTGTCGCTGCCGTCGGAATCTTTCTGTTTCAACCGCGCACCCGGATAAACCGCCAGCCCGGTATCGGCCACGTCCGCCTGCTTGCTGACGTGGATGCCGCCGACCAGCGTGTTAATGTCGACCTGCTTGTCCCGGCCATTCGCCTCTTTCTTAACGTCCACGCTGCAAGCCGGTAGCAAAACAACTTCCGCCACGCTGGCAACGACGAAGATGAAGAATTTATTTTTGCGCATGTTGCGACCCTCCACCCACTTGCGCCGGACGACTAATCCCGGCGCCCCGTTCGGCGACCTGCGGAATGCTCACGGGAAGATGGCCGCGGATTGCGATTTCCCCAAACAACGCCTTCACCGCGCTGATCTCCGAAACCGAGGCGTTCGAAAACGTGCACATATAATTCTCGACCTTCGGAAAGTTCGCCGCCAGGTACGGATTCCCCATGGCAATCACTTCGGTCTTTGCCGCCGCGTGTTCCACCAACTGCTGCAACAGCGCGCCGCTCTCATCCGTCATCGCAACCGTATTCGCCATCTTTCCCGCCGACGGAACCGCGTACACAGCCGCAATCACGGTTTCCGCGTCGTCCACCGCCTTCAGAACTTCGCTGCTCATCCCCGCTGCGATACGCGGATCCACATACATCACACGCGCATCGGGAATGCGAGCCCGCAGCTCGCGGCTGAAGGCGCGACCAGCTTCCGTCCGCACATCGTCGGAGAAAACCACCGCCACAACCTGACTATGAGTCTCCTCCTGTGTTGTATACGGCAGACCGGCCTTCCCAGTTCCCTTGGATTTCAGTGGCAAAACCTTGCCGTTGTCGCGTACCAAAGTGACCGCATCGTCTGCCACACGCTGCCCGAAGGCCTGGTTTTCCGGCTTTCCCACGGAAGTTGCAATAGCGTTCACGTCTACCAGCCGGGCCTTCTGCAGATCCAAAGACGCCTTCGCCTTCAATATCTTAAGCACCGAGCGGTCGAGGCGTTCGGGCGAGATTTCCCCTGACTCAACGGCTTTTACCATCGCGTTGTAGGACGCAGGAAAGTCGGCCGGAATCAGCAGCAGATCGTTGCCCGCCTTGAAGGCCTCAACCGCCGCCCGGCCAATGTCGTTGGCAAAAAGATGCGTAAGCCCGGCCATATCGAGCGCGTCGGTGACAACGATTCCTCGAAAGCCGATTTGCTTTTCGAGAAGATCGGAAACCATTTCGGGTGAAATCGTCGCCACATGGTTGGGATCGGAATCGAGCGCGGGCACGGTGACGTGCGCCACCATCACTGAATCGACGCCGGCCTCAACCGCCCGCCGGAAAGGCGGCAGCTCAATAGAATCCAGGTGCGCGCGATCGCCGGTCACGCTGGCAACCCCGAGATGCGAGTCGGTGGCCGTGTCTCCGTGGCCGGGAAAATGTTTTACCGTGGTCAGCATTCCGGACTCATGCGCACCCTTGATATAAGCCGCGACCAAATCGCCGACTTGCCCGGGATTTTCCCCGAATGATCGCGTGTTGATGATGGGATTGGCTGGGTTCGAGTTGACGTCAGCGTCAGGAAAAAAATTCCAGTGAACTCCGATGGCGCGCGCCTCTTCCCCGGTAATGCGGCCAAAGCCCTCGGCATCCTCCAGCTTGCCATCTCCGCCAAAAGCCATGGCATGCGGAAAAACCGTGGCCCCCATTAGGCGCATCGGAAGCCCGCGTTCAAAATCGGCCGCAAACAGCAAAGGCAGCTTCGATTCGCTCTGCAAACGGTTCAGCAATTCCGCCGCCTCATAAGGCTCGCTGCGCAGAAGATACGGACCGTCCACGTGAACCGTCATGGCAAACGAGCCCACGTGATACTTCCGCATGTCGTCGAGCAGTTGCAGATACTCCGGATTCTTCACATTCAGAAAGCTGGCGCGGCACCAGATCATGAACACCTGGCCAACTCTTTCCTGCACGCTCATCTTGTGCAGCGTCTTCTCCGCCCACTTGTCGCCGTCGTGCGTTAGCTGGATGGGACCGGGCCGCTGATATTTATCCTTGGCGAATGTTGCTGTCAGGAGAGTGACGGTGAGCACCAACAAGGCGAGTATGCGATGCATCAGAAAACGATAGCAGAATGCAGGGTACCGGGTCTTAGGTCTCAGGTCTTGGGTCTCAGGGCTTCCGGCCCGAAACTGTGTCGAAGGGCGGATCCTCTTGAAATCGATTTACTAGGCCATTCAGAAGGCGCCCGACTTCGGCAGTCAGATTAGTGAGTCTTTTCCCATCATCTGCGGCTAGATATCCAAGCTCACTCGCTATCGTGATTTGGGTCTGGAGTTCTAGGAGTGATCCTCTCGCGTGAAATAGGAACTGTAACAATTCTTTGCGGTAAAAGCGTCCCTTGCCTTCCGCGATGTTGCTTGGGACCGAAACCGCCGCACGTCTCATCTGGCTGGTCAGGCCATATATTTCGTGCTTGGGAAACCTGCTGGTGCTGCGGTAAATCTCGAGCACCAGGTCCATACCACGACGCCAGACCTTGAGGTCCTCGTAAGTCCCATGCATTGCGGAACCATAGCAACTGCAAGCTCTTGGCGCCGGTGACATCGGTCACACCGTGAGAAAATAAATTGTTTCGACGGCCTCTTCTTGGAACTGACGCAAATCCAAAACCTTGAGACCCAAGACCGGAGAGCAAAAATTCAACCCCCAAGAGCTAGGAACCTAAGACCTGACACCTAACACCTAACACCTAAGACCCCGCTCCTAACACCCACTCCACAGCATCGCGCTGAATGCGCTCCTCATCCCCAAACCCCCGCAGCCAGTGCACTTCCGGCTCGCGCCGGAACCATGTCATCTGCCGCTTGGCGTAATTGCGGTGTGCCTGTTGAGCCGCTTGAATCGCTTGGTCGCGCGTAAGTTTCCCTCGCAGCAATTGCATTGCTTGCTTGTAGCCAAGCGACGCGAGCGGCCCAGCGCGGTCGCCGTACTGATCCACGAGGCGTTGCGTTTCTTCTACCAGACCGGCCTCGAACATCTCTCGCGCACGCTGGTTGATTCGCTCATAAAGCGCCTGACGATCAGGATCCAAACCGATGCGCAGGATGCGGAAGCCGCGCAAAGCGTCGCGTCCCTGTTGCTGCCAAAGATCAGTCATCTTATGCCGCGAGGCCAGGCAGACTTCGACGGCGCGCACGAGCTTGGGCACGTCATTCGCATGAATCTTTTCCGCCGCTGCACGATCGAGACGGCAAAGGATGCGGTGAAGATAACCGGGTCCTCGTGTGGAAGCTCTTTCGTGCAGTCGTTCCCGCAATTCTTCGGAGCGTTGCGGACCGGGGAAAAGTCCTTCAACCAGCGCACGCAAGTAGAGTCCGGTTCCACCAACCACGATCGGCAGGTTACCCCGGGTCTTGATTTCCTCGATGATCTGCCGCGCCTGGCGCGTGTACTCCCCGGCGGTTATATAGCTCACCGGTTCGACACAATCGATCAAGTGGTGCGGGGCACGGGCTCGCTCGGCAGTGGCGGGCTTGGCCGTCCCAATGTCAAACCCGCGATACATCGCGACCGAATCGCAATTCACAATCTCGCCCTGAAAGCGCTCGGCGATCGCCAGAGAAAGCGCAGTCTTTCCGCTGGCTGTGGGACCAAGCACAACCACCAGCAGCGGATCAGGCGGCGAAGCCACCGTTAGCGCACGCTCCAGTGGATGGCGTGCCAGTAGCGAACGAGAATGAGCACGAGCAGCAGAAAGGCGATAAACAATAATCCCCATGTTTCCGTCGCATAAATCGCGTGCCGCTGCTTATGGGTGCCATGGCGGGAAGAGTCGTTCTGGCGATGGCGATGCACGACATTTAATTGTACGCCGCGTCGCGTGGGGTACAGAAACGCAACCCTCCTTGCCGATTCAATCTCCGCACGCGCCGAGGGATCGAATGCTACACTACGCGCGTTGTTCGGCAATCGTGCCGTCGCGTAGCGTCCTATGCCAAATTCGCAGGTGAATCGCTCCGTCAAAATCGCGCGCTTCGGCGTCTTCGAACTCAATCTCGACGCCAGCGAACTCCGCAAGAACGGGGCGAAGCTTCGCCTGCAGGAGCAGCCTTTTCAAGTGCTGGTCCTGTTACTGGAACGCGCTGGCGACGTGGTAACCCGCGAGGACCTTCGGCGGAAGCTATGGCCCTCCAACACTTTCGTGGATTTCGACCACAGCCTGAACACCGCCGTAAACAAATTGCGCGAGACCCTGGGAGATTCAGCCTCCAGCCCACGTTACATTGAGACCGTCGCTCGCCGCGGTTACCGCTTTATCGCCCCGGTGCAAACCAGCGTTAAGACAGGCGCTGGGCCGAATTCAGAAATGCCGGGTTCAGAAACGCCGAGTTCAGAAATAGTGAAAGCTCCTCCGAATGCTCTGCACCCCGAACTGGCGGTCCCCATCCCGCGCCGCGGCCTGACGCGGGGATTGTTCGCTTTGATTCAAGTGATGTATCTGATTTTCTACCTGGCTGCTCTTTTTCATCTTCATCCTGTGCTGGCGATTGCGGATTCCTTTTTGCCCGGTTGGAAAGCAACCGCTCTTGTGGTTGCCGTCACGGTGACTGCAGCCTGCGGCATTCCGCTGCGCTGCTACCTGCTCTCCGCGGTCGGATTCGACTACCAGCGCCTCGGCGAAAAATTCCTGCAAATATTTCCAGTGGTTCTGGTACTCGACGAGCTTTGGGCGATCGCTCCATTTCTGCTGCTGCAGAAAATCGGCCTGGGCGCTGCCATCGCCGCCAGCGCGGCCCTGCTCTACGTGCCCTTCTCGGAGCGAACGCTGGTGCGCATGGCGTATGTTTCGGCTTCAAGGTAGACTTTCGGGCACGGATTGGTTATGGCGGATCCAGAGCACTGGGCGAAGCTGGAAGACAGTGTCGCGGCGTGGAATCGGTGGCGTTCAAGCCTAGCGGTCGCGCCAGACCTCAGCGACGTGGATCTCTCTCGTAGGGACTTGTCCGGGGCCGATTTGCACGGCGTCGACTTGCGCGGTGTGAGCTTTACTGGATCGATTCTACTCGGCGCCAGCTTTCGTGAAGCGAACCTGCGTGGCGTTGACCTTACTGTCGCGCAGAGAAGATTGCAGACCGAACAATTCGCCGGCGCGGACCTAACGGGTGCCACTCTTCCGCCAGAGTTGACGAAGCTGTACGACTCATTACAGAACGTCAACAACATCTCCGAAAGCGCGCGCAAGCTTTTCCTAGCGGTTCTAGCTGCATGTCTCTACTCCTGGCTCACTATTGCCACCACGACAGACGTCAATCTGATCACCAATCGGGCCTCCTCGCCACTTCCAATTATCCAGACCAGTATTCCCATTGTCGGGTTTTATTGGGTTGCGCCTCTGCTGTTGCTCTGCGTCTACTTCTACTTCCATTTTTATCTGCAGAAGCTCTGGGAGGAACTCGGCTCTCTGCCCGCGATCTTTCCGGATGGACGGCCCCTGCACGCCAAGATCGACCCTTGGCTGCTGAACGACCTGGTGCGAGCACACTTGCCCAAGTTGAACGTCAGCCGACCGTTCCTGTCGTATTTCCAGCTATGGATTTCAGTGTTGCTGGCATGGTGGGTGGTCCCCATCACGCTGTTTCTATTCTGGGGACGCTACCTTCCACGTCATGAAAGAGCAGGTACAACGTTTCATGTGGCGCTGCTCGTAATCTCGCTCACGGCTGCGCTGGCTCTCTACCGGCTTGCAGTTACCACGCTGCGGGGCATTGAGCGAAAGCCGTTTACGCTTAGGGGAACTCTGACGAGCCTCGTAGGCTATCAGGCGGCCGCGTTCGCCGTCGCTGTCGGAGTGCTGTTTGGGATGGTTTCCCAGGGAGCAATCATAGGAGTGCCGTCGGACGCGCCTATTTTCGGTCTTCCCCTTCGTTTCCAAAGAAGTGAGCAAGACAGGAGATGGCAGGGTATGACGCGCCGCACATTGGTGCCGCGATTAATGGCCCTCGTCGGTTTTTCTCCTTTTGCGGATCTTACCGGCGCAGAGATTTCCCAACGACAATCGCCATGGAGCCAGAAAGACGAGGATCTAAATTTAATAGCCCGAGCTAGGCTGGAAGGAGCGGACTTACGATATGCAATAGCCCCCCGGGCCTTTCTCGCCGACGCTGACCTATTTGTCGCCGATTTGAGCGGTGCCGATCTGAACAGTGCCGACTTACGCCGGGCTTATCTGAGCTATGCAGTATTGAGCGGCGCTGATTTGCGCGCCGCCAACATTGCTAACGCCACCCTCTTCGCCTCCCATCTGCGGGGCGCCGACCTGCAGGGCGCCGATCTGCGCGGCGCCAACTTGAACGATGCCGACCTTCGAGATGCCAGCTTAGCCGAAGACAACCTGTTCCATTCTCGCCTGCGCGGGGCTTCTTTGGAGAATGCCGACCTACGCGGTGCCAACCTAGGCGACGCGGACCTGCGGAGCGTCGACCTCGGGGGCGCGGATGTCAGCGGGGCTGATCTGACCTACGCCGATTTCCGGGAGGCCTTGGTTCTAGATCCTGAAGCCGTTAAGGGAGGGATTCATTGGGACAAGGCCTTCTACGATGAAAAGATACTCAAAGCTCTGGGGCTCCCGCCCAACCATAACACCAAACTCGCTGAACAACAGAAGAAGGAGAGAAAGCTTTAAAAAAACAGAACGCAGGTCCGGCAGTATCGGAAAAGCTAGTAGCTCATTGAAAAGGAAACTATTCCAGGTCCTCTTTGCTGGGGTTGTAGAAAAACGTAAAGCGAAGCGCCAGAAACTGTCCGCCGAATTCGCTCGGCAACGGCGGAAATGGGTTCGACCCTTTAATGCCTGCCCAGGCTGCGCGATCAAGAGGAGAGTCCCCGGAAGTAGCCACCAGTTTCATGCCGGCGACACTTCCATCTTTCATAATCGCGAACTCAATTGTCAGCTTTCCTTTTTTCCACGCCGCGGATTCCGGAATCTCGTTGTACCAATTCTGCCGCACGTCGTGCAACACGCGCTGCAGGTAAGGACCGAAGTCCACCCCCATGGTGTCGCTGAGCACTTCAAGATTGCCCATCTGGCGGCCGTGTGCGCCCTGCCCTAACCCGTAGGGATCGCCGCCGTTGCCGATCTGCTGGCCGTTGCTCCGTCCCGCCACCGTGTCCCGGGCGGCCTGGTCGATCGCCGAACCCGCCGACATGGGGTTGGCATACTTCTTAAATTCATTCGGGATGTTTGGTTTCGCCGTGGGTGGTAACTGTGCGATCTGCTGAGTCTGCTGCTGCGGTTGCGGCGCCGGTTGACTCTGCGGGAATCCCTGCGACTGCGCCGGCGGCTGCTGAGCAATCTGGGGCGCACTCGATCCCGCCGCTCCCGGCGGTGGCGTCTGCAGAATCTTCCGCAGTTCTTTGACGTCAAGCTGCGGATGCCGCGTCATCGCTGTACGGTTCTTGTCGGAGGCAATGTTCGTATTCGGCTTCGGTTGCAGCTTTTGCAGATCCGGCGGAAGTTCGAGGAACGTTACATCTTTGTCCGTCGTTAGCTTTCTCACCGCAACCGCCGAATGCCAAGGCAGATATTTCTCAATCCACTCAATCTTCGCCAGCAGAATGATCAAAATGAGGTGGACGATAATCGAAATCCATGCCGCCTCGCGACGCCGCGAACGCGTGAGGTCATCCTGCAGCTGGATGAGCAAATGCGGCACGCGCGCATCGTCATCCAAATCCTTGTAAGCGGTTTCCCATCCCTGGGCGTCGTACAGCCCCAGCTGTTCCGGCTGAGGCTTTTCGGGCGGAGCCACCGGATCCTGGAATGGAATTTGTGTGATTGGCATGAACTAAACTTGTCCGAGCTCCGGCCTGTCCATTAGACACAAACCCACGTCAATCCGTTGTATCCGGCTTGCATCGGATGTCCCCAGCGGACGAGCGCGGCCAAGCTAGTCTCATTTTCGCATCTTTCCATCGATTCTGCTCACTCACAAATGGCGAGAGACTTACGTGTGTAAACATTTGTAAAACGAATTTTGATACGCGGGGCTGAAACGCATCCTTCCTCCCTTACTCAACGTATTCACATTGACCCGGCAAGTCTTCCGTAGGACAATGGCCCCGCACAAAGCCTCCCCCGGACGGCGTTCTCGAGGTTTCCGGATTTTCGCCCCACAAAATTTTCTCGGAGGTTATGCGTGATGAGAGACTGCATTCGCAAGCTCTTTACAGGTGTGGTGCTCTGCGTGGCTTTATCTCCGGCGGCGCACGCTCAAACCTACACCGACCTACTCAATTTCGACGGCACTCACGGCTCCGATCCCGACTATCCCCAACTCCTCGCCCAAGGGAGGGACGGTAACTTGTATGGAACAGCTCCGATCGCCAAAAAAGCCGATGGCGTTGTTTTTAGACTCACGCCAAAGGGAGTGCCTGCGGTTCTACACAGCTTCAGCGGCGGCGATGGTGATCGCCCATACAGCGGGTTGACGCTCGGAACGGACGGGAATTTCTATGGCGCCACCTCCATGGGCGGCAGCAGTGGGTTTGGCACAGTTTTCAGGGTAACGCCCAACGGAACTTTGACTACTCTCCACAATTTCACTAGCGTAGAGGGTCAAACTGAGGCGCCGCCCGTCGAAGCCGCCGAGGGGGGCTTCTACGGATTAGCCGCAACGCCCTCGACCGCAACCGTCTACGCAATTACCGGGTCGCAGGGCTTCAACCCTCTAGCTTCTTTTACCCAATACGGGGGCGGTTCCAATCCGCTGCTGCAGGCGACGGACGGAAGCTTTTACGGCACCGGGGCCGAGGGGGACACGGACCACGGTGCGGCATTTACGATGACACGCTACGGTTTTGTGACGATCTTCTTTGACTTCGACGCGCATGTGCCAGCACAAAACGCCTTCCTGATTCAGGCTACCGACGGCAACTTCTACGGGACTACCTATGTGGGGGGTGATCATAACCAGGGCGTGATATTTAGGTTAACGCCAAAAGGCGCAGCGACGATACTGCATAACTTTCCCGACACCAACTACCCCCACGATGGGTCCCAGCCCTCCGCTGGACTTGTGCAAGCTAGCGACGGCAACCTCTATGGTGTCGCGAAGGCTGGCGGTACCATGGGCTACGGAGTAATTTTCGAGATCACTCTGGCGGGGGACTACTCTATCCTCTATAACTTTGATGACGCGACAGGAGGAAATCCGACTTCTACTCCTATGCAGCACACGAATGGCGTCATTTATGGGCTAACGGCGGGGGGCGGGACAAATGGCCTAGGCGTCGCCTACAGCTTCAATCTCGGCCTTCCCTCCTTTGTGCGCCTGCTGCCCACACTTGGCGAGATCGGCGCAACCGTCGAGGTTCTTGGTCAGGGGTTCACCGGAGCGACCGGCGTGTCCTTTAATGGAGTCGCAGCAGCATTCAATGTGGAGTCGGACACTTATCTGACGGCCATCGTACCTGCCGGCGCCTCTACCGGTCTGGTAGCTGTGACGACCCTTGGCGGTACACTGACTAGCAACCAGCCATTCACGCTGTTTCAGTGACGGGTGGGCCGGAAAGTTTTTCGGAAGAAATCTTACGCTTTCAACTCCGACCCCACAGCAAGCCCAACTTTCTTCCCGTGCTCGCCAATCGCCGCCACAATATCGAGAGCCAGCGCGAGCGCGCGCCGGCCGTCGGTAAGCGGCACTACCGGCGTCGAGTGCTCTCGCACAGCATGCAGAAACGACCTCAGCTCCGCATGCAGCGGCTCTTCCGAAGTAACCGCCGGTTTGCCGATCTTGATTTGCGGATTCACGCTAGGCGTGCCCGCTGCCGCCCCATCGTCTCCAATGCTGAAGACGAGCACCTCCTGGCGTCCGTAATCCACCGACACATACTGCCGCGGTTGAAAAAAGCGCAGCTTGCGTACACGTTCGGTCGAGACGCGGCTTGCCGTGAAGTTCGCCACGCATCCCGATTCGAATTCCAGCCGTACATTGGCGATATCGACTTTTCCCGAAAGAATCGGCAACCCGACGGCCCGCACTTCCTTCACCGGAGAATTGGCGAAGGAAAGCACGATGTCCAGATCATGAATCATCAGGTCGAGAACAACGTCCACATCGAGCGACCGCGGAGTAAAAACACTCAGCCGGTGCACTTCAAAAAACATGGGTTGAGTGAGCAGCGGAACCGTGGCGCGAACCGCCGGATTGAAGCGCTCAAGGTGTCCAGCCTGAGCGACCCGTTTGTGAGTGGACGCCAGTTGCACCAGTTCGTCCGCCTCAGCCAGCGAAGCCGCAATTGGCTTCTCGATCAGTACGTCTACGCTCGCTTCCATCAGCCTGCGCGCCACTTCAAGATGATGCACGGTCGGCGCCGCAATCGTCGCCGCGCGGATTTCGCTGTGCGTGGTCAGCATCTGCTCGACCGAGCCGAAAGCCCGGCAGCCCAACTCGCGTGCCACCGCGTCCGCGCGCTCGAGATTCACGTCGACCACGCCCACCAGCCGCACCGCTTCGCCCTGCTGTTCAAGCTCTTTGTAAACCCGGGCATGGTTGCGTCCGAAGACGCCCACCCCCACCACCGCGACGAGAATCGGATTTTCAGAAGGCAGGAAGGAACTCTCGGGGCCGATTGCCACTAGGACAACAAATTGTAAACGGAATGCCGCGAAAGAGCATCTTGAATAGATTTGGTAATTTTGGAATCGGGTAATTTGGTCATTGGATCACCTTCGGCCGGAGAGGGATTTTCAATTACAAAATTACTCAATTACCAAATCGCGAAATTCTGAAGGAGCTTCTTACCCCATGCGAACCATCGCGCTGCTCACCGTCTCCAACATCTTCATGACCTTCGCCTGGTACGGCCACCTGAAGTATCGTAACGTGCCGCTGTTGAAGGTGATCGTGATCAGCTGGATGATCGCGTTCTTCGAATACTGTTTCCAGGTGCCCGCCAACCGCATCGGCTCCTACGAATTCAGCGCCGCCCAGCTCAAGACGATCCAGGAAGTGATAACGCTGCTCGTGTTCTCCGTGTTCTCGGTCCTCTACCTGAAACAACCGGTGAAGTGGAACCACGCCGTCGGCTTCGCCATGATCGTCGCCGCCGTGGGAGTGATCTTCAAGAAGTGGTGAGAGATCGGGAAGGGCACGGCTTCAGCCGTGCCATCCAGAGTCGACAAAAGAGCGGGCTTTAGCCCGTGAGGGACACCTTCTTCAGAATCGCAATCTGCCCCGCATGATAAAGCTCGTGCTGCGCAACCCCGTGCAACAGGTGATAAAAGTCATAACGCTTTCCGGGAACCCGGTCACGCAGGCGAGCCTCCGGCAAAGCCGCCACCGTCTTAACCAGCCGTTCGTGCGTGCGTTTCGTGTCAGCGATCGTCTTGCGCCACGCGGCTTCGGTGGCCTGCTTCGGAACGAGCGGAAAATTGTCGGTTCCGGTGGGCTGGGTCTTCTCTCCCGCAATCCTGCGCAGCGTGGCATTATCCCAAACCTCAACGTGCAGCACCAACTCCCAAATACTGTGAACATCGGCCAGAGGCTTCGCTGCCGCGGTAGTAGCATTCACGTCTTTCAGCAACTCAAGCAAGGCAGGACCATGCCACGCAACGCCATCGAATGCGCGGCGTAGTTGGTCGGCGATCAGGGCGGCCTCCGGCGTGCTGGCTGTTGTGATATTCGATTTCATTTCATCTCCCACACTCAAGCCTAATCCGCCACAATCGCAATCCCCGCCGCATTGGCCGCCTCAATCACCTTCTCTCCATCCAGCATCAAACATTTCCCCGCATCCAGCGCCAGGCACGTCGCGCCCGCCGATCGCATCACTTCAATGGTCTTCACCCCGATCACAGGTACGTCAAACCGCATATCCTGATTGGGTTTCGCAATCTTCACCACCGTAAGCGCGCGGCTCAGGGTAGACGCGTCACCGCGCAGCGAACCCATAATCTGTCCCGCGCGTTCGATAGTAGCGTCAGTGCCTTCCATCGCTTCCACCGCCACGCACGCCGACTCCGCGATCACCACAGTCTGCCCAATGTCATGCTGCGCCAGTTGTCGCGCCACACCGCGGCCGTAGTCGATGTTCTTGCGTTCCTGCTCCGTAGGCACGCGCCGCGTAAGCACCCCGGGTTTCACCAGCAGCGGCTCCAGCAGAGAAGTCGAACTTTCTAAAGTGATGCCTTCTTCGGCAAGCACCTTGGCCACAGCTCCGAGCAAACTGTCAGTGTTGCGCGTGGTCAGCGAGAGCAGAAGCTTGGCCAGCCGCCAATCCGGCCGGATCGCGGAGAAAATCTGTTTATGCTTCACCTGCCCCGCCATAATCGCCCGCCGCACTCCCTCCCGCTGAAAAATTTCGATCAGCTTCGAAAGCTCGCCCAGCGACAGCCAGTGAACCGCAGCCGCACCATGCGACTCAATCTCCGCCGAAGCTTCTTCTTTGATCGCGACGACGATAACTTCGAATCCCTGCGCCCGCGCCGCGTCCAGCACAAGTAGAGGAAACGTGCCATTCCCGGCGATGAGACCGAGCTTTTCCTTATGAGAAGGCATGAACTGGTTGCGAATCGACTGACGGGTCAGTCTAGCATCCGACCAGCACATGCATTTAAGTTAGGCTAGAGGTCGTAAACTTCGCGGCGGTGCGCGACGCGGGTTACGCTCACGCGCCTGGCAAAATCGTCGATGAGGTAGACTACGCGCCAGTCCCCTATTCTTATGCGCCACTGGTCTTTATAGCCTTTGAGTTTCTTGCATCCTGTTGGGCGGAGATTTTCGGCCAGCGCCAGAATCCTGCGGTCGATGCGGCGAAAAACGGCATCGTCAAGAGCGTCGAGTTCTTTCTGTGCGGACGATTTGAGGACGACGGAATAGTTAGCCACGCGACTGGCTGCGCTTCACGCGACTGGCGCGGTATTGCTCGTAAGGGATACTTTTTTCTTTCCGGCGCGATTCGGAAATAAGACCATCCCAGAAATCCTCCCAGATGGCACCGTGCTTTTTCAGATCAATCTGCACGGCCACGCGGTGGCCCTTGTCGTCCGTAACGAATTGAATCCCAGTCACCGCAGCCTCAGTTCTTGGCATACCTTCATTATCTCGCAAGGATAGGCGGCACGGCGAACCGAGTCAACCGCAGGCATAGCAAGCCCCCCCTCGCCCAGCGACCAGCCAGTGAACAAGCTGGACGAGGATGGAATCACTGCCACTGAAATCTAGATCACTTGTCTAGAGGAACAAGGCCATCTCTATATCGCATGGCCGGAATGAAGCTCGTATGGGATTTCCCGCAGCCTCGATGTCCGAGAACGTCACATGTGCAATAGTGAGCGAGTTCGCCTCGGCATTGAGGAAGGAGGCGTACTCGCTGTAATACTTGACGACGTTCCGCTTCGTGTCATTGATGTAACCGTCCGCCCGCACACTCAGCGTAGTGATTCCCGCTGGCTGGGTGTGCCGTTTAACGACGCGACTATCTATGATTCCGTACTCACTTGAGTGGGTAAAGCGGAGGATGGCACTCGCCGTAGGTATGCGAACACCCCCGATACTGAACTCCGACAATGAGCCATGCTGGTACGCCCTAGTCAACTGCCCGTAAGTCGATTGCGTCCAACGGCGTTGCACGTTTGCAACCTTGCCCCTGCCACCTTGTGACGCCATTTTCCAGTGAACGATTGCGCATGTAAGGGATTTGATGTTTTCGTGATGCGCTGGGGTCGAACTACGGCTAGCCTCTGCAGTAGCGGCGTCGGAAAACACCGTCTCACAGATAGCTTCGAACTTACGAAGATTGACCCCAGTCGGATGAGTGTTAGGGACGGTTCGTGGGAACACCCCTCGGAAAGTGCCGGTATGCGGCAAGGTTCCTGTTTGCACGACATCGAATGTCACGTCGGTATCAACGTAGGAATACGTTTCCCTTGCTTTGACATACGCGGCATGAGATAGGAGAGGCACAGGACGGACCGTTCTATAACACTAGAATTTACTCACGTGCTTCCAGATTGTTGTTAAATCGCCATAGCGCTCACTAACCGGCCCCGGCGTGCTCGTCAGAAGGATCGTCGCTGACTCTTACTTGATTACTCCCCGCTCGCTAGCCTCGATAAACCGAATCAGCATCTCCACATCCTCGCCGCGATCAGGCTCAGCCTTCAATTTCTCCAGCGCCTGCGACGTATTCATCTTCGAAGCCAGCAGAGTCTTGTAAGCATGATGAATCTTGCGAATTCGTTCTTTCGAGAATCCACGCCGCTCCAGGCCAACTTTATTCATTCCGTACGCATGCGTGTTCCGCGCCGCCGACGTCATGGAAAACGGCAAAACATCCTGCGTGATCGTGGTCCCGCCGCCAACATAAGCGTGCGCACCGATGCGCACAAACTGATGCACCGGGCACAGCGCGCCCACCACCGCCCACTCTTCCACCGTCACATGCCCGCCCAGCGTCGCGCCATTCACCAGCATGCAGTGGTCGCCGATCACGCTGTCGTGCCCAATGTGCGCGTAGGCCATGATCAGGGTGTGGCTGCCAACTTTCGTCAGCCCACCGCCCTTCACCGTGCCGCGGCTGATGGTAACGCTCTCGCGAATCTCGTTGTGGTCGCCGATCTCCAGCCGCGTCGGTTCGCCGTCGTAGGTCACGTCCTGCGGCGCCATGCCGATCGCACAAAACGGAAAGAAACTGTTGTGGGAGCCGATTTTCGTTGGACCTTCAATCGCGACATGCGACACCAGATAACAGTTCTCGCCAAGCTCAACCTCCGCGCCGATCACGCAATAAGAACCGACCTTGCACGACGCTGGAACCTTCGCTCGCGGGTCAATGATCGCCGTGGGATGAACGTTCATGAGTGATGGGATTTCCAGGATCAACTTCCGAGGTCACACGTCATTCCGCAGTCGCGCCTTCGCCATTCCCGTCGGCTGCGTCGCCGCGCCCGCGCGAGCTGTCGATCAGCTGGCAAGATACGGTCGCTTCCGCAACACGCTTACCCGCAACATACGCGACCCCGTGCATTTTCGCAGCGATCATGCGCGGGATCGCACGCCAGCCCTTCACTTCCACCTCAATTCGCAGCTGGTCCCCCGGGCTCACCGGACGGCGAAATTTCGCGCGATCGATTCCGGTGAACACCATCACTTTGTCGTTGCGATCTTCCACCTCGGTCAGCAGCAGCGCGCCTCCAGCCTGCGCAATCGCTTCCACAATCAGCACCCCCGGCATAATCGGCAGTCCCGGAAAATGTCCGTTGAAAAACGGCTCATTGATAGTGACGTTCTTGATTGCCACGATGCTCTCTTTGCGTTTCAACTCCAGCACTCGGTCGATCAGCAGCAACGGATAGCGGTGTGGCAGAATCTTGAGGATCTCGTGAATGTCGAGCCCCGTCTTGGGTGCGCCTTCGTCCGGCGAGGTGCTTTCAGTCATGATTCGCTTGGTCGGTTCGTTCCCGTCAGGTTCGTTTCAGTCAGTTCGTCTGAATCAGCCTGAAGATTATACTGTACCCCGTTGTATTCACCATGCAGAGGTCACTCGGTCAAGTGAGGATATAAGTGTCTGCCCAGAAGACGAAATCGCCGGCCATCCCGCAGGTCGACTGGTCCGGTCGCTTACGCGATCTCGAACACCGTCGGGATCAAATCGTGGAGACTGTGCGCAAGTTCGTCGAAATCGAATCTCCCAGCGACCACAAACCGTCGGCCAACCGCATGGCTTCCGTGCTCGCCTCTGAGTTCGAGGCGCTCGGCGGACGCACGAAACTCCATCGCAGCGCCGACTTCGGCGATAGCCTGCAAATCGACTTCGGCTCCAAGTCCGCGTCGCCTAACCGTCGACCGATCCTCCTCCTCGGTCACCACGACACGGTTTATCCGCTGGGCACGCTCGCCAACATGCCATGCAAGGTCGAGAATGGCAACCTGCATGGCCCTGGCGTTCTCGACATGAAGTCGGGCATTGCGCTCATGCTCCATGCCATCGCAGCGCTGCAGGCATGGCATGGCGGCCTGCCGCGTCCGGTCACAGTTTTTCTGGTCTCCGACGAAGAAGTCGGCAGCCACTCTTCGCGCAAGATCACCGAGTCCCTCGCCAAAGAATCCGACGGCGTGTTAGTGCTCGAGCCCGCCGCAGGACTTCGCGGCGCAGTGAAAACAGCGCGTAAGGGCGTAGGCGAGTTCACGCTTCAGGTGCAGGGTATCGCGGCGCACGCGGGTCTCGACCCCGGCAGTGGCCACAGCGCCATTCTCGAGCTTTCGCGGCAGATCGTAGCAATTTCGAAACTGAATAATCTCCGGCAGGGCATTTCCGTCAACGCCGGCGTAATTCAGGGTGGAACGCGAACCAACGTTGTAGCGGCCGAAGCCTCGGTTGCCATCGACGTTCGCATCAAGGCCATGCACCAGGCTGCGGCGCTCGAGCGCAAGCTCCACTCTCTTAAACCCTTCGACGAACATTGCAAACTCAAGATGACCGGCAGCATAAATCGCCCTCCCATGGAGCGAACCCCGGGCGTTGCCAAGCTTTACAAAAAAGCTCAGGAGGTTGCCAGCCAGTTCGGATGGAAGCTCGAAGAAGCGGCCGTGGGCGGCGGCTCCGATGGAAATTTCACCGCCGGTATCGGCATTCCCACGCTCGACGGTATGGGCGCCGTAGGCGAGGGCGCGCACGCCATCCACGAATACATCGTGATCTCCGAACTGCCGCGCCGGGCGCTGCTACTGGCAGGAATGATCGAAGCAGTCTGAGTAACAACACTATTCTCTGGGAACTATTCTTTGTGAACTATTCTTTTAGAACCAGAACCAGGAAGTAATCCATTTTGTCGCACTTGACAAAGTCATACTGCTTCAGCAAGCGGTAGCCCGCCTGCGCGGCTTCACTGAGGACGACATCGCGTCCAACTCCATGATCCTCACCATTGCCATTGCGGTCGATGATTCCGAGCTTGGCGCCGGAACGAAGCGACATCCGCAGCTTCCGCAACAGAGCAACCGGTTCGGAAACTTCGTGATAGGTCTTCAGCAATAAAATCGCGCCCACGCTGCCAACGGGAAGCAGCGGGTCGTCGGCTTTACCAAGGATGGTCTTGACGTTGCTCAAGTGCTCTTTTTGTGCGCGAGCCTCGATATAGTGGATCGCTTCCGGGTTGATGTCCTCCGCATAAACAGTACCGCTCTCACCTACTCGCCGCGCCGCTCGAACCGTGAACCATCCCGATCCCGCTCCGATATCAGCGACTGTTTTGCCAGCCGTGATGCCGAGAATGTCCATGACACGGTCGATCTGCAAACGCCGTTCCCGCCCGGGCGAGTCGAAAATGGTGAGATCGCCCGTATAGGGTTCGCTGGTTTTCCGGCGCTCGCCAGGAGTAGAGGCCGGCGCCGGCTCTTGAGAGAAAACAGGGTACACCGCCCCGCATAAAACCAGTAGCGCCAGCATCAGAGCGCAACGCTTAAGAATCACGGCAAGCCTCCGGGAAGCATTTACCCTCTAGCATAGACTTCGAGAGTACAGCCTGGTAAGCGCCACGTTCGCCTTCTTCGAGACCAGCCCGCATTCCTTTGACTCCGAAGTTGGCATGGCCTAGACTTTTCACAGGGCAGTTCCCCCGCTTCGTAGCGGGGAACGTCCGAAAGACATTGGAGGGGTTATGGGTGAAGGTCTTTTTCAGCCTTTGCATCTGCTTTTACTGATCGCGATTGCTCTCCTCGTCTTCGGCCGTAGTAAGTTTGTCGCGGTCGGTAGAGGGCTTGGCGAAGGCATCCGTAACTTCAAGTCTGCGATGAAAGAGTCAGAAGAAGACAAAAAGGAAAAGAAAGAGGAAGAAAAGAAGTCCTAGATTTTCAACTGCGCCTGAGCTTCAAATCGCTCCCCGCTCTCGCAACATCCGATACACCAGAGCCACCGGCAGTCCCACCACATTGCTGTAATCGCCCTCGATGCGCAAAATCCAGCGTGAGGCGAGACCCTGAATCGCATAAGCTCCCGCTTTGTCCATCGGTTCGCCGGTCGCCACGTAATCGCGAATTTCATCTTCGGAGAGTTCGCACATCGTTACCAGCGTAGTCTCTGAAGCAGTTTGCAGGTCCTGTCCGTCGACTGCCAGCGCGGCTTCGCGGGCCACTGACCACGGAGCGCCAGCCGTTGTTTTCCCTGTCACGCACACTCCGGTAATCACGGCATGTGTGCGTCCCGACAACAATTGCAACATGCGCGCCGCATCGGCTGCGTCACGCGGCTTGCCCAAAAACATGTCATCGACCACCACAATGGTGTCCGCGCCCAAGACATATTCCTGCGGCCGGATCCGAAAAACCGCCAGCGCCTTTTCCCGCGCCAGCCGTTCCGCGCAATCTCGTGGCGCTTCGCCGGCCCGCGGCGTCTCATCGATATCCGCCGGTTGCACCGTAAACGGGATTCCAGCGCTGTGCAGCAATTCCTGACGTCGAGGCGATGCCGAAGCAAGAATGAGCATGCGACCAGATTCTAGCGGAAAAACATGAGCCGCCGGATGATGAGCCCAGCGTGGTTTTCATCACTAGGTACTAGGTACCAGGTACTAGCTCCTACCGGCTTCCAACCACTCCACGCACCGACTCGATCAGCTTCGCCGAGTCGTATCCCACACCGTCCTTGAATACCGTCTCCACATTTTCAATGTCTTCAATCTTTTTCGAGGGATCGCCTTTAATCACCACTAGATCGGCTTGCTTCCCCGGCGTGATCGTGCCGATGCGGTCCAACTCCCCCAGAAACTGCGCGCCGTTTGCGGTTGCGATGTGAATCGCTTCCACCGGCGTAAACCCAGCTTCCATCAGCAACTCCACTTCGCGCTGATCGCCAAAGCCCGCGATCACGCCTCCCATGCCCGTGGGATCGAGGCCTGCCAGCAACAGGCCTCCAGCCTGCGCGAACGCATGCTCGAATTCCAACTCTTTCTTGAAAGCCGCTGGCCAGGGCGAAGCGTCGCTATGGTAACGCTGCCGGATAAGGCTTGTATCGCTAACGCGCTCCTTGCTGTTAAGGAATGCGCTGCGAGCGTCAAGCGAAAGCGCATCGAGAACGCGTTGTTGAATCGTAGGCCGTCCTGGCACAAACATCTCAAACACGGGCAGCGTCGACGTCACCGCGACGTGGTGCTGCACGAGATCGATAATCATGTCGTGCACCGGACCGCTCTGCACATCGAGCTTGGAAATGAAATCGTCGTCCAGCTTATCCGGACATTCCCCCGGTTTCTTCCAGGGGAAAAATTCCGTATCCACGAGCAACCCGTGTTCGAGGTCGTCGATTCCAATCGCAGCCGCTTCCCGAAATCCAATCGAGCAAAGATGTCCCGTAACCTTGGCGCCGCGCTTGTGGGCCGCCGCCACAGCCGCTGAAAGCTCCGCCGGAGTAATGAACATGTACGCCTTAAAATTGTCCACGCCCTCATCCAGCCAATAATTGACGGTCTTCGTAGCGTCCTCAGGCCCGTTGAGCTGGTGCATCTGCAGCGCAAAGGTGCCCGCGCCTTCAAGATAAGGTCCGGTCACGTGAATTTTCGGCCCCGGCATTTCTCCGTGATCGATCTGCTTCTTGAGTTCAATATCGGTGTAAGGCTCAAGCGCACCCGTCGTTCGAATCGTCGTCACGCCGCCGGCCAGATACAACCGCGGAAAACTGAACGCCATCTCCCCGTAGATGCCGTTGCCCAGGGGATAAACCAGGTGATCGTGCATTCCGACCAGCCCAGGAATCACGCTATAACCGTGCAGATCGAGCAGCTGCGCATCCTTAGGAGCGCTCGCCGCAGCAGCATCGGACACCGACTCGATCTTCCCATGGCCCAGAACGACAGTCTGATCTTCACGCGCCGCCGCACCCGTACCATCAATCACACGCACGTGCGTAAGCGCGACCACCGGCGCATCCACTTTCACAAAGCCGCGCACCTGCGGCGACAAGGTTTGGCCCGACGCAACTCCGATCACACCTAAGACGCAAGCCAATACGAAACCCAACTTCCGCATACGTCCCACCTCGCGTGGAAAATCTAGTCGCAGGATTGTACCGGATGAAGAACCCATCGGCGAGTCGCACTGTTGCGCGGTGGTTTATTAAATAGCATCGACGATGCTGCTGATGCGCCCCGGAGCAGGCGTTTGAAAGTAGTCCGGCGCTTTCAGCGCCGGGTAAGGCCGTCAACCGTAACGCGTCCCGGGAGGGACGCCTGAACTTCGCCATGCGTGCGGAGGAAAAGCCGGATATCCGCCGCCGATCCGCCTCCTAGCCGATCAACTCAATCCGGTTCCCAAACGGATCTTGCACGTGACAACGCCTCACTCCTGGAATGTCGCCCGGCTCATTCACTGCAACTCCCGAATCTCGCAATCTCTGCACCAGCGCCGCATAGTCACGGCACCGCAACGCCGGATGCGCCTTCTTCGCCGGACGAAAATCATTTTCCACTCCAAGATGGATCTGCACATCACCGCTCTCAAACCAGCATCCGCCGCGTTTCGCAAGCTCCGGCGGCTTGGGCAGCTCCTTCATCGCCAGAAGCCCTCCATAAAAAGCGCGCGCCTTCTCCTCCTCCCCTGGAGGCATCGCGAGCTGCATATGATCAATGGCAGTAAACGTTGAGTCGCTCATAGCGGTTCGCTCATTCAGTTACTCTAACCGATGACTGACACTACCAAGTTAGAACGAAGCACTGGATACTAGGTACTGGGTACTGGGTACTAGGTACTCGGTACTACGTACTCGGTACTGACTCCCGCTCCAGCCCTGTTAAAATCAAAAGTTAACCCGTAAAGATCAGCCCTCAACCTATGGACGCCGCTTTCCTCCGCAACTTTGCCATCATCGCGCATATCGACCACGGTAAATCCACTCTGGCGGACCGCCTGCTCGAGCTTACCGGATCGCTGACCGCGCGCGAGATGCAGGCTCAGGTCCTCGACTCCATGGATCTGGAGCGCGAACGCGGCATCACCATCAAAGCCCATGCCGTCCGAATGATGTACACCGCGCACGATGGCCAAACCTACCAGCTCAATTTAATCGACACTCCCGGCCACGTTGACTTTTCCTACGAAGTCTCGCGCTCGCTCGCTTCCTGCGAAGGAGCCCTGCTGGTAGTCGACGCTTCGCAAGGAGTGGAAGCACAAACCCTAGCTAACGCTTATCTTGCGATCAATAACGGCCTTGAAATCATTCCCGTCATCAACAAGATCGATCTGCAAAGCGCCGACATTCCGCGTACTAAAGAAATGATCGAAAGCGCGGTCGGCCTCGACGCGTCCGACGCCGTGCTCATCAGCGCCAAGACTGGCCAGGGCGTGCCCGACGTTCTGGAAGCCATTGTGAAACGCGTTCCACCGCCAAAGGGAAATCCTGACAGCCGCCTGCAGGCTCTGGTTTTCGATTCCTGGTTCGACGCTTATCGCGGCGTCGTGATCCTCACGCGCGTCTTCGAGGGCACATTGCGCAAAGGCCAGAGAATTCGCCTGTGGTCGAACGGCACCACCTTCGACGCAGAAACTCTCGGAGTGCAAAGCCCCAAGCCGGTTGAGATCGAAGAATTGAAAGCCGGCGAAGTCGGATTCCTGATCGCGAACATCAAGAACGTCGCGGACTCAAAAATCGGCGATACCATCACCGACGACGCCAACCCCGCCTTCGAAGCTCTTCCCGGCTTCGAAGAGATCAAGCCGATGGTCTTCGCGGGGCTCTACACCGTCGATGCCCACGAGCACACCCGCCTCCGCGAGGCGCTAGAGAAATTGCGCTTGAACGATTCCTCTTTTTTCTTCGAGCCCGAAAGTTCCGTCGCGCTGGGTTTCGGCTTCCGCTGCGGCTTTCTCGGCCTGCTTCACATGGAAATTATTCAGGAGCGCCTGGAGCGCGAGTTTGCCCTCGAACTCATCACCACCGCGCCCGGCGTGCGCTACAAGATCTACAAAACCGACGGTGCGATGATCGAGGTCGACAATCCCTCACGCTGGCCCGATCCCAGCGAAATCGACAGGATCGAAGAGCCGGTGATTCTCGCAACCATCCTCACCAACGAAGAATATGTCGGCGGCATTCTCAAATTGGTCGAGGAAAAGCGTGGCAAGCAGAAGACCTTCGAATATGTCAGCTCGTCGCGCGTGATGTTGCACTATGAGTTACCACTGAATGAAATCGTTCTCGATTTTTACGACCGCCTCAAGTCGGTTTCCCGCGGCTACGCTTCGCTCGATTACCATCTCGCCGACTATTGGGAGTCGCCCATGGTGAAGCTCGATATCCTGGTGGCGGGCGAACCAGTCGACGCGCTTTCCATCATCGTGCATCGCGATTTCGCCTACGAGCGCGGCAAACTCCTGGTCTCGAAAATGCGGGAACTCATTCCCCGCCAGATGTTCGAAGTTGCGATTCAGGCCTCGATCGGCGCAAAAATTATTGCCCGCGAAACCGTTCATGCCATTCGCAAGAACGTGATCGCAAAGTGCTACGGCGGCGATATTTCGCGCAAACGTAAGCTCCTCGAGAAACAAAAGGAAGGCAAAAAACGAATGAAGCGGATCGGTCGCGTCGATATCCCCCAGGAGGCCTTTCTAGCAGTCCTCAAGGTTGGTGAAGGAAGCGACTGATCCCTCCAGGCTTCGCGCTAGCTGCCAACAGTTGTTGGGTGTCAGGTCTTAGGTGTTAGGTCTTGGGTATGCAGCTTCCTAAGACCTATGACCTGAGACCTATCACCGGTTTAGGTGCGGTCAGTCCAGCAGCGGAATCAGAAGGTCAGAAACGGGAAATGTGCAAAACCTCGAAAACCGGACCTCGCAACCATTTCCACAGACGCTTTATGTTAATGCCAAGTGAATTGCCTAACTGGTTACTACTCAGGGCCTTAGGAGTCCGGAAAATCATGCAGCAGTGACCTGCACCACACCTTCTTGTAGCTGGCTTTTTCGGCTGGCCATCCATTCCACAAGCTTTTCCACAGGAGATTGCGAATCGCCAAACCTAATCGCATAAGGTACTTACCGCCTAAAAGTACAGGAATTGCTGTACCTGCGGACTTAGTCCTCAGGCGCCAACCCGCCCTCAACCATCGTCTCAAATCTGGTGCAGTTTTTCCGGAAGGCCAGCATGAGTTTCCCTGTCGGTCCATTGCGCTGCTTGGAGATGATGATTTCAGCTTTGCCCTGCAGGTCAGGATCGTCTTGCTTATAAACTTCTTCGCGAAAGATGAACATCACCAGATCGGCGTCCTGCTCGATTGATCCAGATTCGCGCAGATCGGAGAGTTGTGGACGATGATCGCCTCCCCGGCTCTCCGGCGCACGGCTTAGCTGTGAGAGCGCGATCACGGGCACGTTCATTTCTTTGGCCAGCGCCTTCAGCCCGCGCGAAATTGCCGACACTTCCTGCGTGCGGTTTTCGTAGCGCTTGCTGCCACCGGACATAAGCTGAAGATAGTCCACGATAATCAGATCGAGCTTGCCCTGCGCCTGCTTCAAGCGGCGGGCTTTGGCTCGCATCTCGCTCAGCGAAATGCCGGGAGTATCGTCGATGAAAATGGGAGCTTGCGCCAACTGCTCTAATGCCCGAGAGAGCTTGCGTGAATCATCTTGAAAAAATGTACCCGTCCGCATCTTGTGTGCGTCGATTTCCGCCGTCGAGGATAGCAGGCGCAACAGCAACGCCTCACGCGACATTTCCAGGGAGAACACTCCCACTACACTCCCATCCTTGATCGACGCGTTTTCCGCGATGTTCATCGCAAACGCCGTTTTGCCCATCGAAGGCCGCGCTGCGATGATCACCAGATCGGAGCGTTGCAATCCGCTGGTCATCTCGTCGAGATTTTCGTAGTGCGTGGCTAGTCCGGTGATGCGCTGGCCGCGCTGCAGCAGTGCATCGATCGATCCAAACGACTCGCGCACAATCTCCTGCACGCCCATAAAGCCGCGCCCAATGCGCTTCTCTGACAACTGAAAGATCGCAGCCTCGGCATCGCTCAGCACCTCTTCGGCCGCATCGGATTGATCGGCCGCGCGCGCAATCGCCGTATTCGCCGCGTGAATCAGCCCGCGCAGCAACGCCTTATCGCGCACAATCTTGACGTAATGCTCAATGCTCGGCCGGTCCGGCACGCCATCCAGCAGGCTCGACACGTAGCCTACATCGCCGATCGGCTGCAGATCTTTGTGCCGATCCAGTTCCTCGATCAGCGTAATCATGTCGATCGGCCGTGACGATTCCGCGAGATCGACCATCCGCCCGTAAATCCGCCGGTGCGAATCGAGCGAGAAATCTTCAATTCGCAAATGCTCCGCAGCCTGGTTGTAAGCAAAATTGTCCAGCAGGATCGCGCCCAGAATCGAGCGCTCCGCTTCTACATTGGCGGGAAGGGTGCTGATGTTGTAGTCGGTGGTTGCCATGCGATCACTACTTTGGCCCATTGCTGCCGCCATGATAAGCGAAAATAAAGCGAAGCGCCAAATGAGTTGTGAACAAGCTGTGAAGTCCGGCGATATGCTGTGGAAACCTCGCGAAAACCCGTCCGTTCTTCAGACGATTTCCATACTTCATTGTCATCCTGAGCGTAGCCGTTCTTCAGGCGAAGCGAAGGATCTCCCGCACGACTGGCCTCGCGCGTAAGCCAAACTGCAGGGCAATCAAGACTAGGAAAAACAAAGACTGGGAAAGCTAAGAACTTAAGACTAGGAAGACACTAAGAAGAATAAAGGACTAACTGGTAGCAGTGCAGTCGGCCTCTCGCACTTCGCTGTCATCCAGAGCGTAGCCGCTTTTCAGGCGAAGCGAAGAGCCTGCCCTGAGTGCATCATGGGCCTTTGGCCCACCAAAGGAGCATGAAACTCCGCAGCTTCGTATCCTATTGAAAATAATGGATGCGCAAGCGGAGTTTCGACAGAGCGAAGTCGAAGGGATCTCAGTCGCGACCGGCCCGTCGCGCAAGCCAAACTGCAGAGGGCATCAAGACTAGGAAAAACAAAGACTAGGGAAGCTAAGAACTTAAGACTAGGAAGACACTAAGAAGAATAAAGGACTACGAAAAACTGGTAGCAGTGCAGTCAGCTTCTCGCACTTCGCTGTCATCCTGAGCGTAGCCGCTTTTCAGGCGGAGCGAAGGATCTCCCGCTTACCCGGCCTCACGCGTAAGGCAAAAGCACAACCACGTCCAAAGAAACAATTTGACCGCTCCTCCCCGGTTGGGTTCCAATGGCTTTCCTCATGCCCTCGGGCGCTTTAGCCATTCCAGATTCCGGCGCACAGAAACTGCTCCGGCCCTTCATGCCGGAACTCGACACGCTACGCGGCATCGCCGTGCTCGGCGTGCTGCTGCACCACGGCTTCTATTGGCGCTACGGAAGTTCGACGTTCGCGCCATGGGTCCGGCCCTTCATGAGCGCCACTCGATTCGGTTGGATTGGCGTGAACCTGTTCTTCGTTCTCTCCGGTTTTCTAATCACCGGCATTCTGCTCGACTCGAAAGACAAACCGCATTTCTACCGGCGCTTCTACACGCGCCGTGCCTTGCGTATTCTGCCCGCCTACTATGCCCTGCTCATCCTTCTGCTTGTGTTTCGCACGTCTTCTTTCGCATTTGTCGGTCTCAGCTTCTTCTATCTGGCAAACATGACGGAATTCTTTGGCGTCCCCTGCGCCTACGGACCGCTATGGTCGCTGGCGGTCGAGGAACACTTCTACCTTCTGTGGCCGTTCGCGGTTCGCAACGTGACCATGCGACGCCTCGCCATGATTTCAGCATCGATCGTCGTTTCCGTTCCTGTTCTGCGCGCCGTCTCGTTCGCCCTTGGCTACGGCGGCGGCTTGGATTGGTACACCTGGTTTGTCGCCGACGGCTTAGCGGCAGGCAGCCTTCTGGCAGTCGTCCTTCGTACCGCGATCACGAGGAAGCAAGTCTGGAAATTGTGCTGCACCCTCTTGGCTTCGGCAACCGCGCTGGGAATCGCCGCGCAACCCTTCGGCATCGATACGCGCAGTCGATTGCTGGGCGCAGGCCTTCAGTTCACTCTGATCAACGCGTTTTTTGCCGGCATTCTGCTGCTTTTTCTCCTCGCCGGAACCGGCACCGCACGCCGCTCCGTGAACCTCTCCGCCCTTCGCTTCCTCGGATATCTCAGTTACGGACTTTACCTCGACCACCTGCTCGCATTCCGCATTTACGATTGGATCTACCCCCGTTACTTCCCTCCACTGGCGGTTCCAGGCACAGATCTCGCGCGAGTCTTTCTGCGCTTCACCCTGGCCGGCGGCGGAGCCATTGCCGTCGCCTACCTCTCGCGCAAATATTTCGAGGAACGATTCCTGCGCTTGAAAGACTCTCTGGTACCTCAAACACCGCCATCAGAAAAAACGGACAATCAGCCCCACGCCCCCGCAAGGCACCACCGAAGCGGCGTAACCCGGATAGGGATTAAGAATTAAGGATAGGGATTAAGAATTAAGGAATAGGGGATTAAGATTAGGAGGTTTCTGAATCCGCACTCACTCGGGGTGTCATACCTGGCAAATGTGAGTAGATAGCAAAAGCATAAAAAAACAAATGCGGCCCCAGCCAGCCACCGGGGCCGCATCGTTTCGTGGAAACTCCGTTCTGCTTCCCCTGCCGCCTAGAAGCGGCAGGATGACTGTACTGGGCCGAAAGCGCTCACCCACCGTAGCGAGGAGTGCCACATTTACCAGTACTGGCCGTGGATTCGCGATTCCGAAGAATCGCTTCTCCGCAACCCGGCGTGGCCAGCGGCCCATCTCGCTCAATGAGCAAGAAGTTGAGGAGGCCGCAATGCCTGGGCAACCATTCACGCGCTCGCGCGCGTTTCCGATTTTCCCCCGGCGATTCACCCTCGAGAATCGCCAGCTGCCACCGGCGTCGCCGCAATCGTCATTCAGCGAGTCCGAAAGCTTCTCACGTATGCGCTGAAACCACTCTGCAGCACAGCGCCGCGCGCCGCAACCGAAAAACATTTCCCCCTTGTGAAGAAACTGTGGACGTTGAGACTCTCCTGTGGAGCCCTGAGGAAAACCGGAGAGAAATCGCGCCGAGATATCACGCGATCCCTCTGTAACTCTTACCTCCACTTAATCCGTCGAGCTTACGCATTGCTATTCGCCTCGGCAACGACGACCGCATTCGCTCTCAACATCAAGTCGGCGAAGGAATGTCTTACCTTTCCAGCCAACCGTAATCAGACTCACAAGCATCCATGTTGGGCTTGGGTTTAAATCCTGATCAAATGGAGATCGATATGAACACGCACCGTGTTCTCAAAGCCAGCATTATTGCGCTTAGCCTGTTAGCGATTGGCAACCTTGCCTTTGCTGTCGCGGCTAAAAAGCAAAACCATCATGATGGCAAACGCCTGATCGCTGCAAAGATCAAAACTGACGGCCACCACGACGTCGAAAAGAAGGGGCACTATACCGCATCCGTCGAGAGCAAGGGCGGAAAGATTTCAGCTTTCCACGTCGTCCACGACACCAAGGGACAGATTCCCGTCAAGAAATACAAGACCCACAAGAAAATGGTGCAGGCCACCGCTCCGCACCTCACCTACGCCGCGTTCGCCTTACCTCAAGACACCGACATGGGCACCGTCTACATTGGTTATTCCTATGTCGATGATGACGGCAACGAGGAAATTTACTGGGTCCCAGAAGAAATGGTCCTCGACGGCGATACCGGCGCGGTCGAATACATTCCACTAAGCAGTTAGCGAACTAAGCGGGGCCGCTCCACTAATAGACACAACTAAAGATAAGACACAATAAGGACTAAGTGACAAATTGCTAAGCGACAAAGTGGACGGCCCCACTTTTTCAACCTCCGAATCCTTCATTCAGCAGGCTCAATCGCATCCGTCTTCCGGTGCTTACGGCTCCCACATCTTCACGCCGGCAGAACTTCCTCCGCGCACGCCTGGATGCTGTCGATCTGACCCGGCGAGTGTGCAGCGGGACCTAGCAGATGCCACCCCTCGCGATATTTCTCATACTTGGCCTTAGGCGATTTGGGGTAGAGGGTGACGCAGTCCTTTTCCCAGATTTCTTCCTCCGGGATGATGTACCAAGCGTTGTCGTGAACGACGTAGGCGGCGAGAAAGTCGAAGGAGCCGGGCGGATAGGGCTTGTGTCCGCCGCGCACGGTGCAGACGTAACCAGTGCCTAATTCGGCGATCGTCGATTTGACCTGCACGGAGACGAAGTGGCGGGGGCGGCCTACGATGAAGTCGTAGCTCCTCATCTCACCCCAAGGCTTGCTCAACTGCAAGCCTTGCTCGGCGGCGCGGACCATGAAGCATAGTTCGGCCCACTCGCCGCGGAGTTTCTTGTCGGTAATCTTTGGGGCCGGATTGTTGTGGTGTCTCCGGTCTTTGCGCTTTCTCATGGCTACCTCAGAACGGAAAGGGCGGCATTCGGAGGAAAAGTCGCGAATGCCGCCTTATATTTCTATTCGATACGAATGAAAAGATGAAGCCAAGAGCACAGAAGGGCAAAGTGAGAACGATTCCTAAAATGGGAAAGCATGAATCCAGCACGCATCCCGTGAACGGGCCTAGATATAGAACTTAAACTTAGGGCTTCGATAGGGCACCGTCGGGTTGGAAACCAAAATCTCTCCGACTGAATCCGAGAACCCAACTGTGACGGGTTCGGAATCGCCAACCTTGCACGCATTGTAGTTCAGTTTCGTGAGCGCGAAGATGTCACGTGCAACCTGGGCAATAGAGGTGCTTCCGTGTTGGATATCAATTCGAAGTGGAACAGGGGCTTCGCTGCCGGGATATGTTCTGAGCCTGGGTACCAGGCCTGAGGCAAATAAGTATCCGGTCCTGTCGGACAGGCCCCAGAACGTACCGCGCATAACGGGATATGCGCCGTTTCTATATGCTCTGACCCCTTCGTAGTCCTTCCTGACTCGCACCGCCACCAGCTTGACCCCCGTTGGGCAAGCCTTCAAGTATCCGCGGAACTCGTCCTCACGTATTCCTGATCTGCAATGCAGAAAAACCTCGGTTAGCGGCTGACCTTCCAATTCCTTGTACTCCTTCAATACGCCCGACAAGAGCCGAAAGGCAGCCTCTGCTGACAGATGGAACTGACTCTCCTTCGGCGAGTACCACGCCCCGGAGTCGCCTAGAAAGACGACTCCGTCGCCTGAGTCGAGGAACATTTGAGCAGCACAGCACGCACTTCGGCTGTGTGCTGATTTATCGGTGCGACGAAACGCGATTCCTATGTAGCAAACACCCGGTCGGGCTGCTGCGAGTTTCCAAGGCTTGCCTCCGGCCTTGTAGTAGAGCGCGGTGCATAAGTTCCAGGCAACATCGGACGCGGGCGACGTAGCCGGCTGCTTACCCACCGGGGTTTCAGCGATGGTGGACTCCTGGATTATTTGAATGGGCACCTTATGTTCCATGCACCGCGCTTTGAGCTGTCGTCGGAAATCTTCTGAGTAGGAATAAATCGAGGTATCGTACGCCTCAAACATTCCAATCTGTCCCGCGGCTCGCGCATCTTGCTCCCGCCTAGACACCTTGGCGCCTGTGCCCATCTCAATGACAGCGTTTGGGCGGCAGCTCTGACGAACGAAATCGGGCAGGACGCACACGATTACGTCAAAGTCCTCGTCTTTCTTTTCCGTTAGCCTGATCGCAGAAAGGTATTCTTCGACCGCATCGTAAGCGCGTTTCTTTGAATCCAAGTTCAGGCATAATTCGGTGAGCTTTCCCTCATCAAGCTCCTTGTACCATGTTGGGGTCAAGCTAAGGCCGCAGTCGAATGCCGCTTCGAATCCGGGGAATACGGGCCAGAGAGAAGGATCTAAATCAACGTCTCGCTTGTTCTTGCCGGGATAGATCGCGCACTGCAAGCGGCCGACCCACCGCAAACATTTCTCTCTGCCGCCGGGTGTCGCAACCAATCCCCAGTTGATACTCCTTGGTTTTCCTGGGCGACCCACATCGTAGGGCCCAAAAATGGAAAGTCCGTCGTGAGGGTCCTGAACGCACTGACCGTGCCCAAATTCGAGCAGCGGTTCGCCAAACAGCGTAATTTGCCGCGAGGTCAGGAGTAGCGATTTTACGACAGGGCTAGGCTTGCGCCGAGCCCACTTCTTTGTCGCCGACCTCTTCGAGGAGGACTTCGGAGTCTTCATAATGACGGTCCAGTAATTCGGCCTCTTCCTGGGCCTCTGGCTCAGGCCTCAGTAGCGATTCGTCTAGGCATCGGTCAGCCTCAAGCGCAAGCGGGAACCTCTCAAGAATCACCTGGCTGTCGGGAAGCGCACCAATCCGGATTTCGTTCGAGTCTCCCCCGAGTAGCTGCAATGTGGCAAAGACTCTGCACAGCCACTGATGATTCCACCAGGACTTGCAAATTGCTTTTCGGCGGCTCTGCATTGTTGAGGGTCGAATGGCGGCTCCGTCTAGTTCCGTGATGTGTAATCGTATAAGGACGCGTACTACATCAAGGTCGCCGTAATCTACCCAGCAGCTCAGGTGGGGTGATAAGTGATAGCGAACGGGGATTGAGCCTTTGACGGTCCAGAAAGAACGTATTCCGACCGGCCTTATCCAGCTAGAGCCGGCTGTGGTGCGAAACTCAAATCGTCGATACTCGGGTTTGTCGGGGAAGTACAGACTCCCCGACGAAGGGTCTGTTTCTAGGCCCCCGGCCATCAGTGAATGACGTAACGCGGCGTTAGCGACCTTCTTCCCAAGGTTGTAGAAGTTTATGTCTGGCCCTGTTGCCCCCCGCCAGTCTGTGCAGGTGCCCCGCTTTGAAAATTTGTATCGGTTCGCAAGATCGACGGGTGGCGGTTCAAAGCTCCAACACACGCTCGAATTCTCCCGGTAGTGTGGCCAAATGCGATTTGCAGATCTCGCGTCGGCCTCCCTCATTCCAATTTCATGTTCGAAGCGGTAGATCGCTGCAGGGAGGTTCTTAACTATAATCAAATTCGACCACAAAGTTTCCGGCTGTTCTTTCACACAAGTACCGTGGTTCAAGAGCGCGGATACCGACATTCCAGCGTCCTGCTTGGGTATGTTGCTTCGTTCAAGATTCTTAAGAAGCTGGGTTAGACCTTCCTTCCAATTGGTGAATGGGATGAACGTTAAATCGGATTGCATCCAACCTAGCTCAGTGGGTGAGAGGCCGCGTAGGTTTAGCGGTATGACGAACGGTTCCTTGCGCTGGCGTGCGATTTGAAGGGCTAGGGTTCTCTCCTTGAGAGGGTTCGGCTTGTGGATAGACTCCCTTGACAGGACAGAGATGAAACGAGCTGTTCTGTTAGAAATCGCGTCATCAATGTCCTTTGGATAGGACTCACCGCCCAATAGCTTGAGGCGATCACACCAGACTCGGTAGCCCTCGTTTAAGAGGCGCAGGCACAGCCAGTCCACGAAAATGCTGTCTTCTGTCGCGTAGTTGACAAAGACGTGCGTTCGTTCGACAGACATCTGCAGTTATGCTCCCACGAAATGCAGCGCTTGGGTAGAAATTATTAGTGGGCAGCGACCCAAAACTTGGGGAAGGTCAAGTACAAGAGAGTGGCAAAAGCAAAAGCCCCGAGGGTCACTCGGGGCTTCCGCGCTGACGCTGTCCGCCAAACACCACCCATCATAGGTCCGTCACCCACATCGTCGAGCAACTTTGGCGCGTTGGCAACGTGTTGGAGTCTCTGCCGTCCCTACGGGACTGGGTTCCATTTCTTGAGGCTTACCCAGGGCTTGCGCCCTGGGCTGTCGTATGACGCCCCTTGGGGCTGGGTTTGCTGGGGCATTTTACCTCTTCATTTCGGGAATATAGAAATTGCTATCTGTGCCTTGTGATATCCGTCACATCCTTCCCGCAATGATCGGCACCACTCTCGATTAGCCGCGCAGCGGCGCTAGATTGCAGCCCAGGGCGCAAGCCCTGGGTAAGAGTGAGATCGAGAAACAAGCCCTGAAAGGGCGAAAGAAACGTGGCGCAGACTCTCGGCAACGTCGTGGTGCATTTGATCTTCAGCACCAAGCTGCGTCAACCTCTGATCGCGCCCGACATTCGATCCGAGCTTTTCGCGTATTTGGGAGGAATTGTGCGAGAGTTGCGCGGTACCGCTCTCATCGTGAACGGTACCTGCGATCATGTTCATATGCTGATCCGGATTCGTCCCGCGCATTCGATTGCCGAAATCGCACGGATTGTTAAGGCGAATTCGTCAGGATGGATTCGGAAGGGAGGTCACAAAGAATTCGGTTGGCAAGCCGGATATGGTGCGTTCAGCGTTAGCGAATCAAACGTTCCGGCGGTCACCAGGTACATTGCGACGCAGGAGGAACACCACAAAGAGCGTTCCTTCCAGGAAGAATTTGTGGCGTTTCTCAAGAAAAACAAGGTCGCGTATGACGAGCGTTATATTTGGGATTGATTGTCTTCCGCCCTTTCAGGGCTTGATTCTCTACTGTAAAACGAAACCCAGGGCTATCGCCGCTTCGCGGCTTGGGCGGACGAAGGCGTCCGCTACTACGTGATTAGTCCCTCACTCCATCCATAAACGCGCGCAGCTTGCGCGATCTCGACGGATGCCGCAGCTTGCGCAGCGCTTTGGCTTCGATCTGGCGGATGCGTTCGCGGGTTACGGCGAAGGACTGGCCGACTTCTTCCAGAGTGTGCTCGCTGCCGTCTTCGAGGCCGAAGCGCATCTTGATTACTTTTTCTTCACGCGGGGTCAGCGTGCGCAGGACCTGTCCGGTCTGGTCCTTGAGGTTCACGTTGATCACGGCTTCGGCGGGCGAGACTACCGCGCGGTCTTCGATGAAGTCGCCGAGATGCGAATCTTCCTCTTCGCCGATTGGCGTTTCGAGGGAGATGGGCTCCTGCGCGATCTTCAGAACTTTCCGCACTTTCGCGACGGGAATGTCCATCCTCTTGGCGATTTCTTCGCTGGTAGGTTCGCGGCCCAATTCCTGCACCAGCTGCCGCGAGGTGCGGATCAGCTTGTTGATGGTTTCGATCATGTGCACCGGGATGCGAATCGTACGCGCCTGATCGGCAATGGCACGAGTAATCGCCTGCCGAATCCACCACGTAGCATAGGTCGAAAACTTGTAGCCGCGGCGGTATTCGAATTTGTCGACGGCTTTCATCAGTCCGATGTTGCCTTCCTGAATCAAGTCGAGGAACTGCAGGCCGCGGTTGGTGTACTTTTTCGCGATCGAAACCACCAGGCGGAGGTTGGCCTCGATCAGCTCGCGCTTGGCCTGCTCCGCGTCCATGTCGCCCTGGATGATTTCGCGCTGCGTGCGCTTGATCTCCTGGAACAACAGTCCGGCTTCGACCTCGAGCTTTTCGATTTCGCTGCGAACCGCACGTGCCTGGCGGCGGTATTCTTTTTTCTGATCTTCGCTGCGCGTGGCGTCAGCCTTGCGTTCCAGGTTGCCGGCCTGGCGGTCGAGCGAACGCATGCTGTCGACGGTTTTGTTGACCCGGTCGATCAGGCGCTTGCGCTCGGCGTTGGTGAATCCGAGCTTGCGCACCGCGCGCGAAACCCGCACGATGGCGCGGGCCAGGTTGCGGCGGGCGCGGCGATGATCCTTGGGACGTTTTTTCTGCGAGACCTCCGCGTACTTTTCCTGCACCACGGCAACTTTTTTGTAGAGCTTCGCCATGGCATCGATTTTGCCGGTGAATTCGTTTAGCCGGTTTTGCAGAATCTCGTCGGTGATCTCTTCCTCGTCGAAGGTGACAACCTCCTTGATGGAGCGCACACCTTTCTTGAGGTCTTCGCCCATGGCGAGCAGTTCGTGGATCACAATCGGCGATCGCGAAAGAGCCTTGAGCACGCGTAACTGGCCGCACTCGATGCGCTTGGCGATTTCTACTTCGCCTTCGCGGGTGAGCAGTGGAACAGTTCCCATCTCACGCAGATACATGCGGACGGGGTCATTGGTTTTTTCCAGCGCACCGGGAGTGAGGTCGAGTTCAACATCCTCGCCTTCTTCGATGTCGTCACTTTTGTCGAGTGCTGCGGAAGGTGACTTGGGGCCTTCCAGCACATCGATGCCTTGCGTACCGATCGTCGTCAGTAGGTCGTCGAGGTCTTCGGGACTGTGCACGTCATGCGGTATGAGGTCATTGACCTGGTCATACGTGAGATATCCCTTTTCTTTACCGGCATCGACCAGCTTTTTAATGTCATCGTACTTGTCTTCAAGAGCCAAAATGAGGTGTCCTCAAATTCATCAATTCGCCCGCGAGGGAGCGTATGGTAATGCCTTTACTGGTGGGAATCTGGGTTGGCGCGGAGTTGTGCACCTAGCACAAACTTTCAGAGTTTAGCACATAAGTGCTGACTCGTCTATCAGTTGCCGCGCCGATCTTCCCCTCGCCCGCCGCTATCTCTAATTCTGCTAAATACTTAGATGGTCTGAGGGGCCTTTTTGTTTCATGCACTTTTCTGGTTTCCGAGGGCATTTCTCAACCCATCTTCTGCGAGGCTTGGGTCTCTTAGCGCACGGCTTAGCCGCTCCACTTCAACCAACAACTCTTTCATCCGGACCCGGTCGTCGCTTAGTCCAGGCTTTTTCAGTTCACGCTGAGTTTGTTCCAGCTTGCGCCGCAAGTGAATGCGGCGAAGCGCGCGCACGGCTCCCTCCAGCCGCTCCGCCGTAAGTTCTTCGTCTTCTTTCAACAGGATGGAAGCCAGCATCCGGCGCTCAGTGTCTGAGCAGGGCACTTCCATTACATCGGCAACTTCGGGCCCGGCATTGAGCAGAGCTTCGACCAGCGACTCCGTCGCCAGCCCGCGATGCAGTCCTTCGCCGTGGAGCGCGTACTCCGCCTGACGCGCGGGATCAAATTCTTCGTCTTTGACAACGTCACGAGCACCGTCACGAGCGGAAAGATGCTCGGCTCCGGGTTGCATCTGGCGAGCTGAAGCCAGCGCGCGAACGAGAATGCGCTCGGCGTCGGTGATCTGCGCCTCGGCTGGAGCCTTCACGGTTGCGGCCGAACGCTGCGCGGCGACGTGCCGTAACTCCTGCCGCAAGACGGCAGAATCGATGCCGAGCTTTTGAGCAATCTCCTGGCTCAGCTCGTCGCGGACGATGCGGCTGGGCACGCGCTGAATGTGCGGCAGCAGGTAGTTTACGGCTTTCACTTTGCCTTCGGGGCTGCGCACTTGAAAATGCGCGCGCGCGCGATCGATGAGGTAATCAAAATATTTTTGCGAGCTTCGTAGCGCTTCGCCGTAAGCTGCCTTCCCTTTGCGGCGGATATAGAGATCGGGATCGAATCCCTGCTCGAGCGTGAGCACTTTGATGTTGAATTCTTCCTCCACGAGCAGCCCTAAAGTGCGCTCGGTCGCCTTGGCTCCGGCGGTATCGGGATCGAAGTTGACGACGGCATTCTTGCTGAAGCGGCCCAGCAGCTTCGCCTGGATTTCGGTAAAAGCCGTGCCTGAGCTGGCAATCACATTGTGAAATCCGGCGGCGTAGACGGAAATGCAATCCATCTGTCCCTCGACCAGAATCGCGTAATCCAGCTTGCGAATCGCTTCTTTCGCATGGTCGAGGTTGAACAACACGCGCCCCTTGGAATAGATTCCGGTCTCGGGAGAATTCAGATACTTTGGCCCGGATTTTTCGTCGGTGGCGAGGGTGCGTCCGGTGAAGGCGATGATCTTTCCTGCGTCGTTGGCGATGGGAAACATGACGCGGTTGCGGAACTTGGAGTACATCGCCTGACGAGCTTCTGGCTTCTGGCTGCTAGCTTCTGGCTCTCCAGATTCACTGTCATCCCGAGCAGAGCGAGGGGTCTTGGTGGAGTCTTCCTGTTTCCATGAGAATAGGCCGCTCTCGCGCTGGACCTCTTCGCTGAACTCGGCTGCGACGCGGTCGCGGAGCAGGAAACCGGAATCTGGGGCGTAGCCGATGCGAAAGCGCGCGATTGTTTCTTCATCCAAGCCACGTCCGAGCAGATACTCGCGTGCTTTCGCTCCTTCGGGACGCTTCAGGCATTCCTGAAAAAATGCGGCGGCGCGCTCTTGAATGTCGAACAACTGCGCGCGCAGCTTGCCCGCTCTGGCCTCTTCCGGACTCGAGTACGTAACCTTGGGCAGCGGAATCCCCAACTTCTGCGCCACGAGACGGACAGATTCAGGGAAGGTGATGTTCTCGATCTTCTGCACGAAGCTGAAGACGTCTCCCGACACGCCGCAGCCGAAGCAGTGATAAAACTGCCGCGTGGCATGCACCGAAAACGACGGCGTCTTCTCCCCGTGAAACGGACAAAGCCCGGAATAGTTCGACGCCCCGGCTTTCTTCAGCTTGATGTAATCGCCGATGATGCGGACAATATCCGCCTGCTGCTTCACCGTTTCTTTGAAATCTTCAGCGGGCATGGATGGGTTAGGATTTCGCGGGTGTGACACTTCTCCCTCTAGGATTGTGAGCCAGAGCGCCGCTGATGGGAATATAGCAGCCGCATTCGCCTGCGGAAAAACTGTGGAATAAGCGGCTATCTCGTTGAAGCCCTAGGAAAAGTAGACTTTATTACCGAACTTTCCTCTCTGTCATGCTGAGCGGAGGAGGATCGTCCAAAGGACGATCCTCCGCAGTCGGTCCTACAACGGCAGTCCTTGAGAGAACTGCCCTGGTATAGGAACCTTGACGATTGCCTCGCCGCCCTTCTCCAGTTGACGGCAAACATCCTCGTACAGGTCATCAACAATGCCGTTCGCGCGACATTGCTCTTTTAATTCAGTTTGGTTGCGAGCGGGAAGCGGTCGTTGAGGGTCTTGCTCAATCCACATCCGGAAGCCGCCGTCCAGTTGTTCGTTGAAATACCAGGTTGCTGTTTGCATTTTCTTTTGCCTTCCTTCTTGAATAGGTGCTACAGCCTATTAGAACGTTGGAACCAGAAAAGAGGATAGGCCGCGCCCGGTCCTGTTCTTTTGTCTTTGACTCGCAGGTAAGCGCGCTAGAATAAAGCATAGAAAAGAGGAATCCCTATGTTTGATACCGTAATTATAGAAACCCCAGTCGGCCCTGATCCTGAGGAAGTAAGAAAATTCGCGGGCGCTGCAAATTCCAACCAAGATAACCTTGAACCCCCTCCCCAGGAGCGTTGGAATTTCTCGAATGATCTCGGGCTAAGGAAAAAGAAAAAGTCAGTCCGTTAGCGAGTCGGACTCCTCCCAGGAGAAATCTTTCCAGCAAGTAGGTGCCTTTGTTTTTTCTCCCGAGGTGCAGTGTGATATTCCATAACCCACTCACCCGCTATGTATTCTTTTGAACCGGCTCAAGGTTCTCCTCCGCTCAGCATGACAAAGTCACACCCTTAACTCCACCACCGTCGCCCCGCCACCGCCCTCATTCTGCGGAGGTTCGGCAACCGACTCCACGTGCGGATGCTGCCGCAACGCCTAGCACAGGGCTTTGCGCAGGATGCCCATGCTGCTGCCGTGGACTACGCGCATGGGCAGGCCCGCGAGAAAATGCGCAGTCGAAGAACTTTTCGACTTCGCGGGTGGCGTCGTCGACGTTGCAGTTGAGTTCTATTTCCTGCGCCGCGAAACTAAAAGGCGCCCCGACGGGGCGCCTTCCATATTCTCCGCAATTCCAACCCCGCTAGGGTAGAAGCTGAAACGAGAAGTTGCTGTTAAGCGTTCCGCCGGAGGTCGCGACTTGGATGATGCCTGAGGTTGCCCCGGTTGGAACTTCCGCCTCGATGTAAGCGTCGGAGGCGACCTTGAACGTTGCCGTCGTGCCGTTAAACGTGACGCTTGTCGTCCCGGTTAGATTGCTGCCTAGAATTCCAACTACGCCTCCAACCTTCCCCCAGCCCGGATTCGCCTGCACAAACGGCTTCAGACCCACCGACAAGCTGAACACCGTCCCGTGGTCATGGGCGCCGCGCGCTACCGTGGTACCGTACAACATTCCGTTTGTGTCTTGCATAAGGCTTTGTGGGCCGTAGCCGTCCATACATTGCGCCTGGGAGCAGAAACTATAGAGAGTCGTGAGGACCCCCTTCGGAGTGATTTCAAAGATCGTTCCGCCGCCGAAGCTCCCGTCGAAGCTGGTCATGCCGTAGAGGTTGCCGTCGCTGCCCTGGATCAGTCCAGTGGGGCCCGAACCGTCCGCGCAGTTTCGCGTGTTGGCGGTGCAAAAAGAGTAGAGGGTCGTGAACTTGCCTTGTGGCGTAAGCTTAAAAACAGAGCCGTTACCCGCCTGGCCCAGGAATAAGGTAACACCGTAGAAGTTTCCGTCCGCACCCTGTATCAGCGTCGGTTCCGCGCTAGATCCGCTTGCTCCGGCGGCGAAACTGTAGATCGTGACCAAACCTCCTTCGGGCGTAAAGGAGTACACGCTTCCGAAACCAAGCGCCCCGCCTAAGTTCGTTGTCCCATAGATGGTTCCGTCTGCTGCCTGGAATGGCGAGGTAACCGGGCCTGCACCATCGGTACAGTTCGTCTGCGCGCAAAAAGAATAGAGACGGGTGAACTTGCCTGCCGGAGTCAGTTCATAAAGGATGCCCTTGCCTTTGTCGCCACCCCCGAAAGTGGTGCCGATCACGCCTCCTTGCACACTCGGGGCCGGGGCGGAATAGGGATTCCAGCCGTCGGCGCAGTTCGACTGCACACAAAAGCTGTAGAGCACTGTCTCTTCGCCATCCAGGGAGAGTTCATAAATCGCTCCCTTGGAGTTTGCCCCGCCAAGTTCCGTCGTGCCGTAGATCGTCCCGTCGGCAGCTTGGAATATTCCCTGCGGAAAATAACCGTCGGCGCAATTGGCTAGCGAGCAAAAGGTGTAGACCTCGGCCAGACCTCCGTTCAGGCCGGTCTCGATGATCGCGTTGTTCGGGGCGCCATGGTCGAATCCCAACAGCTTCCCGTCGTTGGCCTGAATGAGCCCCTCAACCTGATAGTCCACCGAACGGAGGTTGGCAATTGTGGTTAACGTCTGCGCCAGCACGACAGACACATTCATGGCATAGAATAGCGCGACGACGCATGCAATCTTGGCCAATCGAATACAATTCATAGGGACCTCCTGGTGCACTTGCGAGATAGTTTGCGAAGAAGTGGGTAAGAGCCGCCCCTAGGACCTGCTTGGGCGACGAGGCAGCATTATTGCCCGTCAGTTATCGCCTGTCAAGTGTGCCCTTCTTGCATACCGGTCGCGGTTTAGACCCTTAACTCCACCACCGTGGCCCCACCCCCGCCCTCATTCTGAGGAGGCTCGGCTACTGACTCCACGTGGGGATGCTGCTGTAATGCCTGGCGCAGGGCTTTGCGCAGGATGCCCATGCCGCTGCCGTGAACCACGCGCACGCGCGGCAGGCCGGCGAGAAATGCGCGGTCGACGAACTTCTCGACTTCGCGGGTGGCGTCGTCCACGTTGTAGCCGATTACGTTGATTTCAGAGGGCGCGTTCTGATCGTCGTTTTCGTTATTCAGCGAGACGGTAATCCCACGTGCCCGCGCCGCTTTCACCGGAGAGTCCCCCGAGCGGGCGGAGCTGAAGGCGTTACTTATCACATCGGCGATATCGTCGCGCGCGATCTTCATCTTCATCACGCCCATCGACACTTCAAAGTGATCTTCATCCAGCTTGCGCGAAACTCTGGCGGAACGTCCCGTGGACTTCAGCTTGACGGTGTCGCCTTCGGCGACCTGCTTCACTACTTGCGGCTGCGCATGGGGATCGTCGCGGTCGGCGCCGCTGGCGTGCGCCACCACGGTGGAATCGAACTGCTCGCGAAATTCGCGGCGCAGCTTGGCGATCTGGCGCTCGGCGCTCTTGGCAACCTTTTGGGCCGCAGCTTTGTCCTGGATGGCGTTCACCGCTTCGCGCGCGTGATATTCGAAATCGCGCAGCACGCTTTCGAGCTTCTTTTCCATCTCGCGAACCTTCGACTGCTGATCTTTTCTTCCTTCAACCGCCAGGCGATTCTTTTCGCGTTCAAGATCTTGTTCGCCCGCCCGCAGACGCAGCCGTTCGCTCTCCGCTTCGCGCAGGTTGGCATGAAGCCTGTCGAGAAATTCGCCGACATCGCGGGCCTGCGTGCCGAGGCGCGCCCGCGCTCCATCGATGATCGCGGGATTCAGGCCGAGGCGCTGCGCGATGTTGATTCCGGCAGAAGCTCCGGGCACTCCCATTTTTAGTTCGTAGGTTGGTTGCAGCGTGGTTTCGTTGAAGCCCACTGACGCGTTGATCACGCCGGAAGTGTTTGCGCCGTAGACTTTCAGCGAAGTGTGGTGCGTGGAAATCACGGTCATGCAGCCGATGTGGCCGAAGTGTGTGGCAATCGCGACGGCGAGCACCGCGCCTTCTTCGGGATCGGTCGCGGAACCCAGTTCATCGAGCAGCACCAGCGACTGTGCGGTTGCGGTGCGAGAGATGAAATCGATGTTGGTGACGTGCGCGGAAAAGGTAGAGAGATTCTGTTCGATCGATTGGTAGTCGCCGATATCGGCCAGCACCGCGTCGAACACCGGCATCTCCGCGCGATCGGCAGGAACTGGAATTCCTGATTGCGCCATCAGGGCGAGAAGGCCCATGGTTTTGAGGGTGATGGTTTTGCCGCCGGTGTTGGGGCCGGTGATGACTAGCTGACGACGGGTGCCTTCGAGTTCGACCGTGATGGGGACTACTTTTGCGCGTTTCAGCTTTAGGTTTCGCTCCAGCAGGGGATGGCGGGCGTTGTGCAGGAGCAAGCGAGCTGCGCTCGCGGACGGGCGAATGCGCCCGTCCCCACGTGAACCTTCCCCACATGAATCTTGCTGGCTTTCGGCAGACGTGTTCAATTGCACCGCTACGCAGTTGTAATCTTCGGCGAAGCGGGCTTTGGCGAATTGCAATTCCAGTTCGGCGAGCGCTTCGGCTGAAGCGAGAATCTCGTCCGCATGCTCGCCGATGCGGCGCGTCATTTCGAGAAGAATGCGATGAATCTCGGCGAGTTCGTCGTCGAGCAAGCGCACGAGTTCGTTGTTCTGGTCGATGGTTTCGAGAGGCTCGACGAAAACGGTTTGGCCGCTGGAACTGGCTCCGTGAACCACGCCCTGCACACGGCGTTTTTGCTCGATCTTTATCGGGATTACGAAACGCTCGCCGCGGATTGTGATTAATTCATCCTGCACCGCGCCGCCTTCGGCGAGTTTGCGCAGATATCCGCGCAGGGATTCCTGGATCACGCGTCTTTGCTTTTCGATTTCGCGGCGAATGCGCGAGAGCTCCGGGGAAGCGCGGTCTTCAAGGGTGCCGTCCGGCTGAATCTTGTTGCGAAAAAAGCGCAGGAATTCCGTGAAGTCGGGCACGCTTTGTGAGAGCGCCAGCGTACGGTGCCATTCGATTTGCATGCTTGCGGGGGGATGAAGAGCGATCTCGCGCCACTCGGCGGCGCGATCTACCAACAACACAACGTCGCGGATGTCGGTGGTCTCGATCGCGGCCCCGGCGATACGAGATTTCGCGACTAATTCCCTGACATCGAGCAGGCCGAGAAAATCGAACCGCCCGCCGACGCGGCGGAACTCTCGCACTTCCTGCGTGAGCTGCTGTTGCTCTTCGATCCACGCGGAATCAGTCGCGGGAGCAAGCGCCGTAATCTTCGCCTGACCCAGCGGCGAAGAGGCGTAGCCGCGCAGCAACTCGCGAAGAGCATCGAACTCCAGCACGCGGGCGGAGTTGTGGATGAGCGGTTGAGACATCGAATTTATGTTACAGGAATGGCAGGATCAGAAATATCAGGACGAGACAGCAGGATTAAGGATTGGAGATGCAAGGACGCGTTTACGAGTGGGCGGTTTACGAGTGGGTTGCCGCAAGAGCTTGAGAATCGGCCTGGCGCGCCATGGGAAGACGAACTTCGAACACGGCGCCACCCTCGGGCCGGTTCTGACAGGTGATCTGCCCTTGATGATCCTGGACGACACCGTAGACCGCACTCAGGCCAAGGCCTGTACCTTTGCCGATTGGCTTCGTCGTGTAGAAAGGGTCGAATACGCGGGCTGGATCTTTTATGCCTGGACCGCTATCGGCGAACTGCGCCACCACTTCTGATCCCTGGCGCTGGGCGCTGACGAGAAGCGTCCCTCCGCCGGCCTCCTCCAGAGCGTCGATGGCATTTTCGACGATCTGGGCGAAGGCTTGAAACAACTGGTGACCGTCGCCCCAGACCGGCGGAAGCGTGGGATCCATGCAAGTGTCGATGCGAATCTTTTGGTCGTGCTTTTGCAGGCCGCGCATCTGCACACTGCGCTGCAGGAGCACGGACAAATCCACCATCGCTTTCTCTCCGGAGCTTTGCTGCGCAAAACTGAGAAGGCTTGCGACCAGATCGCCGGTGCGGTGGGACTGGCTGATGATTTTACGCACCAGCGCTTCCTGTTCGGCGGTGAGCCGCTGGTTCGACCACAGCTTCTCGGAATTTCCAACAATGGCCGAGAGTGGGTGTTGAATCTCATGCGCCGCGCCTGCCACCAACTGACCCAAAGACGCCAGTTTCTCGCGCTGCACCAGGTGACTCTGCAATCGCTGCTCGTTTTCGAAGGTGCGGCGGGAATCATCGAGCAGACGGATCAGCGCGCGGTCCTGAAGATATTGGCGAAAAAATACGAACGTACCCAGAACGAGCATCGCCACCAGGATCGTGAACAACCGGAAGGTTCGCGCCGGAGCTGGGGACTCATCCCAATAGAAGGTCCACAGTCCGAGCAGCGGCAGAGAGAGAATGGCAAGCATGGCCAACCGAGGCGCAATCGCCCCCCACTTGTCATTCACTTCAGGGGGGGCCGCCTGCGGTTGTTGCTCCCAGGTGGTGAGTGCGGATGCCGCCATCCAACTCACGGCGCCGAGCAACGGAACGTCGTACAGACTTCCGGTGCTGTAATTGCCGTTTGCCGCAGCAAGGTTCAGTCCCTGGGACGCCAGCGCATACAACGCGCTCGCCATCATCAGGTTCAGGTACATCGTCTTCCATCTCGCTTGCGCCCCGCGTGCAGCGATTCCGAGCACAAGAATGAGTACGCCGCTCTCGAGCACGTAGAGCGTGCTGAAGCTGCGGTCATAGTCCGGCATATTCACCGAAACGTATTGCGAGGGGAAAACCACGAACGCGTAGAGGAATATCCACCACACCAGCAGTAGAAAAAAGTCCAGCGTACCTACGCGGAATTTTGGCTTGCCTTCGGCCCGATGCGGACGCAACGCCGCCGCTGCAATCATGGGTACTAGATGGAGGAAAAGATAAATGTCCGGAAACCAGGGATCCGGTACGGGGGTATGGCGCAGAACTTCGCAGTAGACCCAAGACGCTTGATTCGAAGCCAGCAGCATAATGCCAGCCGCCATCAGAACCCAGAACCGCCGGTGCGCACCCTGCGCGGAAAAGGCAGTGGCCAGCATGGCTATGCCGGTGCCCAGAGCCAGCACAAGGTAGCCGATGTCAAAGAAGACGGTCAACCAAGGACCGCTCGGCGCCATCATTGAAACTACGGCGAAGACCAGCGTGATCGCGCCCGCCAGCAAAAACCAGCGATTTCGTCTGAGCAGACTCATCCGCGTCTATCATATGGATGAACCCCACGATTCCCAGATCGCTTTCGGATCGTAGCATATTACTTTCGTCACGTTTCTGGGCCTCTTCTGGGCTAATGCGGCCTGAGAATCGAGGCCGGAACCGTTCTTGGTCATTCCCCTGCTAAAATCTTAGAGTTGAAAGGCGCTCAATTCTCTTCTCTCTTCAGGTGGTGCTCATGGCCTTTCCGGTTACCCGTCTTCGGCGTCTAAGGCGTACCTCCGAACTTCGCGACCTGGTGCGTGAAACCCGGCTCACGCCGGATGCGCTGGTCTACCCCATGTTTGTCTGCCCCGGTGAAGGCGTGCGCAAAGAGGTTGGCTCCATGCCTGGTGTGTTTAACCTCTCGGTGGATGAGGCGGTGAACGAGGCCCGGGCGGCGCACTCGCTCGGCATACCGTCAGTGATTTTGTTCGGACTTCCCGACAAAAAAGATGACGTCGCCACCGGAGCGTGGGCTGACGACGGCATCGTGCAGCAAGCCGCACGCGCTATGAAAAGCGAAATCCCCGGTCTGATTCTGATGGGCGACGTCTGCCTCTGTGAATACATGTCGCACGGACATTGCGGCATCGTGAAGACGACGGCGACCCCACAATCTCTTGGCGCGGCGGCGAGAGATGCGGTGCACGCCTCGCGGGTAGTTGCGGTGAAACCGGTGAAGAGCCCAGAGGAAAAGTTAAAGGTCATCGACGAACTAGCAACGATTGTGGCACACGTGGTTGACTCGAAGTTTGAAATCGACAATGACGCATCGCTCGATCTTTTGGCCCGCACGGCAGTCTCGCTCACGCGTGCTGGCATCGATATCATCGCTCCTTCCGACATGATGGACGGCCGCGTGGCCGCCATTCGCCGCGCGCTCGATGAAGCCAGCTTTGAGAACACTCCAATACTTTCCTACGCGGCCAAGTTTGCTTCTGGTTTTTATGGGCCGTTCCGCGAGGCGGCGGACTCCGCACCGCAATTCGGCGACCGGCGTTCGTATCAGATGGATGGGGGAAACCTGCGCGAGGCCATGCGCGAGATTGAGTTCGACATTGAAGAAGGCGCGGACATGATTATGGTCAAACCGGCGATGCCTTACCTCGATGTGATTGCCGCGGCGCGCTTGCGTTTTGACGTGCCGCTGGCGGCGTATCAGGTTTCCGGCGAATACGCCATGATCGAAGCCGCCGCGCGCAATGGCTGGATTGAGCGCGAACGTGTCGTCATGGAATCTCTGCTCAGCATACGACGTGCCGGCGCGAGCATTATCCTTACTTACCACGCTAAGGATGCTGCCAAGCTGTTGGCGTGATGGGTTCGGTCTGCCTAGCTCAAAAGAAAATTCCCATCCCTTCACGCGAAAGGATGGGGATACTCTGCCACTAGCCAACTCGAACGGATCGACGCTACTTCTTGCGTGCGCTTAGTGATTATCGTGATCGTGGTCGCGATCCCAGTTCTGCTCGGTCTCCCAGCGATGCTCGTGGCCGTTCCACCATTGATGGTGCGCCTCCCAGCAACGTTGCCGTTCAGCGTTAAGGTCGCGCCGGCGGTCTTCGGCCTCACGGCTGTGTTCGCCGTTGTGTGCGATGGCGCGGTCTAGTCTGGCCTCGGCCTTTTCGACGGCATGCTGACAGTGTGAACGGTCATCGGCGCGTACCACCGGCACCGCAACGAACCATGAAAGCGCTGCGATAATTACTGCCGCTACTGCTGTTTTTCCCAATCGTTGAATCACGATTTTCTCCTCTCAAGAATGTTTCTTTGGGACTGGCCGGATTCTACGGTCTCGCCCGATCCACTTCGATACAGTTTCCGCTGTAGAGTGGGTCTCCTGATTATGGGAGGGATGCCACTCGGAAATGGAATGTTTCTACTAATGTCTGGATCCATTAATTAATCGACATGACGTTTCAGATCGGAGTGTAGCCGTTCATCCTAAGGTTTGAAAGGCGTAGATACAGTGCATCGTGTATTCGCGATGAAATCGCCGTCGAAACATTTGTGCCTGGAGCAGTTCTTTACTTTTTTCTACGAAGAGAAAACATTCGCTGGCATTCGGCTTGTCATCCAAGGGAGCGCGGGTAAATCTGTGGAATTCGCCCAGCAACAAAAACTGCTGTATCGCCCACGCTCATGCGCCAGGAATTTCAATCACGGTTTCGAACGGGGAAGATCCTGCTGCTTTCCCCATGTGGTTCACCGGCATGGACGCGCTTAACGCTTCTGGTTCTATGGCTGATTGCAGCCCTTTGCCTGCAGGGCTGCGCGAGGAAGCAAGCTGCTTCGCCGCCAAACGGCGAGGCACTGTTCACGAAGAAATGCGCCAGCTGTCATAAGGACGGTGGGGATATGCGCGCTCCTACTCTCGACGCGTTGCACCAGATGTCGAAGGCATCGATCCTCGCCGCGCTTGAGTCCGGCCGCATGAAGTGGGAAGGGAAGTTTCTATCCAAGGCGGAAAAGTCCGCGATCGCCGATGCCGTCGATGCGCCGGATGCCGCTACAGCAGAAGTCATGACGGGGTTTTGCGCCCGCGATTTGGATCCGCCACCGAATCCTCCGGGTTGGGCGGGCTGGGGAGGCGACGTGGAGAACAGCCGCTTTCAACCCGCTTTCGCCGCCGGATTGAACCGCGAACAAGTCACAAGGCTGAAGTTCAAATGGGCATTCGGCTTTCCCGGGGCCGCGGCCACCTTCGGTCAGCCGACCTCTTACGATGGAAAATTATTCGTGGGCAGCGAAGACGGCAATGTCTATGCCCTTGACTCCGCGACCGGATGCCCGTGGTGGAGATTCAAGGCGTCGGCCACGGTTAAAACCGCGATTTCCGTCGGCGAGAAAGGAAGTACGGCGTTTTTCGGCGACACCAATGGATATGTTTACGCCCTGCGAGTGGGCGACGGCTCTTTAGTTTGGAAAGTTCGTCCGGATTCGCATTCCGCCGCGCGCATCACGGGGTCGCCGCTGTTAGTGGGCGCAACGCTTTACGTACCGTTCTCTTCCGGAGAAGAAGGATCGGCGGCAGACCCGAGTTATCCGTGCTGCACATTTCGGGGCAGCATTGTCGCCCTGGAGACGTCCTCGGGAAAACAGATCTGGCAAGCATACACCATCGCGGAAGAACCAATGGCTACGGGCAAAAGCGCTGCGGGCGTGCAGTACTGGGGACCCTCGGGCGCGGCGGTATGGTCATCGCCTACCGCCGACCTGAAGCGCCACCTTATTTATGTCGCGACAGGCAACAATTATTCCGGCCCGCCGACCGATTCGTCAGACGCAGTCATCGCGTTCGATATGAAATCGGGGAAGAAGGTATGGTCGTGGCAATTTACCAAGAGCGATTTGTGGAATGCCGGATGCGTGGCGGAGAAAAAAGACAATTGTCCGGAACAACACGGCGACGATTTCGATTTCGGAGCGCCTCCTATGTTGAGATCGCTGGGGGATGGCCGGGATGTTCTGCTATTGGCGCAGAAATCTGGGGTGGTGTATGCGCTCGATCCCGCACATCACGGCGCGCTCCTGTGGAAGAGCCGGATCGGAAAAGGTGGGCCGCTCGGCGGCATCGAGTGGGGTGGCGCTGCCGACAGTCGCTACGCTTATTTTCCTATCTCTGACTACAACTTCGATCATCCGATCGGAGGCGGAGGATTGTTCGCGATTGATCTGCGCACCGGGAAGCGGGTTTGGTATGCGGCTCCGCCGACGCCACCGTGCGCGGGGAAAGAAGGATGCAGCGCCGCGCAGATGGCTCCTCCAACTTTAACTTCGGGGATGGTATTCGCCGGTTCCCTCGACGGTCATTTACGCGCTTACGATACGCGAGACGGGAGCGTGCTGTGGGACTTCGATACCGCTCAAGATTTTCGTACCACCAACGGCATTAAGGCACATGGCGGTTCACTGAACGGCGCTGGCCCGACGATTGTCAGTGGCATGGTCTATGTGAATGCCGGCTACACCAACGCGATGGCCGGGAATGTTTTGTTGGCGTTCTCTGTGGATTCCAAGTGAGCGCGAGACGCAGATCAGCGCCGGGCGCTTGTAAGTCTTAATGGTCGATCCTACCTCTAGTTGCTCCAGTCGTGCTTTAGCTTACCTGCAAGCTTCTTTATCTCGTTTTCCCGCGCGATATTCACGATACCGCTGGCATCGTCGTTGAGACTTTCTCGCAAAAGAATCAGAAGACGGGCTTTGACTCTTGCCCGCTCCGCGATGGGCGAAGGAACGCGGATGGTGAGGTGCTCCGAACATGTCAAAGGGCTCCCGCCGCTCGCAGCCTGACGATTAAGCAGTGATTCTCCCGATACCGGTTCCACCTGTTGCGCGCTAATGAAAACAGAACTAAGGGCAACGAGAAGCAGCGTGAAAAAAATGTGTGGCACATCTCTACCTCTCCGATTGTGATGGAACGAATCCAGTTCGCTCCATCGGACGAGAGAGATGATGTTTTGCGTAAGGGCGTTGTTTGCTACAGGAAGTGGGCTCCGGAGTTACTGCGGTTCTGGTATGAAGCGGCGGTTGGTGGCGTATCCCGGCCCTAGGCCAGAGCAGAGCTTCGCTCCGGGACAGCCGGGGGCGGCTGTCCCTACACCAGAACTTATCGCGGCAACGGATCTTTCATATTGGTGAGCGCGTAGGCCATTACGGCCATGGCGGCGGCGTTTTCGTGGAGCTCGCTGGGAACTACTTTGTCGAGGGTGTCGGCGGCGCTGTGGTGGTAGTTGAAATAGGTTCGGCTGTCCTGAAGGATGCCGAAGGTTGGAACTCCGGCATCGGACATCGCGGTGATGTCGGCGCCGGGAGAATAGGAGCTGGGCTGCAGGACGCTGGCGCCGATGCTGCGGAGAACGTTTTGCACGGGGTGGAGCGATTCGATGGCGGCGGTTGTGCCCTTGAAGTCAAAGCCGAGAGGATGCGCGGCACCCGAATCGCTTTCGATGGCGGCGACGCAGTGCGGGAAGTCGTTGGAATATTCCGCGGTGTAAGCCCTGCTGCCGGAGCCGCCGGTTTCTTCATCCATCCAGGCGATGACGCGCAGGGTGCGAGCCGGGCGCAGGTGAAGGCGCTGCAGGACTTCCGCGGCTTGCATGGCGACGACAACACCGGCTCCATCGTCGATAGCGCCGGTGCCGAGATCCCAGGAATCGAGATGTCCGGAGACGACTACGATTTGCTCGGGATGCTCGGAGCCTTTGAGATCGGCGATGACGTTGTAACTGGTTTCATCGGCGAGCTTCTGCGGCGTGAGTGTGAGGTGCATGCGCACTTTTCCCTGGGCGGCGAGGTGGACGATAAGGTCGGCGTCCTCAGCGGTGACCGCGGCGTCGGGGATGCCGGCGGGGGTGCTGAAGCCGGTGTGCGGAAGGCGGAAATCGGCGCTGCCCACCGATCGTACGAGCGAGGCAACGGCGCCGAGATCGGCGGCGGCTTTGGCTCCGGATGCGCGATAGCGCACCGCTTCACCGTAAGCAGCGAAGGCGAGTCCCGCGGCAGCTTTCTGCTTATCGTAGAGTTCATTGAACAGCACGATCTTGCCGGCAACTTTGTCACGGCCGAGAGCGGCGAGCTGGTCGAAATTGTCGACGGTGACGACCTCGGCTGTGATGCCGTCGGGGGGAGTTGAGGAGCTTCCGCCGAGAGCGGTGAGCACGACTCTTTGCGAAGCGCCCGGAACCATACCGGGATACTCAACCAGCGCCGCCGTCTCCGCGCCCCGCACCCAGTGGGGCACGGTGACCGGCTCAAGCCGAACCTCGAGGCCGAGCTTGCGCAACTCTTCCGCTACATATTGTGCGGCGGCCGTCGCCTGGGATGAGCCAGTGGGACGAGCTCCGATGTTCTCCGTGAGATGCGCGAGTTGGCGATAAGCGTAGTCGTCGTTGAGCGCGGCAGCTTTGATCGCGGAAAGCTGCTGAAGAAGAAGCTGAGGAAAATTTCGCTGGTCGGCTTCGGAAGCTTGCGGATGAGTCATCCACACTGGGGCCGTCGGCGGTTTCTGGGGAGGGTTTTGGGCAGACGTGGGCAGAGGTGTGAGGAGTGCGACGTTGAAAATTGCAATCGTGAGCGACGCGATAGCGATGCGAACGGCCTTGGTCATAGATGCTGGCAGTGTACTTGAGTGGAGAAGCTGGAGGAAAGTGATGAGGGAGCGCTCTGCTGTAAGCCGGGTATTGTGCCGTGGCCAGCATGTGCTAGCGTCAGTTATGGACAAGAAACAAATCAATTCACCGAAGATGACGTTGAATTTTCTGATCTGGGTCGGCGGAGTATTTATGTTGCTGCTGTTCATGTTCTTGGCGCATTTTGTGTGGAGAATTTTCTAGGCGAGATCGCTAGACGAGATCAAGAGCCGACCAAGAGATCGGGCTGCGCCCAAAGGATAGCCGGCTGCCCCGAGTTTGTCGAATGGGCGGCTGCCCCTACATAAATCCAAAAAGGCGGCCCCATTTCTGGGGCCGCGATTCAAAGAGGCGAGATGGTAGGCGTGTCAGGAAAGGCGATGGAAGTAGCCATTCCGCGGGGAACGGCACTTCGGGAAATGTTCAAACGAAGCGATAGTGAAGGTCATTGCTTTGAGGTTGCGGCCTCTCTATTACGTTAGAAAGAAGCACTTGCCGAGCCAAAGGCGCGGATGGCCCAAGTAATCCGCGGCGAGTTTATAAGTGATTGATTGAGCTTGACTTAGAGTCAAGTTGAGTGGTCAACACTACCTCCCAAAACGGGTCATTGGGATTCCCTGAAGTGCACAAGGATGCACATTGTTTGCAGCAGCGACGGCTGCGACGGGTCGTGAATGCGCTTCGAGCCGCCAGCGACAAGCGAAACTGGCGGCCCAGCGAGTGGATTTGTGATCTAGCTGTTTCCGGCCACGGTACGAAGCTTCCCGGGCAGGAAGTGGTACGGAGGCCAAGGTCCGCTGATCGCTACCTGGCAGTTCTTGAGCTGCTTGGCGGCGGTCGAGTAGCGGTTCTGGTATTTCTCAACCGACTTCGAATCAATGAGATGAGCGATGTCGATGAGCATGCCCTGGGGAGCGACTTTCTTGCAGCTTATTTCTTCTTCCAGCGGATTGAACAGCTTGTGGACCTGTACGGAGAGGGCGCGAGCCTTGGTTTGGCGTTCGCGCTCACGAGAGGCTTTGACGCGGAGCTTTGAAAGGTAGTCGCCGCCGACGGTGTCGGGCAGGATGACATCGATCATCGCCTCGCGGAGGGAGCCGTCGGTG
>Ga0210394_10000568_pt1 | contig 74690 bp, 70 predicted proteins | sample IncBWC12MmetaG_FD_160121 | JGI IMG/M metagenome (GOLD analysis project Ga0210394, IMG submission 160121) | Forest soil microbial communities from Barre Woods Harvard Forest LTER site, Petersham, Massachusetts, United States - Inc-BW-C-12-M | ecosystem: Environmental > Terrestrial > Soil >... | reverse complement strand
GCGCGGATTGGATGGAGCGCAACTTCTTTCGCCGCGTCGAGATCGCGTTTCCGGTGCTGCGCGACGAGCATCGCAAGCGCATCTTCAAGGACCTGGAGACGCTGCTGTCGGACAACACCAACGCCTGGGAACTGCAGGCCGACGGCACCTATGTGCGCCTGAGCTTCAACCAGTCGACAGCGGTGGATGCCCAGGCCCTGTTGCTTGAGCGTTACGCCGGTCTGCCGATGCCGCAGCCGCAATAGCCGCAGCGGCGGCGAGTCAGCCGGCGCGATTGCCCGAGAACACCCGCAACCGTATCCCCTGCGGCCGCAGGAACTCGATCTCGAGCTGCAGGTCGGCGACCGTCAGCGGATGCTCCTTGAGCCAGCGCGCCGGAAAGCGCAGCTCCAGCGTGCCACCGCGCGCGCCCAGTTCGATGTTCGGCAGCGCAACGCCGCTGCGTCCACGATGCAGCAGCACCGCCAGCCGCAGCAGCACGATCAGGTGCACCGCCCGCCGGTCCCACGGTGGAATCAGATCTTCCAGTCCCTGCACCGCGAACTTGCGGCGATGGCTGCCCACAAGACGCGCGAGCAATTGCTGTTCCTCGCGTGCGAAACCCGGCATATCGGCGTTCTCGAGCAGGTAGGCGCCGTGGCGGTGATAGCCGCTGTGAGCGACATCCAGCCCGATCTCGTGCAGTCTCGCGGCCCACTTGAGGCTCAGCTCGGCGAGCGGATCGCCCAGTTCCCACGGGTCCGTCACCTGCGACAGGAACTGCAGCGCCGTCGCCTCGACCCGCGCCGCCTGTTCCAGATCGACATGGTAGCGGCTTTGCATCGAACTGACGGTGCGTTCGCGTGCGTCGGAGCGCGTCATGCGGCCGACCATGTCGTACAGCAGGCCGTCGCGCAGCGCGCCTTCGACGAAGCGCAGCTGCTGGACGCCAAGCGCGTCTATGATTTCGGTCAGGATCACCACGCCACCCGGGAACACCGGCCGGCGTTCATCCGTGACCGCCTCCAGATCCAGCTCGCGCGTATGGCCAACCTCACTGAGCCTTTGCAGCAGCAGCTCATTGCCGGCGGGCGTGATGCTGGTGGCGGCCGGATCGAGCTCGCGGATGCTGTCGGCGATCGCGCGCACGGTGCCGGAGCTGCCGAATGCGTGCGCCCAGCCGCGGCGCAGGAACGCGGCCTGGATCGGCTCGAGCTCCAGCCGCGCAGCCAGCCGCGCACGCTCGATGCGCTTGGGCGACAGGCGACCGTCGCCGAAGAAGCGCTGGCTGAGTGACACACAGCCCATCTGCAGGCTCTCGAGTTCCAGCGGTTCGAAATGCTCGCCGATGATGATCTCGGTGCTGCCGCCACCGATGTCAACCACCAGCCGGCGATCCTCCTCGTTGGGCAGATTGTGCGCGACCCCTGAATAGATCAGGCGTGCCTCTTCCATGCCGGAGACGATTTCTATGGGAAAACCCAGTGCCTCGCGCGCGCGCTCGAGGAACGCCTGCTTGCGGCGCGCAACGCGCAGCGCATTGGTTCCCACGACCCGCACGTCGCTGGCGTGCATGTCGCGCAGCCGCTGGCCGAAGCGTTGCAGGCAGGCCAGAGCACGCGCCGCGGCATCCTTGTCGAGTCGACCGTCGTCGCCTATGCCCGCAGCCAGCCGCACCATCTCGCGCAGCCGGTCGACGATGACCAGCTGGCCGTGCGAGTAGCGCGCGACCACCATGTGAAAACTGTTGGAGCCGAGGTCTACCGCCGCGATGACTTCGTCGGTGCCGGGACTTCTGCTTATGGCCACGTGAGGCGGTGTGGTCGTGGACTGCCCTGCCCTGCTCATGGCCACGTGAAGCGGTGGGCTTGTGGACCGCTCCGCCCGGCTCATGCGCGAATCAGGCGCTGAACGAGGACCCGCATCCGCAGGTGGTCTTCGCGCTCGGGTTGCGAATGACGAACTGCGCACCGTCGAGGTTGTCGCGGAAATCGATTTCCGCGCCGCCCAGGTACTGGAAGCTCATCGGGTCGATCAGCAGCTTCACGCCCTGGTTCTCGACGCAGGTATCGCCGTCCTGGACCTGCTCATCGAACTCGAATCCGTACTGCAGACCCGAACAGCCACCGCCCTGCACGAACACGCGCAGCATCAGCTTCGGATTGCCTTCACCGGCAATCAGTTCGCTGACCTTGCGGGCGGCCGCATCGGTAAACAGCAGCGGCGCTTCGGTGGAATCGGCGACGGCCTGTGTAGCTGTGTCAGTCATACCAGCCAGTGTAGGCGTGCGGGCCGGCAACGTCAAAGCGCGGTGTCATAATTGAGCGGTAGGTTCGTGCGAGTGTTAGCCAATCAACCGCCGCAACAAACGAGCCATCCCGCCGCGGAGGGTCGCAGCAGCCAGATTCAATTGTTTGCGCCCGGCCGGCATCGAAGCCGCAGGCCAGCGCACGGAAAGCGCATCCTCCCGAGCCCGATCTCAGTACTAACCTGTACCCTGAAAGCCAATAGCTGGAGAATGCACTTTGCGAACTGATTTGCCACTCGCTGTGTGGCCGGCTGACTGGCCACATCTGCGGCGCACTGGATTTTCTTAAGCTCATGCTCGGGACTCACCAACACCCCCCGAACACCGATCATGCGCACGCCGAACACGCACCGGTGAGCGCTCCGGGTGTCATCTACACCTGCCCCATGCACGCGCAGATTCGGCGCAATGAGCCGGGAAATTGCCCGATCTGCGGCATGACTCTTGAGCCGCTCGACCCCGGCCAAGCAGGCGCGAGCAGTGCCGAATTGCAGGATATGACCCGCCGTTTTGTGATCGGCGCGGTACTCGCAGGCCCGGTGTTATTCCTGGAGATGGGTGGTCACTTCCCCGGGCTGAACTTGCACCGCTATGTCTCCCCGACCCTGTCGATGTGGATCCAGTTCGCGCTCGCAACCCCGGTCGTGTTGTGGGCCGGCTGGCCGTTCTTCGAACGGGCCTGGAGCTCGGTGCTCAATCGCTCACTCAACATGTTCAGCCTGATAGGGTTGGGCGTCGCTGCAGCCTATCTCTACAGCCTGGTGGCAACGTTCGTCCCCGGCCTGTTTCCGCTGGCGCTGCGACAACGGGGCGACCACATCCCGCTCTACTATGAAGCCGCTGCCGTCATCACGGTGCTGGTGCTGCTCGGGCAGGTGCTGGAACTGCGTGCACGCGAGCGCACGGGAGGCGCCATCCGCGCACTGTTGAATCTCGCGCCGAAGAGCGCTCGGCGCATCATCGATGCCGATCGCGAGGAAGAGATACCGCTGGATCAAGTGCGTGTGGGTGATCGGCTTCGGATCCGGCCGGGCGATGCCGTACCGGTCGACGGTTGCGTTATCGATGGCAAAAGCGCCGTCGATGAATCGATGGTGACCGGTGAGTCGATGCCGGTCGAAAAGGCAACCGGTGTCAAGCTGATCGGCGGCACGATCAACGGTACCGGAGCGCTGCTGATGCGGGCCGAAAAGATCGGTTCCGACACGATGCTGTCACGCATCGTGCATATGGTTGCCGACGCCCAGCGCAGCCGCGCGCCTATCCAGCGCCTCGTCGACGTGGTGTCGGCCTGGTTTGTTCCGGCAGTCATCGTTGCCGCCCTGATCGCATTCGCGGCCTGGATGATCTGGGGACCTGCTCCGGCGCTGGCCTACGCCGTGGTCGCTGCCGTTTCGGTCTTGATCATTGCTTGCCCGTGCGCCCTGGGACTTGCCACGCCGATGTCGATCATGGTCGGGGTCGGAAAAGGCGCCACCGCCGGTGTTTTGATCAGGAATGCCGAGGCGCTCGAGCGTTTCGAGAAGATCGACACCCTCGTGGTCGACAAGACCGGCACGCTGACTGAGGGTAAGCCGCGTGTCGTGGCTGTGGTGGCCGCCGAAGGCTTCGACGAGACCACGGTCCTGTCTCTGGGAGCCAGCCTCGAGCGCTCGAGCGAACATCCACTGGCCGCGGCCATCATCGCGTCGGCCGGCCAGCGCAACCTCGCGCTTCAGAAAGTCACGAATTTCGGCTCGGTCACTGGCAAGGGCGTCACCGGCCTCGTGGCCGGGCGGCGCGTGGCGGTGGGCAACATCAAGCTGATGAACGATCTTCACATCGCGAGCGCTGAGCTCGAATCCCGGGCCGAGGCCGCGCGCAGCGACGGCGCGACGGCGGTGTTCGTGGCCATTGACGCACGTCCAGCAGGCGTCATCGCAGTGGCCGACCCGATCAAGGCGACGACCCCGGCGGCGCTCGAGCGCCTGCGGGCAGACGGAATCCGGATTGTTATGCTGACCGGAGATAATCGCACCACCGCGCAGGCGATCGCGGCCAAACTCGGCATCACCGAGGTCGAGGCTGAGGTCCTCCCGGACCAAAAGAATGCGACCGTTCGACGCCTGCGAGGTGAAGGCCGCGTGGTCGCCATGGCTGGCGACGGCGTCAACGACGCGCCCGCGCTGGCCGAAGCCGATGTCGGCGTCGCGATGGGAACCGGCACCGAGGTCGCCATGCAAAGTGCCGGGATGACGTTGGTCAAAGGCGATTTGGCGGGCATCGTTCGTGCGCGCGCGCTCAGCCGGGCCACCATGCGCAATATTCGCCAGAACCTGGTGCTTGCCTTCGTCTACAACGCCCTCGGGATACCGCTGGCGGCCGGCGTTCTCTACCCCGCATTCGGACTCCTGCTCAGCCCAATGTTCGCCGCGGCGGCGATGAGCTTGAGTTCGGTTTCGGTCATCGGCAACGCGCTGCGACTTCGGGTAACGAAGATTTAACAGCCCAGGCGCTGAACTTGGCTCGCCGCACGATCAGCCTGGTCGCCGGCGTGGTAAACGCCGGCGGCGCGCGCATTACTGACGACGCCGCTGCAGTTCCTCAAGTTTGAGCTTCAGGTGCTCGAGCTTCTGTCCGGCCTCGCCGAGTTTGCCGGCGGCCGTCAGCTGCTGGTAATCCGCCAGGTCGCGCGCAGCATCGGAGATCAGCGCGTTGAGATCCGAAGGACCGCTGCGCGTCTCCCCCGCCGCGACCGCGGGCGATGCCGTCACCGCAGCGCTTGCCGGCGCCGGTCCCTGCGCGCCGGGCGCCGAGCCCTGCGCATTGAGCGTCGACGGCGCGCCGCCGAACATCGCGGCCATCGCCGCTTCGAAGGTCGGCCCGTACGCCAGGCGGTCCTGGACCGCAAGCACCACCAGGCGAAGTTCCGGCATCGGGCTGCGCTCGGCCTGGAGGTAAATCGGCTCGGCGTACAGCAGCGCGCGGCCGATAGGTATCACGATCAGGCTGCCGCGGCGCACGTGCGAGCCCTGCTGGTTCCATAACGTCAACTGGCCGGAGAGCTGCGCATTCTGGTCGATACGCGCCTCGATCTGCAGCGGCCCATCGATCAGGCGGGTCTTGGGAAAATCGTAGACCACGGCCTGGCCGTAGTGCTCCCCGTCGCTGCGGCCGGCAATCCAGCCGATGAGATTATTTCGATTCGCCGGCGTGAACGGCATGATAGCGATGAACTCGGTGGCGCGCTCTCCGGGCAAAGTCATCAGCACGAAGTTCGGCTCCATCACCTGTTGGCGCTGTTCGGCGCTGCCGATCTCCGAGGCCACGGTCCACAGGTCCTCGCGGTTGTAGAACACGTCCGGATTGGTCATGTGATAGAGGGCGAAGACGGCGGCCTGCACTTCCAGCAGCAGCTCCGGGTAGCGCACATGCGCGCGCAAGGCCGGCGGCATTGCCGCGGCGTCGACGAACAGGCTCGGAAACACGCGACGGTAGGCGGAGATGACCGGATCCTGGGCGTCGAATACATAGAACGTCGTCGCACCGGTATAGGCGTCGATCACCACCTTCACGCTGTTGCGTATATAGTTGATCGGATCGTTGGCGAGCCGGTAGCGGCGCGCGTACGGGTAGGTGTTGGACGTGGTGAAGGCGTCCATCAGCCAGTAAATCCTGCCGTCATCGCCGACCACGACGTACGGATCGGGATCGAACGTCAGAAACGGCGCCAGCTCCTGCACCCGCTCGCGCAGGTTGCGACGCATCAGCAACCGGCTGTCGGCACTCACATCGTCGCTGAACGGCAGCTTGGTCAGGTCGCCGCGATCATAGGCAATCAGTGTACGGCGCAGCAGCCCGCCCAGGCGGATGCCGCCATTGCCCTCGTACGAGGTCAGGTTGTTGCTGTCGCCCTGCGGGTAGTTGAATTCCTTCTGGCGCGTCTTGACGTAGACGTCGGTATTGGTGAGTTCGCCGAAATAAATCTCCGGCCGCGTCACGCTGAGTTCCGGGAGCGTGCTCTGGATCGGCATGTTGCTTAATACCAGCGTGGGCAGTCCTTCGGGCGTGAAGCCATTGACCGGATTCATCGTGACGCCGTAGCCATGCGTATAGATCAGCTTCTCGTTGATCCAGTTGCGGCTGCTGGCCGGCAGCTTGTCGATATTGAGCTCGCGCGCCGCCAGCATCATCTGCCGCACCGAGCCGCCGACCGTGTAGCGATCGATGTCGATATCGGGAAAATCGTAGTAGGTGCGGATCGCCTGGATCTGGCGCAGCGTGTCCTGCAGCGCACGCCAGTCCCAGAGCCGGATGTTGCCGAGCGTGGTTTGATTGTTCGCTGCGTCGAGTGCGGTCACGCTGGTCTCGGCGGGAAACGGACGCGCCTCGATACGATCGAGCGCGTAAGCCCGACGGGTCATCTCGATGTTGTGCTCGATGAACGGGCGCTCGCGCACCAGTTGATTCGGCTTGACGATGAAGTTGCTGACGTACCAGCCGACCAGCCCGACGCTGAAATAACAAACCACAGCCGGCGCCGCCGACGCCAGCAGCCAGCGTGGCCCTGGTGCCGCGATGGCGCCGTACACCGCTACGCCTGAGCCGGCGAGCAGTGCCATGCACACGATCAGCGTTCCGGTCAGCGTGATGTGCGCGTCGGTATAGCCGACACCGGCAAAGATGGTGTTGTCCTGGAACAGCCGTTCGTAGCGCCCGAGGTAGGCGCGCATGGCGAGTATCAGCAGCAGCGCCGCAACGGCAATCGCCAGCCCACGCCACAGCCGGGTCTGCGCGGCGCCGAAGCCGCGCTCGATCACGCCGCGGGCGCGCGCGGTGGCAAGCACCAGCAGACCCGCCATCAGGCACCCGATGACGCTCAAGGTCAGAAGCCAGCCGGCAATCAGCTGCCAGGCCGGCAGCGTAAACAGGTAGAAGCCAATCGGCCGGCCGAAGATTGGATCCAGTGCCGAGGTGTCGTGCGGCGCATCCCAGAACAGCGCAAACGTGGTCCAGCTCGACATCATGGCGCCGCCATTGGCCACCGCGATCGCCAGCGCCAGACCGAGCGCCACCAGCTTGAGCACCGGCTCGATCGGTACCTGCACCCATTGCTGGTTGATCAGAATCCGGCCGCCGATCAGCTGGTCGAAGCGCGCCGGCTTGAGCGCCAGGAAGGCACCATAGATCGCGACGAATGTGAGTAGCGCGAATACCGCAAAAGTCACGGCCTGAAGATCGATTCTGGTCCAGAACACCGTGGCGTAGCCGAGTGAATCGAACCACAGCGCGTCGACGTAATACGACACCAGCGTGCCGCCGCCGAGAAACACGGCCACCGCAATCGCCAGCGTGATCACACCGCCGCGTCGCCGGCGTAGCGGCGGCGAAGCGCCGATCCTGCGAGGGCCGCCGTTGCTTTGGTCAATCATTGTAAATATTCCGCGGCGTGCGTCGCCGCACCGCGACGATCGACTTACAGTGCCTGAACGCTAGCGCGTTTCGAGGACCGGTACCAGCAGCGGCTGCGAAATTTCGGCGTAGTCTGGAGCGCGGCTCAGGGCGAATAGAAGCCGGTCATCACGGCGGTGATTGCCAATACCGCGATCATCAACAGGTATTCAATTGCAATCGAGCGGCGCAAGGCCATCGGCACCGTGCGCGCGTCGCTGGCCGCCATCGCCGGCACCGCGCACCAACGATTCCAGGCAGCCGGCAACAGCAACAGGGCGAATGCGCCCAGTTTCGCCAGCAGTAACAGGCCATAGGCAGCGCGCCAGCCCGATGGCGCCGGAACCAGGATAAGCGCCATTGCCAGTCCGGCGACACCGATGGCCGGCACCAGCCAGCCGGCCACGCCCGAGAAACCGCGCAATAGCGCGACCGCGTCGCTGCGCGCCTCGTGCCGACTACAGATGGCGAGCGGCAGCAACGCGCCGAACCAGAACGACACCAGCACCAGGTGTACGCACAGCATCGGCGCCAGCAGCGCGCGCTGCGCATGGTCGCTGGTGTGACCGGTAAGTGCGAAGGCGCAGGCTGCGATCAGCGCGCCGCTACTGGCCGCGCCGGCGGCCGCCCGGCCAGCCCGCGCGAGCCCGCACACGAGCAGCGCCAACCCGAAGATCTGCAGCAAGGCGGCACGGCCGCCGCTGCCGCCCCAGGCCAGCCGCTGCAGCGCCGGATCGAACAGGCCCTCGTAGCCATCGGCCATGCGCGCACCCTGCAGCCACTGCTGTGCGGCCAGCAGCAGCAGGCCTGTCAGCGCGGCATAGCGCCCAAGCCGGCGGATGGGCGGCCCGGCTCGCGCCAGCCAGGGGCCGAACAGCAGCAGGAAGAACGCGGCGCCTGCGGCCTGGAACACACCGGCGAGCGCCAGTGTCCGCACCGGCGTCCACAGCAGATCAGGGCTCACGGAGCCGGAACTTGACGTTGCCCGACATGATGTGGCTATCGTCACTGACGACCCGGTAACTGAGCGTGTAGCTGCCGGGAGTGAGCTTTGGCGCCGCAATCACCCAGCGTGCACTGGCCGCGGCCGCCAGGCCGCCGATCTTCTGCGGCTCCTCGCCGTCCTTTTGTATGCTCAGCGCGGTGAGCCGCGCGGGTTCATTGAACAGCAGCGTGAAGCTGGGCGGCGCCTGGGTCAGCACGCCGCCGTCAGCAGGCGTGGCCTGGATCAGGTGCGCGTGCGCCTGTGCCTTGAGCGACCACAGGCCGAGGATGAGCAGGGCAAGCGCGGGAAATCGGTGCATGATCGCTACCTCCGGAAAAGCTTTGCCTTTAGTACCAGAAGCGCACACCGAGCAGCCACTGCAACTGCCCGGGAGCCGCACCCGCAGCGCGCGGCGACTGCGCGCTCTCGCCCCACCGCTGCAGCCACGCCAACCCCAGGTACGGGGCAAGCTCGCGGCGGATCTCATAGCGCAACCGCAGACCGGCGTCCAAAGGCGACAGGCCCGCCCCCTGCTGGCGCGCACGGTCGGGCCTGGCGTAGGCATTGAGCTCGAGCTCGGGCTGCAGGATCAGGCGCTGCGTGAAACGCAGATCGGTCTCGGCCTTGAGGCGTGTCGCCACGGCGCCCGCACTGCCGACATACAGGGTTGCCTCGACGTTGATCCAGTACGGCGCCAGCCCCTGGACGCCCAGTGCTGCCCACCCCTTGCCCGGCCCGGCGCCGAAATCGTATCGGACCCCGCCCTGCAGGCTCCACCAGCGCGTGACGATACGATCCCATAGCAACTCGGCGCGGCCTTGCGCGCCGGCGCCAGTCGGCCAGTCACCCTCGCTCCTGCCCAGGAGTTTATTGTAATCATCGCCGTACCAGCCCTGGGCGTCCCAGACACCGCTGCGCGCACCGCCGCCCTCGCGCCATTCCCATTGGTCCACCAGGATGCGCCCGAACCGGCTGGAGTCATCCATATCCATCATTGCCGCCATTTGCGGATACGGCATCTCGGGCATGGCATTGGTCGGCGCGGTCGGCGCCACGTGGCCGGCCGCATTCGGCGCAACATCGTCGTCCTGCGCCGCCGCGCCGGCCAGCGGCAGGAGCGCGAGAATGAAGGCGTACCGCGACCCGACGCATCGCCGCGGCGTGGCTCGCGCCGCCGCGTGCACCGTCATGGCTGCGCGGTATTGGCTTGAGCGGCCACCACGACCTCGCGAAACATGCCGGCTTCCATGTGGTAGAGCAGATGGCAGTGATAGGCCCAGCGGCCTGGCGCATCGGCGGTCACGCGATAGCTCAGGCGTTGCCCGGGCTGCACGGTCACGGTGTGCTTGCGCAGTTGAAATTCTCCGGCCGCGTCCTCGATTTCGCTCCACATGCCATGCAGGTGAATCGGGTGGGTCATCATGGAGTCGTTGACCAGCACGATGCGCAGGCGCTCGCGGTAGCGGAATTGCAGCGGTTGGCTTTCCGAGAACCTGCGTCCGTTGAACGACCACATGTAGCGCTGCATGTGCCCGGTCAGATGCAGTTCAATGTCGCGTTGCGGCTGGCGCGCGTCGATCGCGGCCCCGAGCGTGTGCAGATCGGCATAAGTCAGCACGCGCCTGCCGTTACCGCGCAGACCAACACCGGGATCATCCAGGCGCGATTGCGGGTTGTCGGCGAGCATATCGACGCCGGCGCCATACTCTGCGCGAGCATGCCGTGGGGCGGTCTGCACCGGCACGCCGTGGCTCATGCTCTGCATGCCAGACATAGCCGGCATGTCAGGCCTTTCGGCCATGGCGACCGCTGCTGCCGCGGCCATGCCCATATCCGCCATGCTCAGCAGCGGCCGCGAATCCAGCGACGGCACTTCGGCCCGCATGCCGGGCTGCGGCGCCAGCGTGCCGCGCGCAAAACCCGACCGATCCATCGCCTGGGCGAAAATCGTGTAGGCACGATCTGCCGCCGGCGCCACGATCACGTCGTAGACTTCGGCCGTACCGATGCGAAATTCATCGACGCCGACCGGTTCCACATCCTGTCCGTCGGCCGCCACCACCGTCATCGTCAGGCCCGGGATGCGCACGTCAAAGTAACTCATCGACGAGCCGTTGATGAAACGCAGGCGCACGCGTTCGCCGCGACCGAATAGTGCGGTCCAGTTGCCGCTCGGCGTGCTGCCGTTCATCAGATAGGTATAGGTCGAGCCCGAGACATCGAGCAGATCGGTCGGATCCATGCGCATGCGCGCCCACATGGCCCAGTCTGCGCGTGCCGCGCTCGCGCCCTGGCGTGCGACATCGGCACGAACATCCGCGGCGGTGCGCTGCTGATAGTTGAAGTAATCACTCTGACGCTTGAGCGTCGCATAGATGTGCTCCGGATCGAGGTCACTCCAGTCCGACAGGATCACGGTGTAATCGCGCTCGCAGCAATGGCGTTCGCCGCCGCGCGGCTCGATCACGATCGGCCCGTACAGCCCGGTCTGCTCCTGGAAGCGCGAATGCGAGTGATACCAGTAAGTCCCGTGCTGATTGACCGGGAAGTGGTAGCTGAAGGTCTCACCAGGGGCGATCCCGTGAAAGCTCAGGCCAGGCACACCATCCATGTCCGCCGGCACGATCATCCCGTGCCAGTGAATGGAACTGTGCACCGGCAGGTGGTTGGTAACCCGCAGCGTCACCACGTCGCCTTCCCGCCAGCGCAGCAGCGGCGCCGGCAGCTGCTCGTTCACTGCCGTCGCCATGCGCATTGCGCCGGTATAGTTCACCGCCAGTTGGTCGATCGACAGATCGAACTGCGAGCCGGACAACACCTGCGGTGACGCGCTGTGCGTGCGGCCGAACACTGTGCCGGCGCCGAGCAGCAGCGTGCCGCCGGCGATGCCCTGCACGAACCGTCGCCGGCACATGCGCAACGGCTGCGCGCCACCGCGGGCGTCGATGCTCATGTCATCCTGGCTTGGATGCCTTCTTTACCGCCGGCGTGTCGTTGCGCGGCACCAGCTTGCCGCTGATCTCGGCGCCCAGCGCCATCTCGATCACGCCGTAGTGCACGTCGCCGCGCACCCGCGCCTTGCCGCCCAGTACCACCCGCTCGCGGCCGAAGATGTCGCCGTTGACGCGGCCGTTGAGTACCACCTGCGACGCCTCCACCGAGCCTTCGATCACGCCGTGCTCGCTGACCGAGAGCGAGCCTTCAGCCCCGGGGCTCGCGCGCACGCTGCCGGTGATGCGGCCGTCCACGTGCAGGCCGCCCGCGAACTCGATATCGCCCTGCACGCTGGCACTCCGGCCAATCAGCGTATCGATGCGGCCCACAGTTTCCTTGTCCCGTCGATTGAACATGCCACCTTCCTGCGCGCGCCTTCAGCTTGGGTCCACGGTCCAGACGAACGTGCGTCGGTAGGGCATCATGCCCTTGCGCTCGGGCCTGACCTCGATCGTGACGCGATCCGGCTTGAAATCAGCCGGCAGTGTAACCGGCTGATCCACGCCGGTGGTGTAACGAAAATTGAATCCCAGCTCGTTCTTCCCGCCGGTCAGCGATGCCAGGTCGGCGCTAGCCGGGCCGCCATCGCGCGTGCCGTCCACGGTGATGCCGAGCGCGCCACTGATCGGCTCGCCGGGCCGCTGCAAGCGGCTCAGGCTGAAGCGCAGCGAGAATTTCGAGGTGCCCGCCAGCGGCGCGATGTGAAACTGCTGCACCCCGACGATCACTGTTTCCTGCTGACCGGGCTGCGCCAGCACGCCGCGATAGAACTCGACATCCTGCTGCTGGTTTTCGACCTGCGCCTGCAGCTCGCCGATGGTACGCGCCAGTTCCGAGCGCTCGCGCACTTCGGCCACGCGGCCTTCCTCGGCCGCCGCCAGCTGTACCCGGGTCTCGCGCTCGCTCTGCTGCAGGTGGCCGATCTGCACCTGCAATGCCTCGCGCTCGGCCGCCGCCTGCATCGCGTCGTAGCCGGCCTGGTAGCGGCCGAGTTCGAAGGCGACATAGAGCGCCAGGCCGCATAGCAGCAGCACGATAGCCAGGATGATCCAGCGCCGCGCGGGCGCGTAGGTACGGACGACCAGCCTGCCCGGAATTTCCATCGCCTGACCGCAAGTCCTATAACGCCGGGGGCGCCGCGGGCGTCAGCGTTTCGGGGCGCTTGCGCCACCAGGCCGGATAGGGCGGCGGGCCACCCGGAAAGGCCAGCGGACCGAGCTCGTGCAGGGCGCGTGAATAGACCGCGCGCTTGAAGTAAATGACTTCGCGTATCGGCTGCCAGTAGTCCACCCAGCGCCAGCGGTCGAATTCAGGCTGCGGCGTGAGGTCGAACCGGAAGTGGGTTTCGGGGTTTCGCAGCCGCAGCAGGAACCAGCGCTGTTTCTGCCCAAGACATAATGGCTGCACATTGTGACGCAGGTATCGCGACGGCAGCCGGTAGCGCAGCCAGTGGCGTGTGCGGCCGATGATCTGCACGTCGTGCGCAGCCAGCCCGATCTCTTCCATCAGCTCGCGAAACAGTGATTCCTCGTCCGATTCGCCGCTGCGCATGCCGCCCTGGGGGAACTGCCAGCCACGCCCGCCGGCGCGGCGGGCTATGAACAGCCTGCCGTCCGCGGACATCAGCATAATGCCCACGTTGGCGCGGAAGCCATCGCGATCTATCACGTCGCTCATGGAACACTTTTACCCCGGCGCGGCAGGGCGCTCAAGCCACGAACCGGGTGGATGCGACGTGCATCCGGTACGCTTAGGTCATGATGCGAACCCAGTACTGGTGGGGTTTGGCGGGGCTGGCCGGACTGGCTGCGGCGACGTTTTGCGCCGCGCTGCTGGTCGGCTCGGCGGGCCTGTCCACCGGCGGGGCCGTCCGGGCTCTGTTCGGCGGTGGGGATGAATTCAGCCGCATGATCGTGCAGACGGTACGGCTGCCGCGCGCGATCGCCGGCTTTGCGGTCGGCAGCCTGCTGGCGCTGGCGGGGGTGCTGTTGCAGGCCCTGTTCCGCAATCCGCTGGCCGACCCGCTGGTGCTGGGCGTCTCGGGCGGCGCGGCCATCGGCGCGCTGATCGGCATGCTCACCGGAGCGGGCCTGGCGACCATGCACTCGTATGCGACCGCCGGCGGCACGCTGGTCGCGCTCGCCGTGCTGCTGCTGGCCCGAGGCGGCGGCGCCACGCGCCTGCTGCTGTGCGGCGTGGTGTTCGCAAGCGCCTGCGGGGCGGTGCTGACGGTGCTGCTGACGCTGGCGGATAACGGCCAGCTGCGCGGCATGGTGTTCTGGCTGGCGGGCGATCTGAGCTGGACCCAGCGCCCGGCGCTGCTGCTGCTGGCCACCGGCGTCACCCTGATTGGCGCGTTTCTCGGCGGGCGCTGGCTCAACGTGCTCGGATCGGGTGAGCTGCGCAGTGCGATCGTCGGCATTCCTGCCGGTAGCGCACGCCTGGGAATCTTCGTGGTCAGCGCAGCGCTGACTTCGGTCGCCGTCATCGGCGGCGGCATGATCGGATTCGTCGGCCTGATCGCCCCGCACCTGGTACGTCTGGGGCTCAATACCAGTGATCATCGCGTGGTCGCCCCGGCCGCGGCCCTGGCCGGCGGCACGCTGCTGTGCCTGGCCGATCTGATCGGCCGCACGGTTGCCGAGCCGCGCGAGCTGCCGGTAGGAGCGGTGATGGCGCTGATCGGGGCCCCGGTTTTCATCGTGCTGCTGCGGCGGCAGACGCGCTAGGCTGCAGCGCGGCTGGCGGCGCGCCTCTAGACCCGTCGTGAAGTGCTCTCGCGCCGCCCCTTTACATATTCATGGCCCTGGCGCATCAGCGCCGTGAACCTGGCCTGATCGCCCGAGAACACCGCGCTGCGCACGGCTTCCACCGCACGCGCCAGCGCATCGAGCGATTCGGCACCGAAGTCATTCAGGCGCTGGATTTCGTAATACAGCTCCGGGCTCTCCGCCGCGACATCGCTGGCAATGTCGAACTGTGCATCGAAGGTGGTACTCGACAGCTGCACCAGTCGCGGCGCGGCCTCGCCGCTTTCCGCCAGCGCGGTAAAGAAAGCGATATTGAGCGCGTGCGACAGACCGAGCACGTAGGCGATCAGCCGATCGTGCTCATCGAGTCCCATCACCACCTGCTCGGCCATGGTCGGCGCAAACAGGGCGCGCGCCTGGGCCAGCGCATCGACGCTGCCCAGGTCGATGAAGATCACGTGCCGACCCGACAGCAGCTCGGTGTCGGGCCCGAACATCGGATGCAGCGAGGTGACCGCGACAGCGGCGGTGCGCAGCGCGGTAAGCCCTGCGCGCAGCGGCGACTTCAGCGAGCCCAGGTCGAACACCACGCCGCGCGGCTTGCGCTGCGCGAGCTGCTGCAGGATGGTGTTGGTCGCGCCCAGCGGTGCGGCCACGACGATGAAATCATGCGTCAGGTCGGATGTGCGCCAGTCGGCAATGGTTTTCACGGCCGGCACAGCGGCCTTGGGATCCGCGACCTCGACATCGAAACCCTGGGACCTGAGGAACGAGGTAAACCAGCCGCCCATCTTGCCGGCGCCACCGATCACCAGCGCGCGCCTGCCGCTGCCGCTGCCGTGCGCCGCGACGCTGGCCTGCTCCTGGGTGGTGAGCGAGGAGCGGATCAGCAGCCGGATCACCGTCTCGGCGACCTCGGGCGACACGCCGATCGACTGGGCATTGCTACGCGCCCCGACGATCACCTCGCGTTCGCGCGCAAAATCGCGGGTTGGATACCCGGTGGCGCGTTTCACGCGCGCAATCTCGCGGCTCGTGGCCTGCCGGTCGGCAATGGTCTGCAGCAGGCGTCGATCCAGCTCATCGAGATGGCGGCGTAGCTCGTCAAGCGTCATTACAGCGGTCCTGTCGAATGAGGACCGCCTTTGTATAGTCAAGAGCGTCTAGGCCGCAAGTCGAACCCGGACGGCAAGGCCAGCGATGCACGCCGGCGACGGGCCGGCTACCATCAACCAATGGCCCTGCACAAAGAAACACTGCCCGATCCCCTGCCGACCGAACCGCTGGCGCTGGTCGCCGACTGGCTGGCGCAGGCCACGCGTTCCCATGTGCAGCCAAATCCGAATGCGATGGTACTCGCCACGGTCGATGCACACGGCGGCCCTTCCGCGCGCGTCGTGCTGTGTAAGGAGATCCGGCCCGACGCCGGCTATATCACTTTCTATACCAACTATCTGTCGCGCAAGGGAGCGGACCTTGCCGCCAATGCGCGCGCCGCGGTGGTCATGTATTGGGACGTACTGCGCCGGCAGGTGCGGCTCGAAGGCCGGGTCACGCTGACGACGGCGGCTGAAAGCGACGCCTACTTCGCCTCGCGCGCCTGGCAAAGTCGCATCGGCGCCTGGGCCAGCGAACAGAGCGCGCCGATCGCTTCGCGCGCGCAACTGATACGGGCGACCGACGCTGCGGCCAGGCGTTTCGGCGTGCCGACGCCAACCGCAAGCGACGACCTCGCGCCTGATCCGGGTATCGCCATTCCGCGGCCGCCGCACTGGGGCGGCTATCACCTGTGGGTGGAGGCGGTGGAGCTGTGGGTGGAAGGCGCCGCGCGCCTGCACGATCGGGCGCGCTGGATCCGCACGCTCGAGCCCGACGGCGGCGGCTTTCGGGGCGGCCGCTGGAGCGCGACGCGGGTGCAGCCGTAACGTGCAGCCTGGCGCGCACACCGTGGAACGGCTGAGCGTCGCCGGCCTGTCGATCGTCGCCGGCCAACGTACGCTGCTGCAGGATCTATCGCTGGGTCTGCGCCGCGGCGAATTCCTCGCGATCCTTGGTCGCAACGGCAGCGGCAAAACACTCACGCTGCACGCGCTCGCCGGGCTCAGTGGCCCGCATGGCGGCAGCGTACTGCTCGATGGGCAGGACCTGCGGGCGATGCCGCGCCGCCAGATCGCTCGCCGCCTGGGGCTGCTGCTGCAGGATCGCGAAGAGTCGCTGGCACTCAGCGCGCTGGAATCGGCCCTGATCGGGCGCCACCCGCACTTGAAATTCTGGCAGCGCGAAGCTGCACACGACCTGGCGATCGCATACGAGGCGTTGCGGCGCGTGGGCCTGGCCGATTTCTCGCTGCGCTCGGTGGCGACACTCTCGGGCGGCGAGCAGCGCCGCGCAGCAATGGCGTCACTGCTGGCGCAGCAGCCGCAGATCTACCTGCTCGATGAACCCACCAATCATCTGGACCCGCACCATCAGATCGAGGTGCTGGAGGTGTTTCGCCAGCTATGTCGCGAAGGCGCCAGCGTGATTGCCACCCTGCACGATCCGACGCTCGCCGAGCGCTACGCCGACCGTGCGCTGCTGCTCTACGGTGACGGCCGCTATCGGCTCGGAGCGGTCGCGGACGTGCTGACGAGCGAAGAGCTCTCGGCACTGTACCTGACGCCGATCTGCGCCGTCGGGGCCCCGCCGCGCCGCGCCTTCATTGCCGCATAGCGTCCAGTATCGGCGCGTGCAACGCGCCGTTGGTCGCCAATATGGAAGTAGTGTTCAGGTCGAGCTCGCGGCCCGCCAGATCGGTGACCGTGCCACCGGCCTCGCGCACGATGACGCTCAGGGCCGCAATGTCGAGAATATTGACGTCCGATTCGAACACCGCGTCGATCGAGCCACGCGCAAGCAGGTGGTAGTGCAGAAAATCGCCGTAACCGCGCAGCCGATTGATCCGGCCAACCAGTGCGCCGAAGCGCGACCAGTTCGCGCTCGATGCTGCCATTGTCTTGAGATTTCCGGTGGACACAATGGCGGCTCCCAGCTCATTCACGGCACTCACGTGCAGTGCCTGGCCATGCAGCTGCGCACCAGCGCGCAGCTCGGCCCACGCCATCTCACCGTAAGCCGGCGCACAGGAGACCCCGAGCACCAGCCGCCCGCCGCGCCGCAGCGCGATCTGCGTAGAGAAGAACGGGCAGTCGCGCACAAACGACTTCGTGCCGTCGATCGGATCGACCAGCCAGATATTGTCCGCCTCCATCGCGTGCCGCCCGGTCTCCTCGCCGTAGAAACCATAGTGCGGGAAGCGCGCACTCAGGATCTCCCGGATCGCCTGCTCGGCCCGCACATCGGCCTCGGTGACCGGCGTCTTGTCGGCCTTGACCGAGACTTCGATGTTGCGCCGGTAATACGACTGGATGATCGCCGCGGCAGCGTGTGCGGCATCGATCGCCGCCTGCAGTTCCCTGGATGGCATAAGTACTAGCTGTTGCGCTCCTGATAGGGACAGTGACGGCAGCGGTTGCCGCAGCAGTAGCCGCGCCGCAAATGATATGCAGCGGTAAATACCATCAAGCCGCGCTCCAGATAAAAGTCCCCTGGCTGCACCGTCAGCGGTTCGGATGGCTCGGGCGCCTCGGGTGGCTCAGCTTCGGTGCCAGTCATCTGTAATCGAATCCTATACGCGTTGACAGCCACGGCCCCGCTTGCCTAAAGTCCGCCACTCGTCAGGTGCTCGGGAAGCCGGTGAGCGCGATATTCGCGCAATTCCGGCGCTGCCCCCGCAACGGTAAGCGATACGACACTGCATCAACAGCCACTGCGCCCGCAAGGTGTGGGAAGGCGATGCAGCTGGCCCCAACAGGCCACGTGCGCGAGCCCGGAGACCGGCCTGTCGAGCTTGTTCCCGGATCGCGCGGTGGGCGTCTAGGGGTATGGCGTCGAGACGCCTCGCCTTTTCATCCCACGCAGCTTTTCGGGTGTCCATTGCTTTGGGCCATGCGGGCGTGCATGGAAGGGCTACCTACAATGAAGTTTCACCGTACGGCGATTCTCATCGCCATTCTGATTCCCGTGATCAACTCCCCGGCCGCACCGGCCGACGACACCGGCACTGCCTTGAGCGAGATGATCGTCACCGCCACGCGCGTTCCAGAGGCTGCCGATCAGGCGCTGGAACCCGTGATCGTGATTGATCGAGCGGCACTGGAGGACTCCCTGGCCATCGACGTGGGTGACGTGCTGCGCTTTCATGCGGGAATTGACATCGACCGCACCGGCGGTCCGGGTCAACCGCTGTCGGTGTTCATCCGGGGGGCCAATAGCGATCAGTCGATCGTGATGATCGACGGCGTGCGAATCAATTCGGGCACGCAAACGCTCGCGCCGCTGATGAACATCTCGCCGCAGCTGTTCGATCGCATCGAGATCGTCAAGGGTCCGCGCTCGGCAATTTACGGCACCGACGCCATTGGCGGCGTCATCAACCTGATCACGCGCACCGAGCAAGCGTCCGGCGCCGACGTGATGCTCGATTACGGCCGCTACGGCAGCGGCGAATTCGCCGTTGACGGCAACTATACGGTGGACCGAACGAGCGTGCAGGCGGCACTGACCGGTCAGCAGAGCGCGGGCTTTCCGCCCTACGTGGGCGACACGATCGACAGCGGCTATAAGAACCTGTCGGGCACCGCGGCCATCACCACCCGCCTCGGAAGCATCGAACTGGGCGCGCGCTACTACCAGGCGAGAGGTGCCACGCGCTACGCCAACGCCGTCTACAACGCCGACTTCACCGCGTTCCAGTCCTTTACGCCTCAAAATGAGGATTTCTCCAACACTCTGCTGGCGCTGCATGCCAGCGCTGACCTGACAGACATATGGCACATGCGGCTGACCGTGAGCCGGGTGGTAGACGATCTGCGCCAGGAACAGGTTGATCCCTTTGCGCCGGATAATGCCAGTGACTTCGATTACACCTCACGTGACACGATCGACTGGCAGAACGACCTGAAGCTCGCGAGCAGCTGGTTGAACCAGACGCTGACCTTTGGCGCCACCGTCTACGAGGAAAAGACGAATTCCCTGAGCTACGGCACCGGCTATTCGATCGACACTCACGCGCAGACTTACTACCTGCAGGACCAACTCGAAATGGGCAGTAATCGTTTGCTGCTCGCGACCGGCCTGGCACATTACCCCGGGTTCGGCGATCACCAAACGTGGAACGCCGAGTACGGCTATGCCCTGACGAGGGGCACGCTGTTGACACTGTCAGCGGGGACCGCTTTTCGCGCCCCTTCAGCCACCGACCGGTTCGGCTTCGGCGGCAACCCGGACCTGCTGCCCGAGAGTTCGCGTAATTTCGAGGTCGGTATCAAGTCTCGTATCGACGAGCATCAGGAAGTGACGTTGGCGGCGTTTCAGGACACGATCGATGACTTGATCGTGTTCGTCAACGACCCGACCAACCTGCTCTATGGTGGCGAGAACCAGAATGTCGACCGCGCGCGTATCCGTGGGATCGAGGCCAGCTGGGAGCTGCATGCGGATCCGTGGTCGGTGCGCGCGGAAGGCAGCCTGCAGGACCCCCGCGACCTGGCCGACGACTCACAGCTTCTGCGCCGAACCAAGCGCAGCTTCACGCTCAGTGGCGCACGCACGATAGGCCGTGGCGAGCTCGGCGTGGACCTGCTACTCGCTGGCCCGCGCTCGGATATCGACGCCGTCAGCGGCGCTCCGGTGCCGGATGGCGGTTACCTGCTGGCCGGAGTGCGCGGCAAACTCAATCTGACGCCGGCATGGTCCGTGAGCGCTCGACTCGACAACGCACTCAACCGGCATTATGAGCTCGCCAACGGCTACAACACCGCCGGACGGTCGGCTTCGATTGCGACCCGTTACAGCTTGCATTGATGGTGCGCCGACGGCTTAGGTCCGCCGCGCTGTAGTAAAGTAGCCGCCATGGGACATCGTCTGTCCAAGATCGTGACGCGTACCGGCGATGACGGCACCACCGGCCTGGGCGACGGCAGTCGTGTTACCAAGGACACGCTGCGCGTCGAGGCGATGGGCAGTGTCGATGAGCTCAACTGCGCGCTCGGCGTGCTGGTCTCGGGCGGGGTGCCGATCGCCGGCGCCCAGGACTGCCTGTTCGAGATTCAGCACGACCTGTTCGATCTCGGCGGCGAGCTGGCGATCCCCGGCACGCAGCTGATCGATGCGGCACGCGTCGCGTGGCTCGAGACGCTGGCCGAGCGCTTCAACGCCGGCCTGCCGCCGCTGAAGGAATTCGTGCTGCCGGGGGGTGGCGCCGCCGCGGCTGCCTGTCATGTGGCACGTGCGATCTGCCGTCGGGCCGAGCGCCGCTGCTGGGCGCTGTCGCGCAGCGAAGCGGTCGGCAGCGCCGCGCTGCACTACCTCAATCGTCTGTCGGATCTGCTGTTTGTGCTGGCGCGGGTGCTGGCGCGCGCGCACAGCGGTGGCGAGCCGCTGTGGCAGCGCCGACGGGGAAAAGTATCCGATCCGGACGGCTCAGGCCACGAGCGCCCTTAGGCGTGGCCAGTCGAACGCCGCTCCCGGATCGCTCTTGCGGACCGGTGCGATATCGCTGTGCCCGACCAGGCGCTGCACGCTGAGCGTCGGATACTCGGCGCACAGCGCGACGATCAGCTGCGCCAGCGAGTGGTACTGCGCCTCGGTATAGGCGATCTGATCGGCACCTTCGAGCTCGATACCCACCGAGTAGTCGTTGCAGGCGGCGCGCCCCTGGTAACTCGACTCGCCGGCGTGCCAGGCGCGCGCGGCAAACGGCGCGTACTGCGTGATCTGCCCATCGCGCCGGATCAGCGCATGCGCCGACACCCGCAGCGCCGCGATGTCGGCAAAGGCCGGGTGCGCCCCGGCCGGCAGGTTGCCGGTGAACAGCCGATCGATCCACGGACCGCCGAATTCCCCGGGCGGCAGGCTGATGCCATGCACCACCAGCAGCGACGGCTTTACTCCCGGCGGCCGTTCATCGGCGTGCGGCGACAGGACCTGGCGCGCGCCGATCAGGAGCCCGGTGGCCGAGTCAATGCTGAGCGTCGTATGCATGACAGCCTCGCATGATGCCAAAATGCTCCCCATGAGCACAGTGACCAATTCCTCCCTCGCCACGCGCGACCTGCAGCACGTGTGGCACCCCTGCACGCAGATGAAAGACCACGAGCAGCAGCCGCCCATTCCAGTGCGTCGCGCCCAGGGGGTGTGGCTGGAGGATTTCGATGGCCGCCGCTACCTCGACGCCATCAGCTCCTGGTGGGTCAATCTGTTTGGACATGCGCACCCGCGCATCAACTCGGCCATCACCGCGCAGCTGCCGCAGTTCGAGCACGTCATGCTCGCCGGCTTCACCCACGAGCCGGCGATCGCACTGGCCGAGGAGCTGGTGCGCATCACCCCGCCCGGGCTGACGCGCTGCTTCTATGCCGACAGCGGCTCGGCCGCGATCGAAGTAGCGCTCAAGATGAGCTTTCACTACTGGCAGAATCAGGGCCAGCCGCGCAAACGCGTGTTCGTCACCCTGAGCAACTCCTACCACGGCGAGACCCTGGGGGCGCTGGCGGTCGGCAATGTCGATCTCTACAAGGGCACCTACGCGCCGCTGCTGATGGACGTGCTGACGGTACCGTCGCCGGACTGCTATGGGCGCGAACCCGGGGAGAGCTGGGCCGAGCACACGCGGCGCAAGTTTTCGCTGATGCAGACTGCGCTGGAGCGCTATGCCGAGGATATTGCCGCCGTGATCGTCGAGCCGCTGGTGCAATGCGCCGGCGGCATGCGTATGTACGACCCGGTCTACCTGTCGATGCTGCGGGCCGCCTGCGATCGCTACGGTGTGCACCTGATCGCCGATGAGATCGCGGTCGGCTTCGGGCGCACCGGCACCATGTTCGCCTGCGAGCAGGCCCGCATCAGCCCGGATTTCCTGTGCCTGTCCAAAGGCCTGACCGGCGGCTACCTGCCGCTATCGGTGGTGCTGACCAAGGAGTCGATCTACGAGGCGTTTTACGCCGAATTCATCGCCCAGCGCGCCTTCCTGCACTCGCACAGCTATACCGGCAACGCACTGGGTTGCGCCGCGGCGCGCGCCACGCTCGGGATATTCTTCAACGGTCCGGTGCTCGAGACCAATGAGCGCCTCGCGGCGCACATGACCCAGCGCCTGGCGCCGCTGGTGGATCATCCGCATGTCTCCGACGTTCGCCAGACCGGCATGATCGGTGCGATCGAGTTCGTGCGCGACAAGGCGACGCGCGAACCGTTTCCCTGGCAGGAGCGTCGCGGGCAGATCCTGTACCGGCATGCGCTCGAGCGCGGCGTATTGCTGCGCCCGATCGGCAACGTGGTTTACTTCATGCCGCCGTACGTGATCACCCCGGCCGAGATCGACCTGATGATCGAGGTCGCCGTCCAAGGCATCGACCGCGCATGCGCCTGACGCGCTGCTTCGTGCCGCCGCCGCTCGCCGTCGGCGACACACGGCTGCTGCCCGAAGAGGTGTCCACGCACGTCGCGCGCGTGCTGCGGGCACGCGCCGGCCAGTTGCTCACGCTGTTCGATGGTCGCGGCGGCGAGTACCAGGCGACGATCCTGCAGATCGAGCGGCGCGGCGTGCGCGTGCAGATCGACCTGCAGCGCGCGATCGAGCGCGAGTCATCGCTGAAGGTGACGCTGCTGCAGGCACTGGCACGCGGCGAGCGCATGGATTTCATCACGCAGAAGGCGACCGAGCTTGGCGCTGCGGGGATCGTGGCCTGGGGCGCCGAGCGCAGTGTGGTGCGGCTGGATGGCGAAGCGCTGGCGCGGCGCTGCGAGCATTGGCGCGCGGTGGCGATCAGCGCCTGCGAGCAGTGCGGACGCAACCGCGTGCCGACAATTGGCGCGGTGGCGGATCTGGCGAGTGCCTGCGCGCTCACCGGTGGTGCCAGCCTGCGCCTGCGGCTCGCTCCCGAGGCCATCCCGACTCTGACCTCGCTGGCGCGGTCGGGTTCGTGCATCAGCCTGCTGGTCGGTCCGGAGGGCGGTTTCAGCGACAACGAACTCGCGCTGGCCCAACAGCATGGTTTTCAGTCCTGCGCCCTAGGTCCGCGGGTGCTGCGTGCCGAGACCGCGCCCTTGGCGGCGCTGGCGGCCCTGCAGGCGGTCGCCGGCGATTTTGTCGCCTGACAGCCTATGGGGCCGGACCGGGTGGCATGCTAGCGGCATGTCGGCCGCAGCCATCGAGGTATTCCGCTCCACGCGTCGCGCGGATTGCGACGAGCGTGCCTTCGTGCTGGCCGCGATCGGCATTGCGGCTACGGTCCACTTCGATGGCCTGCAGTACCTGCTGGAGGTCGAGGCCGCCGAAGCCGCGCGCGCCCTGACGCAGCTCGGACAGTACGAACTGGAGCGCCGGCCGCCGCCCGCGCCGCCTCCGCCGCTGCCCGGTTATCCCTACGCCTGGGTGGGCTGCAGCGTCTACGTCGCGACGCTGATCGGCATTGGCCTTACGGTCTCCAATGGCCTGTGGCGGCTCGATGCCTTCGACATCGGCGAACTCGACGCCGGTCGCCTGCAGGGCGGCCAATGGTGGCGAGCCTGGACCGCGCTCACGCTGCACCTGGACGGCGCCCATCTGGCCGCCAACCTCGCCGCCGGCGTGTGGTTTTGTTATCTCGCGGCCGCGCAGATCGGCAGTGGCAGCGCCTGGTTCCTGATCGTGACCGGCGCCGCCTGCGCCAACCTGTTCGAGGGGCTGCTCGGGCCGCCGACCCACCTGTCGGTGGGCGCTTCGACCGCGGTATTCACCGCGCTGGGTTTGCTGGCCGCGCATGCATGGCAACTGCGCTCTTCCTATACGCAGCGCTGGGCCGCGCGCTGGGCGCCGCTGGTCGCCGGCGTGGTGCTGTTGGGATGGTTCGGCAGCGGCGGTGGCGAGCAGGATTCCCCTGCGGTGACGCAGATCGACATCGTCGCGCACGCGGCGGGTTTCATCGTCGGCTGCATCCTCGGCGCCTTGGCAGCGCAGCCATCGGCGCGCCGGATCCTCGATCGCGTGCCGCAATGGCTGTCGGGCCTGGCGGCGCTGGGATCGATCGCGATCGCGTGGGCCTGCGCACTGGCCAGCTAGACACGCCGGATGAACCCGGTAATCGATGGCAGTCGACCGGAGAGATTAGATTACAGGGCTAATTTTTGTTATCAAAAATTCGCCCTGTAATCTAATCTCTCCGGTCGCTCAGGTTCGAACGCCGGGTTCATCCGGCGTCTCTTTCTGGCATGAGGGAGGTCTCTTCGGCAATCATCGCCTCGAGTCGTTCCAGGTCCGGCACCAGCGGCGTCTCGTTGAGCATGCGCACCTGGCACAGCACCGGCGTGCGTTCGGGGAAGCTACGCGAATTGTCCGGTCGCACGACGTCGTTGCTGACGCGAACCAGTTGCGGGAATCCCTGCGAGACGATCGCGATGTAGCCGGAATCAGCTCGCCCGGCGAGCGCGTGGAACACCACAATGCGCGAACGATTATTGGTCAGCGGAATCGACAGTCCGCAGGCACCCTCGAACGACACCAGCGGCAGCGTGCGGGCGTTCCAGTTCACCAACCCGAGGTACCAGGGCGACGCATTGTCGGTCGGCGCCGGCGTCTGGTAGCCGATCACCTCGGCCACACAGGCCCGCGGCACCAGGAGTCTCGCATCCGCGAGCGGGATCAACAGGCTGTAGACTTCGGCGATGCGCTCGGTCATCGCCCGGCGCCCGAGGCACGGGAGCGCGCACGGCGCTGCGCGACCAACGGCGTGATCGCATCGATCAGCTGGCTTTCCTGATAGGGCTTGCCGAGATAGTCGTTGACCCCCAGTTCGATCGCCCGCGCACGATGCTTCTCACCAACACGCGAGGTGATCATGATGATCGGCACATCGCGCAGGCGCGGATCGTTGCGCACATGCGCTGCGACTTCGTAGCCGTCCATGCGCGGCATCTCGATGTCGAGCAGGATGACATCCGGCACGTGCTCGGCCAGCAGCGCCACCGCATCTATGCCGTCGCGCGCCGTCATGACGCGCATGCCGTTGCGTTCGAGCAGACGCTGGGTAACGCGCCGTACGGTGATTGAGTCGTCCACCACCACCACAAATGTGCGCCGGTCGGTGCGATCACGTGTGATGACCGGCGCGCTGCGACCGCGCCATTCGGCACGCACCAGCGCGCCGATGTCGAGAATGATCACGATGCGCCCGTCTCCGAGTACTGTGGCGCCGGAAATGCCGCGTATGCCGGAGATTTGCGGGCCGACCGGCTTTACCACGATTTCGCGGCTGCCGATCAGCTCATCGGCCACCAGGCCGGTCGAATGCTCGCCGGCGCGCACCAGCACCACCGGGATGGTCACGTCGCCGTCCGGCAGCGGCAAGGCTTCGATGCCGACGTACAGCGGCAACGGCTGCAGGCGGTATTTCTGGCCGCCGTGATTGAAGCTGGCACTGTCGGAGCGCAGGTGCGTCGTCACTTCGTCGCGCGTGAGCCGCACCACTCCTTCCACGGTCGGCAGCGGCAGCGCGTAGTACTCGTCGCCGGTGCGCACCACCAGCGCGTGGCTGATGGCCAGCGTGAACGGCAGGCGGATAGTGAAGTGCGTGCCGCGTCCCGGCGTGCTCTCCATATGCAGCGCCCCGCCGAGTTTCTTCACCTCCACTGCGACCACATCCATGCCGACACCGCGGCCGGCCTGATGCGTCACTTCCGCCGCGGTCGAAAAGCCCGGCTCGAGCACCAGCTGCATGACATCCTCGTCCGACAGCAGCTGATCGGAGCGGATCAGACCAAGTTCCAGTCCCTTGGCACGGATGGCTGAAAGATTCATGCCGGCGCCGTCATCGCGCACTTCGACGATGACTTCGGCGCCCTCGCGCTTCAGGCTCAGGTGGATATGTCCGGTCTCGTCCTTGCCGGCGGCGACCCGATCGGCGGGTAATTCAATGCCGTGTACTACGGCATTGCGCAGCATGTGTTCGAACGGCGGCAGCATGCGCTCGAGCACCTGCCGGTCGAGCTCGCCCGAGGCGCCCTCGACGATCAGCTCGGCGCGCTTGCCGGTATCGCTCGCCGCCTGGCGCACGATGCGCGCCAGTCGCTGCACGTGCCGCTGCACCGAGACCATGCGGGTACGCATCAATCCATTCTGCAGCTCGGTCACGGTGCGCGACTGCTGCTGCAGCAGATTCTGCGCTTCCGCGATCAGGCTCTCGAGCAGGCCCTGGATGCTCGCCACATCGTTGGCCGATTCCGCCAGGGCGCGCGAGAACTGCTGAATCGATGAATAACGGTCGAGCTCGAGCGGATCGAACTCCTGGCGGTGTCCGCTCTCGTTCTCATGCCGGTGCAGAATCTGCGCTTCCGTCTCCATCTCGAGCTTGCGCAACTGCTCCTTGAGCCGTGTGACGGTGCGCGACAGCTCGCCGAGATTGAATTCGATAGATCCGAGCTGCTGCTCGAGCCGCGCACGCGAAATGCTGACCTCGCCGGCGTTGTTGAGCAGCTGGTCGAGCAGTTCGGCGCTCACGCGCGCCATGTCGACCCGGTCGGCGGCAACCACCGGTTCGCGTCCCGGCGGCAACGGTGCCGGGGCAGCCGGCGGCTCGGCCGCGACCGGCGGCGCTACCGGCAACGGGCCGATCGCGCCGATCCGCGGGGCAAGGTCGGCCAGCGTCGGCACCACGGTTTGCTCCACCGGCTCATCCGGTAGTAGCGCTGCGGCCGGCTGTTCGGCGGCCGCGGCAATCTCGAATGCCGGCGCGGATTCGGGCGCTAGCTGCCACTCCGGCCCGGACTGAAACTCCGGTTCGGACGACAGCTCAGGCTCGGGCCGCCACCCCGGCTCCGGCATCGCCAGCATGACCGTATCGCCCACCGTCTCGCTGCTCGCCACGGTCGGGCTCGGTTCAGCCGGGCTGGCGTCGATCGGCGCTACCTCGGCCGCCGGCGCCTCGACCGACGGTGCTGGCGCGATCGGCGCCGCAGGTTCACCGGCGGCTACTGACTGGATACGAGCGATCAGCGCCGGGACATGGCTCGCCGGCCGGCCTGAAGCGGTGGCCTCGCGCATGCGCGCCAGTTCGTCGAGGGCTTCCTGGGCTACGGCGCGTGCCGATTCGTCGGCGCTGGCGAGCCCGATCTCGATCCGCCCGACCAGGCTTTCCAGTTCATGGGCCAGCTCGCCCATCGCATCGATGCCAGCCATGTGCGCACCGCCCTTGAGCGTATGTAGCGGCCGGCGTAATGCCGCCACCTGGGCCGCGTCATCGGGCGATGCATTCCAGGCGGCCAGCGCGGCTTCCGCGGCTTCGAGCAGCTCGACCGCCTCTTCGCTGAAGATGGCTGCGATTTCGGGATCGAATTCGGAGCGATCCGCCTCGCTGTCGTCAGCATCCGCTGCCAGCGCAGCGACCGGGACGCGCGCGGGCGGCGGCTTGATCGGCGCCGGTGGCGGCAGCGCCGATGGTGCTGCGACCGGCACCGGGCTCATGACTGGCGGTGGCGGTGCTGGCAGCACCCCCGGGTATATCGAAGGTTCCGGCTCCGACAGCAGTGGCGGTACCATCAGGCTGATGCTGCTGCGCCCGGCAAACTCGTTCGCCTCGGCGATGCGCCGATCCAGATCCAGTTCTGCACGTGCGATGCGCCCGCGCAGCGTGTCGTGCATCACGAAGAAGCCGGTGCCCTCGTCGAGGTGGCCGGCGACCGCCTCCATCGCCACCATGCAGTCACCGAGCAGGATCAGGTCCGAATCGTCGAGGCCGATAGCGCTGTCGAACGCCTTGCGCAGCCAGTGATTCATCGGATCGGCCAGGCGTATGCCGTGGCGCGCTTCAGCCATGGTCGAACTGCCAGCCAGCGTGTGGCAGGCACGATACACCTCTTCGGGCAGCACGTGCGGGCCGCCCATGCGCCGCTCGCGCGCCAGCCACCCGCGCACCAGACTGACGTGACTGGCGGTCTCGCGCGCATAGATCTCGCGCAGCGCCGTATCGGGTTCCGCCAGCGCGGGTTCCGCCGGCACAGAAGCTGCGGCCGGTGCGGCAGCCGCCATAGCCGCTGAGGGCTTCGGCGGCTCGAGGCGCTGCACCGCGCTGGCCGCGATCGCCTCGGGCGCTGCGACCGGGGCAGCTATCGGCGCGGCAGCAATGTCTTCGCGACCGCTGGCGAGCGCGTGCGCCCGTGCGGCCAGCGGCGCCAGATCGGTGCGGTCGGGGCTTCCGGATTCCAGTTCCGCGATCAGCTGCGGCAGCCCCGCAATCGCGGTGCGCAGCGTCTGCAGCACCGCCGGTGAGCGTTGCAGCGTGCCGTCGAGGATGCGGTTCAGCAGATTTTCGATCGCCCAGGCAAAGTCGCTGATGGCGCGCGCATTGACCATGCGGCCGCTGCCCTTGAGCGTATGGAACGAGCGCCGGACGACCAGCAGCGCGTCGTTCTCGAGCGGGCTGTGGTCCCAGATCGGAAACTGCTGCTCGATCTTCGCCAGTTCCTCTTTGGCTTCCTCGACGAACAGCGCGATCAGGTCCGGATCGGGAAGAATTTCGGAGTGCGCGGAGCTCAGGGCAGCACCGGCGGTCAGCGTCGGCGCCCATGTGGGCGCCAATGTGGGCGCCAATGTGGGCGGCAGCTCGAGCCGGCGCAGGTCGGTGGTCTCGCCGGTGGGCGGCGGCCGGTCGATCAGCAGTGTCTTGGCGTAGCTGCCGGTAGTCGCCGCCGTCACCGTCGGCGGCGCGACCCGATCCGGGGCGCCCTTGAGCGCATCGAGACAGGCTCGGGCGTTGTCCAGCATGTACCAGGGATCGCTGCGACCGGCCTGCAGGGTCTCGATGTAGTACTCGAGGCTCACGATCGAGTCGGCAAGTCGATCCAGGTACTCGGGCGCGAGCGTCGTGCCGCCAGGCTGCATCACGCGCTTCAGGTGCGCGGTGATCTCCTCGATGATTTCCACCGCGCGCGACTTGCCGAGCATCAGCAGGCCGGCGTTGATGCCGCGCATCAGCTCCGGCCAGTTGTCGAAGCCGGCGGCATCGAGCGTGCCGCTGACGTTCTGCGCCACGTATTCCTTGATACGCGCCAGATTGACCACGCACTCGCGCAGCACCGCGCCCTGCACCTGCTGGAAGTCCTGGTCCGGCGCATCGGCGTCGCCTGCGTTCTTGTTGCGCGGCAGGATCAGTCCGACCAGGTCGTCGTCGAGATGATCTTCGACCTTGATCAGGCCCGCCGCTACCTGCACCAGCGCCGATTCGCTGTTAGCCTCGGTGCCGGCAATGATGCCCTCCAGCTTTGCAGTGGCCTCCTGCACGCGGCCGCGCAGGCCGCCCAGGCCCAGCACGCCGAGCGTATCGCCGATCTTCTTCAGCAGCGCCATCTGCGGAACCAGATCTTCGGCCTGCCCGCCGCCGCGCCGCACGTAGATATCCATCACGTCCTTGACCTTCGCCAGATCCTCGCGGATCGCCGCGGCCACGGTGTGCATCAGCTTGATCGACGGCGCCGACAGGTTCTCGCGCTCCTGCTCGATCGATTCGTCGACCGGCAGCAGTTCATTGAGCCGGAACGAGGCGCGCACGGCCGCGACCCGCGGGCCGCCGCTGCTGGAGCGGGCGATGTAATACAGCAGGTTATTCAGCAGTTCGACCGGCGGGTGCTGCGAGTAGCGCGCCTCGCCCTGGTCGAACAGGCGCTTCATCTCACGATCGGCCAGCCCCAGCAGCCGCTTCACCGAGATGCTGCCGTCGACGCCGTTCTCGCGCAGCGATTCGATCAGCGCGCCGACCACCCACCACAGCTGGAATACCGGCTGCGTGGCGGCCACCTGCTCCAGGCGCGTGGATACCGCGGCCATGATTTCCAGATTCTGTTCGGTGCGCTCGCCGCGTATCCAGCCGATCAGTCCGGTCTGAAAGCGGGCGCGCAGGCGGCGTGCCCATTGCCCGACCGACAGCGGCGGCTCCCCGGGTGCCGGGGCCGCCGGCTGCGCCTGGCGATCGGATTTGAGGTTCAGCAGCAGCAGCGTGCCTTCCGACAGCAGCGCACTGCCGCGCACCGCGCGCAGATCATTCAGCAGCGGTAACAGCACCAGCGCCAGGTCGCGCCCGCCCGCCAGCACGCGCTCCAGGTAGCCGGGCAGCTGCACCATCGAGCGCATCAGCGCATCGAGCGCCTCGTCCTGGTTCTTGCGTTCGGTGCCAATGCTGATCAGGTAGCGCGCCACCTGCTCCATTTCCTCGGCCAGCAGCGCTGCGCCATAGATCTCGAGCAGTCGCAGCACGCCCTGTACCTGGTGCAGCTCATGGCGGCAACGCTCGAGCAGGTCCACGTTGCCCGGCTGCTCGACGTGCGCTTCGAGCGCAGCGCGCCCATCGGCGAGCGCTGTGCCGATCTCGCGCGCGACGATATGCAATGTTTGCGTGGCCAGCTCAGTCATGCTGCATGTTCATTGGCTGCCCGGACGCTGCTTCAGGAGCCGCCGAGCACCTTGACCTTTGGGTTGGCAAAGCCGCCCGTGGCATTGGCTGACGCCGGGGCGGATACACCGGTTACTCCTGACTTCGAGTTCTGGGTCGCTGCCTGATCCGGCAGGGTACGATGCCGGCCGCTCATATCAGTGCCGCCGCCGGGCAGGCGAAATCCGGTGATCGACTTGCGCAATGACGCCGACAGATCGGCAAGCTTGGCGATCGCGTGCGAGGTGGCGCTGGTGGAATCGGCCGACTGCGCGCTGATCTCGCGCAGCACCTGCATGTTGCGCGCGATGTTCTGTGCCGCGGTGGACTGGCTGCGCGCGCTGGCGGAAATGTTCTGCACCAGACTGGCGATCTGATTGGACACCTGCTCGATCTCCTGCAGCGCGGCACCGGCATTCTCCGCCAGCAGCGCCCCGCCGACCACATCGGTGGTGCTGCGCTCCATCGACACCACCGCCTCGTTAGTATCGGTCTGAATGGTGCGTACCAGTACCTCGATCTGCTTGGTGGCGTTGGCGGCGCGTTCCGCCAGGCGCTGCACCTCGTCGGCCACCACCGCGAAGCCGCGGCCGGCCTCCCCCGCCATGGATGCCTGGATAGAGGCATTGAGCGCCAGGATGTTGGTCTGCTCGGCGATATCGCTGATCAGTTCGACGATGTTGCCGATCTCCTGCGAGCTCTCGCCCAGGCGCTTGATGCGCTTGCTGGTCTCCTGGATGGTCTCACGGATCATGTTCATGCCATCGATGGTGCGCCGCACGGCATCGCCGCCCTTGTGCGCCACGTCGACCGAATGCCGCGCCACATCGGCGCCGCGCTCGGCATTGCCCGAGACTTCCTCGATCGATGAGGCCATGGCCCCGATCGACTCGGTGGCCGAGCCGATCTGCTTCGACTGCGCGTTGCTGGCGCGCGCCAGGTGCGAGGCCAGCGCCTGCGTCTGGCGCGCCGCGCCGTCGAGCTGGATGCCGGACTGGCTGATGGTCGTCACCAGCTTTCGCAGCGCCTCGACCGCGTAGTTGACCGAATCGGCGATCGCCCCGGTAATGTCTTCGGTGACGGTCGCCTGCACGGTCAGGTCGCCCTCGGCGAGGTTCGACATCTCGTCCAGCAGGCGCATGATGGCCTGTTGATTGCGTTCGGTCTCGATGCGCTGCGTCTCGGCCACGCGCCGTGCCTGTGCGGCGCTCTCGGCGGCCACGCGCAGATGCGCGAACAGCATTGCGATCGGCACCAGCGCCAGCAGCCCCAGCAGCGCCGGCACCGCCAGCAACGCCGGCGACATGCGCAGCTGCGGCACGATCACGCTGCCGATCGCCGCCAGCACCACCAGTACGCCGGCGATCATCGCCAGCCGCTGCGGCCGGCGCACGCGCATCGAAGCCTCGGCTCGACTCATGCACTGGCCTCGCTGAAGCTCGGGTCTTCGACCAGGGCGCGCAGGCCGAGCACCGGCCATTGTTCGTTGCCGCGCCGGAACGAGCCGGCGATGTAGCGATCGCAGCGCACGATCGTGGGCGGCACGTCGGCGGTGAACTCGGCGTCGGCGAAGCGCCGGAAACCGAGCACCTCATCGACCACCAGGCCGGCCGGAATGTCGCGATGATTGACCACGATGACGCGCGAGGCGCGCGCATTGGGCGTCGGGCCGCTGCCCAGATAGGCACGCAGGTCGATGATCGGCAGCAGCTGGCCGCGCACATTGGCGAGGCCGAGAATCCAGCTCTTGGCGCCAGGTACGCGCGTGAGCTGTGCCGGCACACCAAGCACCTCGCGCGCTTCTTCGCGTGCCACCAGATAAAGCTCCCCGGCCATACGCAGCGCCACTCCCACCCACTCGCCGACCTTCTCGGCATCGGTGGCGGCACTGGCGGTCACGGCACGACCACGGCGTTCGAGCTCGGCCAGAAGCTCGAACGGCCGATCGCGCAGGCTCTTGAGCGCTACTGCCTCCTGCATGTCAGGCGGCAAGCGTCGCCTGTGCCTTCTCGACCAGTTGGTCGGGCGACACCGGCTTGATCAGATAGTCGACCGCGCCCTGCCGTAGTCCCCAGACGCGATCAGCCTCATGCCCTTTCGACGTCACCATGACGATCGGTATCGCGCTGGTGTCGGGATCGTTCAGCAGCGTACGGGTGGCCTGGTAGCCGTTGATTCCCGGCATCACGATATCCATGAAGATCAGGTCCGGATGCATCTGCCGCGCCAGCCGGATGGCTTCGGCGCCGTCGCTGGCCCAGGCGGTACGGTAGCCGTGGCGCTCCAGCGCCTTTTGCATCACGTGAACTTCGGTCGGCGAATCATCGACGATGAGGATTAGTGCCATGCTTCATCTCCCGACGTGCGACTCGATCGCGCCAAGCAGCTCGTCCTTGGTGAATGGCTTGGTCAGGTAGTGCTCCGACCCGACGATGCGTCCACGGGCACGATCGAACAGGCCGTCCTTGGAGGACAGCATGATCACCGGAATGGAGCGGAACACCTTGTTGTGCTTGATCAGCGCACAGGTCTGATAGCCATCGAGCCGCGGCATCATGATATCGACGAACACGATGTCCGGCTGATGATCGGCGATCTTGGCGAGCGCATCGAAGCCGTCTACGGCGGTGAACACCTCGCAGCCCTCCTTGGCCAGCAGCGTCTCCGCCGTGCGCCGGATGGTCTTGCTATCGTCGATCACCAGGACCTTGAGACCCTTGAGCGTCGAGCCGCCGCTTGGCGTGGCCGGCCCAGCCCGCTCTTCTGTCGTCGATCCCATGCTCAAAAACCTCCGGGAGAGCCGGACATTTCAGGGCCTGAGAACCCCTGCAGCCGATACCCTTACGTGCATGTAATTAGCATCGTGTTTTAACATATCGGCACACCCCCGGCTATGCCGGCTCCGTCACGTTTCTGAGAGCCCGAAAGCGCTTGCCGGAACATAATCTGAAGGCGTTGGTTCCCGTGTACGCTCAAGCGCGGGTTTTGGCTTCAAAGGAGCACTGATGGGCAGCACTGTACGCCTCGCCGTGGTGATGGACCCGATCGAGCATATCAAGTTCGCCAAGGACACCACGCTGGCGATGCTGCTGGCGGCGCAGGCCCGCGGCTGGGCGTTGAGCTACCTGACGCCGCCCGACCTGCGGCTGCGCGACGGTGTGGCCGAGGGCAGCGTGCGGCCACTGTCGGTGCGGCCCGATGCGCAGCTCTGGCACACGCTCGGGCCGCCGAGCGTGCAGCCCCTGGGCGGCTTCGACGTGATCCTGATGCGCAAGGATCCCCCTTTTGATATCGAATTCGTGTATCTGACCTACATACTCGAGCGTGCCGAGAGCGCCGGGGCAGTTGTGGTGAATCGGCCACGCGCACTGCGCGACATGAACGAGAAGGTCTACACCGCCTGGTTTCCGCAATGCTGTGCGCCGACCCTGGTGACGCGCGACATGCTCGAGATGGCAGCGTTCGCGCGCGCCCACGGCAAGATCGTCGTCAAGCCGCTGCACAGCATGGGCGGGCATTCGATCTTCGTGCTCGAGCCGGGCGACAAGAATTCGAGCGTCGTGTTTGAAACGCTTACCGAAGAGGGCCGTCGTTTCGCGATGGTGCAGAAGTACCTGCCCGATATCGTGGTCGGCGGCGACGCGCGCGTGCTGCTGATCGACGGCGAACCGGTACCGTATGCGCTGGCGCGCGTTCCATCCGCGCACGACAACCGCGGCAATCTCGCCGCCGGCGCCACCGGCGTCGGCCGGCCGCTCAACCCGCGCGATCAGTGGCTGTGCCAGCAGATCGGTCCTGCCCTGAGGGACGCCGGTGTGCTGTTCGCCGGCCTGGATGTGATCGGCGGTTATGTCACCGAGATCAACGTTACCAGTCCCACCGGCGTACGCGAGCTCGACCGCCAGTTCAATCTCGACATCGCAGGGCTGCTGATGAGCGCCATCGAGCACCGGCTGTCGACCCGGTCGCGCTGACAGCCGCCGGGCGGCGGCTATACTCGTCGGCGTGTCGGCCGTAACTCAGCTCAAGCCAGCCACGCGGGCTCCTCCGCTGCGTGAGGGCCGCGCTCCGGTCGCCGAACGGCTGACCGCCATGCTGTTCCTGGCGGCACTGCTGCATGCAATCGTGATCCTCGGACTGACTTTCGCCGCCGCAGGGCGCAGCGGCGGCAGTGATACGCCGCAGCTCGATGTGCTGCTGGTCACGAACGAAGTGCCGGAAGCGCAATCCAACGAGCAGGCCGTCTACCTCGCGCAGCGCACCCAGTCCGGCAGCGGTAACATCACCGAGCCGCTGCCGTCCGCGAGCCCCGCCAGCCGCGGTGCGCCCGCTGTGCGCCCGGACGCAAGCCAGGCCGGCGGCAACTCCGCCGGCGCCAACCCCATGGACAAGCCAGTGCTCGCCAGCAGCGCACCCAGTTCCGACATTCGCTACTTTGGCGACGCGGCAGCACCGGCCGCCGCCGCGTTACCTGAATTGACCGGCGATACGCCCGGCGAGCCGCGCAGCGGCCACGGGGATGCGGTCGAGTTGCTGCTGCGGGGCAAGGCCAATGGCGAGCACTGGGTAACCCCCGACACACGCGCCGCACGGCTGGCGCCCTATCTGATGGCCTGGAAGCGCAAGGTGGAGCGCGTCGGTAACTTGAATCTGCCCTCTGCCGTCCGCAACGCCGGCCTGTCGGGCAGTCCGGTGGTTGAAGTCGAAATTGCCGCCAACGGCCGCCTGCGCCAGGCGAATGTGCGGCGCAGCAGCGGGTCGGGCGCCCTCGATGAGGCGGCGCTCACAATTTTGAAGCTCGCCAGTCCGTTCGAACCCTTTCCGCCCGACCTGTCCGCCGACTACTCGCAATTGCGCTTTGCTTATCAATGGGATTTCGTCGCCGGGGGCCTGCAATCCGGGGCTGTGACCGTATCGTCAGATACTCGATCGGGACCTTGAGAGCGTGCGGTGTCGCCCGCATACTGCGATGCATGGGCACTACTGATTCGTTAGCCAATCACCTGCTGATTGCGATGCCCTCCCTGTCGGACGGCAACTTCGCCCAGACGGTTGCGCTGGTATGCGAACACAGCGATCGCGGCGCGCTGGGCATTGTGCTCAACAAACCGATGGGCATGAAGCTTGGCGACGTGATGGCGCAGATGAAGCTCGAGCCGTCCGACATCGGTATCAGCGAGCAACCGGTTTTGCGTGGCGGCCCGGTCCACACCGATCGCGGCTTCGTGCTGCACCGGCCTGGCGGTTCCTGGGATTCGACTCACCGCATCTCCGATAACGTTCAGGTGACGACGTCGCGCGACGTGCTGGCGGCGATTGCGCGCGGCGAAGGCCCGCATGGCGCCTTCGTAGCGCTGGGCTATGCCGGCTGGGACGCCGGACAGCTCGAGCGCGAAATGCTCGATAACGCCTGGCTGTGCCTGCCGATCGACGAGCGCATCGTGTTCGAACTGCCGTTCGAAGATCGCTGGCAGGCAGCCTGGCAGCTGCTGGGCGTGGACAGTTCGCGGGTCAGTTTCACCGCCGGACATGCCTGAGGCGCGAGCCCGGATCGTCCTGGCCTTCGATTTCGGTCTGCGGCGCATTGGTGTCGCCTGCGGCGATACCATCAGTAATGCCGCCGCCCCCCGTAGCGCCGTCCATGTGACCGATCGCGGCATCGACTGGAGCGCCATCGAGCGGCTGCTGCAGCAGTACCAGCCCGACCTGCTGGTGGTCGGCAGTCCGCGTCATGCCGACGGCTCGCCCGGCGAACTCGGCGAGCGCGCCGATCAGTTCGCCGCAGCCTTGGCCGCGCGCGCCCGGCGCCCGGTGCAGCGCACCGACGAATACGCCTCTTCGATCGAGGCCGCCGCCGAACTGCGCAGCCAGCGCGCCAGCGGCCAGCGCCGCCGGCGGGTGCAACATGCTGACATCGACAGCGCCGCAGCCGCTATCATTCTCGAACGCTGGCTGAGAGGTGAAGGTCGCATTGATGATTGAGCAAAGGCGCGCCGACGGCTCCCTGCGTCACCTGATCACCCTGGAGACTCTGCGGCGCGACGAAATCGAGTCGCTGCTGCTGCGCTCCCAGCACTTCGCCCGCGCCATCGGTGAGCGGCCTCCGACCGGCCGCTCGCTGCAGGGAGTCACCATAGCGAATTTATTCACCGAACCGTCCACGCGCACGCGCGTGTCATTTGAACTTGCGGGCCGGCGGCTCGGTGCCGAGGTGGTCAATCTCGAGGTGCAGCTGTCCTCGCGCGTCAAGGGCGAGAGCATGCTCGACACGATCTTCACGCTGCAGGCCCTGCACTTCGACGTGTTCGTGATCCGCGATGCCGAGCCCGGCGTGCTCGCGCACGTGTCCTCGCACGTCGCCGCGGGGGTCAGCGTGCTGTCGGCCGGCGAGGCCCACCTGTCGCATCCGACCCAGGGCCTGCTCGATGCGCTCACCATCCGTCAGCACAAGGGCAGCATCGAGCCGCTGTCCATCGCCATCGTCGGCGACATCCGCCACTCGCGCGTCGCGCGCTCGGCCTACCAGGTGTTGCGGATCCTGCAGGCACACGAGATCCGCATCGTGGCGCCGCCGGCGCTGATGCCCGAAGCGCATGAATTTGTCGGCTGCCCGCGCTTCGAGACGCTCGAGCGGGGACTGGAAGGCGTCGATGTCATCATGATGCTGCGGATCCAGAAGGAGCGCTTTGCGGAAACCGCGATCCCCGACGGCGAGGAATATTTCCTCCGCTACGGGCTCACGCCGGCGCGCCTGGCGCGCGCGCGCCCCGACGCCATCGTGATGCACCCGCAGCCGATGAACCGCGGCATCGAGATCGCATCCGACATCGCCGATGGGCCGCAGTCGGTGATCCGCTCGCAGGTCAGTAACGGCGTCGCGGTTCGCATGGCGGTGCTCGAGACCGTTGCAAGCAGATTGTCGTCATGAGCCAGCCGGCCCCGCTTGCCGGCACGCCCACAGGCGCCGCAACCCAGCCCGCCCCCCGGGCACATCGCGGCACCATCATGCTGGAGCAGGCGCCGGTGCTCTCGCACGCGCACCTCGAAGCCGAGCAGCATGTGCTGCGACTGCAGGCGCCGCGCTGTGCGTCCCAGGCTACGCCCGGTAGCTTCGTGCACCTGCGCTGCGCCGAGGATCTGCCGATGCGGCGCCCGCTGTCGATCATGCGCGCCGACTCGGCCGCCGGCTGGATCGAGCTGCTCTACAAGGTAGTAGGTCCCGGCACCCGCGCCCTGGCGCGCCTGCAACCCCAGCAGACGCTCAGCGTGCTCGGTCCGATCGGGCACGGTTTCGTGCCCCATCCGCAGCGAGCGCGCGTCCTCGCGATCGGCGGCGGCGTCGGCATTCCGCCGATGATCTTCCTGGCCGAGCTGCTGCGCACACGCACCGACGCGGCCTGGAAGCCACTGGTGCTGATGGGCTCGGAAATTGCGTTCCCGTTCCGCGCGCGTCCCTCGACCCTGATGATTCCAGGGGTGCCCGAAGGCGTGATCGCCGGCATGCCGCTGCTCGAGGAATGGGGCGTGCCCTCGAGACTGGCGACGCTCTCAGGCTTTGCCGGCTGCTTCGACGGCTACGTAACCGAGCTGGCGCGCGCCTGGCTCGCCGCGCAGCCGCCGGCAGCGCTCGCCGAGACCGAAATCTTCGCCTGCGGCCCGACACCGATGCTCGCCGCCACGGCCCGCCTGGCGCGCGAGTTCTGCGTGCCGTGCCAGGTCGCGCTGGAGGAATTCATGGTGTGCGCGGTCGGCGGCTGTGCCGGCTGCGCGGTGGCCGTGCAGACACCGGCCGGGCCCGCCATGAAACGCGTGTGCGTGGACGGCCCCGTCTTCGAGGCCAACACCATCTTTCCGGCTGAACCGGCTGGTTAAGCGCAGCGGGCGGAACCGGCCCCCCATGCAGATAAGGACTACCTGGCGCGATTTTTAATTATAAAAATCGCGCCAGGTAGTCCTTATCTGCGTAGGTGATCGACGCTCCCGCTATGCCCAATCAGCCGGTTCAGCCGAAGTTGATCTTGGCCTCGAGATTGGTGCGCGAGTCCGCGTGCGCCAGCGCCTCCTCGAGGCTGATGCGGCCGTCCTGGTAGAGCTTGTGCAGCGAGCTATCGAAGCTGAACACTTCCTTCTCGCCGCTCTGCATGATCGATTCCTTGATGCCGCTGACGTCGCCGCGCTTGATCAGTTCGGCGATATACGGCGTGTTGAGCATGACTTCAACCGCCGCGACCCGCTTGTTGCCAATACCCATCACCAGCCGCTGCGCCAGCACCGCGCGCAGGTACTGCGACAGGTCCAGCGTCACCTGCTTGTGCTGGTCGAGCGGGAACATGTTGATGACGCGGTCGAACATCTCGGCGCAATTGTTGGCGTGCAGCGTTGCCAGCACCAGGTGCCCGGTGCCGGCCAGGTTGATCGAGGCCTGCATGCTCTCGCGATCGCGGATCTCGCCGATCAGGATGACGTCGGGAGCGGCACGCATCACACCGCGCAGCGCGCGATCGTAGCTCTTGGTATCAAGACCGACTTCGCGCTGATTGATGATCGAGCGCTTGTTGGCGTGCAGAAACTCGATCGGATCCTCAATCGTGACGATATGATCCGATGCGTTCTCATTGCGGTAATTGATCATCGCCGCCAGGGTGGTCGACTTGCCGGAGCCGGTGGCGCCCACCAGCAGGATAAGCCCGCGCTTGAGCATCGACAGCTCTACCAGCGAGTCCGGAAGTCCGAGCGAGTCCAGTCGCGGCATGTCGGCAGTGATGTAGCGCAGTACCATGGCCGGAAATCCGCGCTGATAGAAGATATTGACCCGGAAGCGCCCCAGGCCAGGCTCGGAAATCGCGAAATCAATCTCCAGCTCGCGCTGCAGTGATTCGATCTGCTGCGGTGTCATCAGGCCGAAGCAGATGGAACGCACCGCCGCCGGGGACAATACCTGCTTGTTGATCGGGTAGATCTGGCCTTCGATCTTGATCTTGATCGGCGCGTTCGAAGTGAAGAACAGGTCGGACGCCTTGCGCTCGACCATCAGCTTGAACAGCGGCTTGGTGTTGACCGCCGGCTGCGTTTCAGTACCGGTTATCTCGAGTGGGTCGGCTGCCATACGGGACCTAGAAATTCTTGCCTTCGACTTCTTCGGCGATGCTCAGGTCGCCGTCGGCCTCGACCGGCTTGTTCTCGCGCTTGCTCTCGAGCTTCACGCGCAGCCGCAATTCGTTCTTCGAATCCGAATTGCGCAGCGCATCTTCGTAGGAGATGTAGCCCTGTTCGTACATCTCGAACAGCGCCTGGTCGAAAGTCTTCATGCCGATGCGGTTCGAGCGCGACATGACTTCCTTGATCTTGGCGACCTCGCCACGGAAGATCAGGTCCTGGATCAGGGGCGAGTTCAGCATGATTTCCATCGCGGCGATGCGGCCGGTGCCGGCTTCGCGCGGAATCAGGCGCTGCGATATCAGCGCCCGGATGTTGAGCGACATGTCCATCAGCAGCTGCTCGCGGCGCTCCTCGGGGAAGAAGTTGATGATGCGGTCGAGCGCCTGGTTCGAGCTGTTGGCGTGCAGTGTTGCCAGCACCAGGTGGCCAGTCTCGGCGAACTGAATACCATACTCCATGGTTTCGCGGTCGCGGATCTCGCCGATCAGGATGACGTCCGGCGCCTGGCGCAGGGTGTTCTTGAGCGCCGCGTGCCAGGATTCGGTATCGACCCCGACTTCGCGGTGCGTGATCACGCAGCCCTTGTGCTGGTGCACGTACTCGACCGGATCCTCGATGGTGACGATATGGCCGCGGGTCTTGTCGTTGCGGTAGCCAAGCATCGATGCCAGCGTGGTCGATTTTCCCGAGCCGGTACCGCCGACCACCAGTACCAGACCGCGCTTCGACAGTACCACTTCCTTGAGGATCGAGGGCAAGTCGAGTTCCTCGAAGGTTGGAATCTTGGCATTGATCAACCGGATGACGCAGCCGACGTGGCCCTGCTGGACGAACGCGCTGACGCGAAAGCGGCCGATGCCGGGCGGAGCAATCGCGAAATTGCACTCCTTGGTGGCGTCAAATTCCTTGGTCTGGCGGTCGTTCATGATCGCCCGCACCAGCATGCCCGACTGCTCGGCGGTCAGGGCACGCTCCATCTGCGGCCGGATCTCGCCGTCGATCTTGATCGCCGGCGGGAAATTGGCGGTGATGAAAAGGTCGGAAGCGATCTTCTCGACTACTCGCTTGAGCAGTTCCTGCATCAGTTTGATGGCTTGGTCGCGATCCATGGCAGTCTCGTTAATGCGCGCTGACGCCGATAGCTCGGCCCGGCGGCGCTATTACATCGCGTCCTTGTTGGAAGCCTTGTAGCGCGCCTCTTCCTTGTTCACCACGCCCTTCGCCACCAGTTCCGTCAGGCACTGGTCGAGCGTCTGCATCCCGGCCGACTGGCCGGTCTGTATCGAAGAATACATCTGGGCGATCTTGCCTTCCCGGATCAGGTTACGGATGGCCGGGGTGCCGATCATGATCTCATGCGCGGCCACGCGGCCGCCGCCGGTACGCTTGAGCAGCGTCTGCGAGATCACCGCCCGCAGCGACTCTGACAGCATCGAGCGCACCATGTCCTTCTCCTCGCCCGGGAACACGTCGACCACGCGATCGATGGTCTTGGCGGCCGAGCTGGTGTGCAGCGTGCCGAACACCAGGTGGCCGGTCTCGGCGGCGGTCAGCGCCAGCCGGATGGTCTCCAGGTCGCGCATTTCGCCGACCAGCACGATATCCGGGTCCTCGCGCAGCGCCGAACGCAGCGCTTCACTGAATCCGAGGGTGTCGCGCTTGACTTCGCGCTGGTTGATCAGGCAGCGCTTGGACTCATGCACGAATTCGATCGGGTCCTCGATCGTGATGATGTGATCGGGACGATTGTCGTTGCAGTAATCCACCATGCCGGCGAGCGTTGTCGACTTGCCCGACCCGGTCGGGCCGGTGACCAGTACCAGGCCGCGCGGCAGCATGCACAGATCGCGGAAAATCTTCGGCGCGGCCAGCTCATCCAGGCTCAAAATGGCCGACGGGATATTGCGGAACACGGCGCCGGCGCCGCGGTTCTGGTTGAAGGCGTTGACCCGGAAGCGCGCCAGCTTCGGTATCTCGAACGAGAAATCGGTTTCGAAGAACTCCTCGTACGCCTTGCGCTGCTTGTCGTTCATGATGTCATACACCATGGCGTGCACTTCCTTGTGGGTAAGTGCCGGCATGTTGATGCGCTTGATGTCGCCGTCGACCCGGATCATCGGCGGCACACCGGCCGACAGGTGAAGATCGGAAGCGTTATTCTTTACGGCGAACGCCAGCAATTGCGCAATGTCGACAGCCATTCGTATTCTCGCTCCCTCCCGCTGGTGACAGCGGTAAGCCGATCCAGTATAGCGGAGGTACTCGACCACCAATATGTTAATCGGTCCGCAAATTTCGCCAGTCGACGAGCTTATCGCGACGAATTTACAGGCGCTGCGCGCCGAGATCGCCGCGGCGGCGGCGAGCGCGCACCGGACTGTGGACTCGATCACACTGGTGGCGGTCAGTAAAGGGCATGGCGCCGAGCGGGTGCGTGCGGCGGCTGCCCGCGGCGTGACCAACTTCGGCGAGAGCTACCTGCAGGAAGCGCTGCCGAAAATTGACGCGCTGCGCGAGCTGGCTCTCAGCTGGCACTTTATCGGCCGCATTCAGGCCAATAAGAGCGCTGCGATCGCCAAAAGCTTCGACTGGGTGCACGGTGTCGATCGGCTTAAGGTAGCCGAACGGCTGTCGGCACAGCGCCCGCACTATGCACCGCCGCTGCAGCTGTGCATCCAGGTGAACATCGCCGGGGAGCGCGGCAAAGCCGGCGTCGAGCCGGCATCGGCGTCGGAGCTGGCGCGCTCGGTGGGTGCCCTGCCGCGGCTCACGCTGCGCGGGCTGATGTGCATCCTGCCGGCAGGCCAGAGCGCCCAGGACAATCGTCACGCCTTCCATGCCCTGGCGCTGCTGCTGCAGCAGATCAACGCCCGGGGCGGCGCACTCGACTCGCTGTCCATGGGCATGAGTTCCGACTATCGCGAGGCCATACAGCAGGGCGCGACGCTGATTCGGGTCGGTACGGCGATCTTCGGTCCGCGACCGAGCGATCAGGACCCCTGAGCCGCGGCGCGATAATCAGGCGGGCTCCACCGCGGCGCTTGGATAGAATGCGCTCGATGCAACCCGCGGAATCCCCAAGAATCGCGTTCATCGGAGGCGGCAGCATGGCTCGCGCCCTGATCGCCGGCCTGCTGCGCCGTGGCCTGGCGCCGCACCAGATCGGTGTCGGCGAGCCATCGGCCGATGCCCGGGCGGCGCTGCAGGGCGAATGCGGCGTCCACGCCAGCGCCGATAACGCCGAGGCGGTCGGTGATGCCGGCCTGGTGGTCCTGGCCGTCAAGCCGCAGGACGCCGGCGACGCGCTGCGGGCACTGCACTCGAGCCTGCTCGAGCGCAAGCCGGTGATACTGTCGATCGCCGCGGGCCTGCGGATCGCAGACCTGGCGCGCGCCGCTCCGCCCGGCATCGCCGTGGTACGCGCGATGCCCAATCGGCCGGCGTTGCTCGGCGCCGGCGTCACCGGTCTGTTTGCGCCGCCATCCGTGACCGCAGCGCAACGAGCGCTCGCCGAACTGGTCGGCGCTGCCGCCGGCCGCGCCGTCTGGCTACGCGCCGAAGCCGAACTCGACATCGTCACCGCGCTGTCCGGCAGCGGTCCGGCCTACTTTTTCCTGCTCGCCGAACAAATGGCGAAAGCCGCGGAAGCACTGGGGCTGGAACCGGCCACCGCCACGCTGCTGGCCTGCGACACGCTGCACGGCGCCGGCCTGCTGGCGCGTCAGGGCACGCCGCTGGCCGAACAGCGCGCCGCCGTGACCTCCAGGGGTGGCACGACTGAAGCGGCACTACGGGTGCTGCAGCAGGGCGGATTCGACGCCCTGATCGCGCGGGCGCTGCAGGCGGCGAGCGAGCGCAGTGTCCAGCTGGCCGATATGCTGAGCGGTGCCCAGCCCGCCAGCGGGCTGGGCACCGGCGCGCAGCCCACCGAGGGCGCATGACACCACCGCTGAGAGTCCATTGATGGCCGCATTGATCTACCTGTTCAAGACCCTGCTGTCGCTGTGCATGATCGCGGTGCTGCTGCGGCTGCTGCTGCAGTGGTCGCGCGCCGACTTTCGCAACCCGCTGGCCCGCTCGATCGTCCACCTGACCAATCCGATCATCGTGCCGCTGCGCCGCTTGCTGCCGGCGATCGGCCGGCTCGACACCGCCTCGTGCGTCGCGCTGGCGGTGTTCGCACTGCTGCAGGTATCGGTACGGCCGCTGCTCGGCGGTCTGGGCCCTCCGCCGGCGCTGATCTGGGTGCGACTCGCGCTGTTCGAAATCCTGGGCACGACGCTATGGACCTACCTCGTCGCAATCCTGACCTACGCGCTGCTGTCGCTGATCGCCCCGGGAACCTACTCGCCAGCACAGGGATTGCTGGTGTCGCTGTGCGAGCCGGTGCTGCGCCAGTTCCGACGCATCATTCCGCCGCTGGGTGGAATCGATTTGTCCGCACTGTGGGCCTACATCGTGATTCAAATGCTATTGATTCTGCTGCCTTGACGCACACAGTTGCGACGCAGCGTCACTGCGTGGCACACCATCGGCTGTGCCATTTCTGAACACAATTCCGAACGCGATGTGCGCGGGCCTATAAAAAAAGGCATTTGCGCAGTGTGTGTTACCGAAAAAAGATTTGCGCCGGGGCAGCGGTGTGCTATGTTGCGCGCCGTTTCATACAGCTTTTGATGTTTCGCTTCGATCGAGACTGACCTCTGCATACACTCCAGGAGATTCGCCAATGGCAAAAAAAGGTGGGGCACCGACCAAGTCGGAAATTCTGGCCCAGATTTCCAAGGACTCGGAACTTTCCCGCAAGCAGGTGAGTGAAGTGTTCGAATCACTCAACGGCATCATCAAGAAGAGCCTGCGCGGCAACGGCCTGTTCACACTTCCCGGTCTGCTCAAGCTGAAGGTGGTGAAGCGTCCCGCGACCAAGGCTCGCGATGGCATCAACCCCTTCACCGGCGAGAAGATGACGTTCAAGGCAAAGCCGGCCAGCAAGAAGGTGCGTGCGCTGCCATTGAAGAACCTGAAGTCGATGGTGAACTGATCGACGGTTCGGTTCGCATTGCTCTGGGCGAACGGCTTTAAGAAAGCCCGGTAAGGCTCAGCTTTACCGGGCTTCTTCATTTGATTAGCGCCGGCTGGCGGCGCCTTCAGGCCGGCGCCAGAAACGCGAATGCGGCGTCGCGCAACTCGGGCAGGCGGCCGTGAAAGAAATGTCCTGCCCCCGGCAGCACCACCAGCTGCGGCGCTGGCTGGAAGCGTGCCGCGAACGCCCGCACCTCGGCACATTCAACGATCTCGTCGGCCCCGCCCTGCACGATCAGCCAGGGACAGTCCGGCCGTGCCATCGACGCGAACTCGGCGCGCGCCACCGCCGGCGCAATGCTGATCAGCCGTGCCGGTGCCGCCGCTGCCGCGGCCAGCAGGCTGATCATGCCGCCGAAGGAGAATCCGGCGAGCGTGAGCGGCGCGCCAGGCCAGCGTGCCCTGCCTGCGGCCACGACCGCCAGCGCATCCAGGGTTTCGCCCCGCCCATCGTCGTAGCTTCCGGTACTGTTGCCCACCCCGCGATAATTGAAGCGCAACGTTGGCATGGCGCGCTCCTGGCACGCTCGCGCCACGGTATGGACGACCTTGTTGTGCATGGTACCGCCATGCAGCGGATGCGGATGGCAGAGCACGGCGAAGCCGGCTGGGGGCCCCGACGGCGACAGCGGGTCCTCCAGCAGCGCCTCGAGCGTGCCCGCCGGGCCTTCGATCAGCAGCTGCTCGGCGCGCGGCGGCCGAAAGCTCAAGACTTCGGGGCGCCTGAAAACCCTAGGGCCGCCGAGTTGATGCAGTAGCGCAGTCCGGAAGGATTCGGTCCATCGTCAAACACGTGGCCCAGGTGGGCGTCGCAGCCCGCACAGGTCACTTCGGTGCGCCTCATGCCATGCGAGCTGTCCACATGGGTACGCACCCGATCGGCCGCGAGCGGCAGCCAGAAACTGGGCCAGCCGGAGCCCGAGTCGTACTTGGTGTCGGAGCTGAACAGCTCCTGGCCGCAACACACGCAGCTATAGACACCGGTGTCCTTGTTGTAGGCGTACTTGCCGGTGAAGGCCGGCTCCGTGCCCTTCTTCTGGGTCACTTGATACTGCAGCGGCGTCAGTCGCTCGCGCAGCTGCGCATCGTCAGGCGGTTCAGTGCTCATCGCTACGGCCCTCGAATTGTGAGCGTCCTCATCTCGAAGGTTAGCGCAAAGAGCGCCGACCTGTCTTCAGCATCCGGCTTCGGCCGCCTGGCGCTGCAAGCCCCTCACACCGCGCCCGCCGTTCCCGCAGCACCAGTGGCGCCGGTGGCGCCAGTGGCGCCAGTGGCACCAGTGGCACCTGCCTGCGGGCTGGCGCCCGTTACCAACCGCACCAGCAGGTTGTTCAGGCGACGGCTGAAGTCCGGCGGATTGGCGACCTGGCCCTCCTCGGTCATCGTAGCCTGATCGTAGAGCAGCAGCGCCAGCTCCTGGAACTCGTCGGCCTGTTTGAGCGTGTCCATGTGCAGCACCAGCGGGTGCATGACGTTGAGCTCCAGCGCCGCCTTGGTCGGCGGCAGTGTCTGGCCGTTGGCCGCCAGCAGCCGCCGCATCTGCGCCGACAGCTCGCCTTCGCCGTGCACCAGGACCGCCGGAGAGTCACGCAGCCGCTCGCTGACCCGCACCTCGATCACCCGGTCACCGAGCGCGTCCTTGAAGCGCTTGAGCAGCGCCTTGTTCTCCTTGCGCTCCTCGTCGATGCGCGCGCGTTCGGCCTGGTCGGCCAGAGCGCCGAGCTCCAGATCCCCGCGTGAGGCATCCTTGAAGCGCTTGCCTTCGAATTCCGACACCTGGCCCATGACCCATTCATCGATGCGATCGGCAAGCAGCAGCACCTCGACCTGCTTCTGCTTGAGCAGTTCCAGGTACGGGCTCTCACGCGCGGTAGCGTGGCTGTCGGCGACGACGTAATAAATGCGCTCCTGCCCTGGCCGCAGCCGCGCTACGTAGTCGCCCAGGCTTACCGTCTCGTCGTTCGAGGCACTGGCGGTGCTGGCGAATCGCAGCAGCGGCAGCAGCCGCTCGCGATTGCCCGGATCCTCGTTCAGGCCCTCCTTGAGCACGCGACCGAATTCGCGCCAGAACTGCGCGTACTTGTCTGGTTCGTCCTTGGCCAGCCGCGCCAGCATTTCCAGCGCACGCCGGGTCAGGGCGGCGCGCATCGCTTCGACCTCGCGATCCTGCTGCAGCAGCTCACGCGAAATGTTCAGCGGCAGATCACTCGAGTCGACGATGCCTTTGACGAAGCGCAGATATAGCGGCAGGAACTGCTCGGCGTCATCCATGATGAACACCCGCCGCACGTACAGCTTCAGGCCGCGCGTCGCCTCACGCTGCCACAAATCGAATGGCGCACGCGCCGGAAGGTACAGCAGGCTGGTGTATTCGCGCTTGCCCTCGACCCGGTTGTGGCTCCAGGCCAGTGGCTCGGCACCGTCATGAGCAATGTGACCGTACAGGTCGCGGTACTCCTCGTCCTTGATGTCGTTGCGCGGCCGCGTCCACAGCGCCTGCGCCTGGTTGACGTCCTCGTAGTCGAGCGAAGCCTCGGCCTGCTTCTGCATGCGCACCGGGAAGGCGATGTGATCGGAGTAGCGGCGCACCAGCGCACGCAGCCGCATCGGATCGACGAATTCCTTCGCCTCCTCTTTCAGGTGCAGCACCACGCTGGTACCGCGCTCGGCGCGCGTGATGGTCTCGACCGTGAACTGCCCGTCAGCGCTCGACTCCCAGCGCACGGCCTCCTCTGGCGCGACATCGGCACGGCGCGTGAGCACCTCGACGCGATCAGCGACGATGAACGTCGAATAGAATCCAACGCCGAACTGGCCTATGAGCTGCGCATCCTTCTGCTGGTCGCCGGTCAGACGCTTGAAGAATTCGGCGGTACCGGACTTGGCGATCGTGCCCAGGTGCGTGACCGCCTCTTCGCGGCTCATGCCGATGCCGTGGTCGCGTACCGTCAGCGTGGCGCCCTTGGGATCGCTGTCGATCCAGATCGCCAGATCGTTATCCTTGCCGAGCAGTTCCGGATTTGACAATGCGAGAAAGCGCAACTTGTCGTTGGCATCGGATGCGTTGGAGATCAGCTCGCGCAGGAAGATTTCCCTGTGGCTGTACAGGGAATGGATCATCAGATTCAGCAGTTCGCGGACTTCGGCCTGGAAGCCCAGCGTTTCGCGGCCAGTTGGCATGTTGTCCACCGTTTCCACTCATGGGGAAACCGGTGGTATAGGGCCTTAGGCTTAAGGTTTCAAGCCATCGAGCGGCCCAGCAGATGCCGGGCAGCATTCAGCCAGTCGTCCATCTCATCCCAGAGCTGAAGAAATACTTCCAAGTGGGCATCCGCGTTACAGGCTGTGATGCGCATGCTAGAAGGTGCGGCAGCCGTTTGCCGTGTTGCGCCTCACAGCCCCGCAGACGTTCGCGCCAATTGACAGCAATTCGCGCGACCGCCTTCTCAGATTGCATCGCGTGGCTTACGGCGCGGCCGGTCTATGCTAAATTGCCGAGCGACATAATATTCGTGCAGGACAGGGACATTCATGCAGCGCATCGTCGTGCTGAACCCAAAGGGCGGTTCCGGCAAGACAACTATCGCCATCAATCTGGCCAGCCACTTCGCCCTGCGCGGCGAGCGGCCGGTATTGATGGATTTCGACCCGCAGGGCTCATCCGCCCACTGGGTCGCGAAGCGTCAAAAGACTCAGGCGCGCATCCACCTGATCAAGGCCTTCGAGCGCGACCCGCGCGTGACCAGGACCTTTCAGCTTCGCATCCCGGAGGGCACCGGTCGCGTGATCGTCGACACGCCCGCAGCGGTGGAAGCCCACGAGATGCCCGAGCTGACCCGCACCGCTGACAAGATCCTGGTTCCGGTACTGCCGTCGGACATCGACATCCATGCCTGTTCGCGCTGCGTACAGAACCTGCTGCTGGTCGCGAAGGTGCGCCGCCATGACAATCGGCTGGGCATCATCGCCAACCGCGTGCGCGTCAATACCCTGATCTACGGCGCCCTGTCGCGATTCCTGGGCACGCTCGGGATTCCGATCGTGGCCACGTTGCGCGACTCACAGAATTACATCAGCGCCGCGGAACTGGGCCTGGGTCTGGAAGAGATGAAGCCGTACAACCTCGGCGGGGACCTGGCGGCGTGGCAGCCGCTGCTCGATTGGTTGGAGATGCCTTCGGCTCGCAGCTGCGCACCGGCCACGATGGTGCCGTCGGTGCGCCTGGCCTGAATTGCGGCCCGCAACCGCACCAGGCCCCAAAGCCTAGGTCTTCGCGTCCTCGGCCAGCCAGTCGTGACGCACTTTATCCGCCCAGCTCTTGTAGTTCGACCAGGTGTAGAGATTGCGAGTGATCGCGGCGTGGCGAGTACGCGTGCGCTGCATGTGCTCGAGCCAGCGGGCGTAGGCTTCCGCACCACTGGGGGGCGCCAGTTGGCGCGCCAGCGCTTCATCCGCGGTCTCAATCATCGAGTCTTCTTTGCTCATCGTGTGCACTCCTTATGGTCAACAGACTAGGGCGCCACGATCGCACTCGACAGGAACTGGGTCACAGCGAATCTGAACGAGCAGCGTTGCATCTCGCAGTCCGGCAGGCACGCAAATCGCGCCTGTACAAGGGTTAAATGCCGTCGCGGCAGCTTCGGACGGATTGCGGCACAGTCGGACGGATTGCGGCATATTGCGCACTCGGGCGAGTGCGCGCACGCGCCGACGCGGACAGCTACGCCACCAGGCGGTAGCAGGGGCGATATGCGCTCCCGGGCAGCTTCATGCGTCCCTGAGCGACAAAACCAGTCAACAATTCATCCAGCAGCCGCATGATGTCGGCGTCGCCAGCGAGTTCGTACGGCCCTTGCTGCTCGATCGCAGCTACGCCGTACTCCTTGACGTTGCCGGTGACGATGCCCGAGAACGCGCGCCGCAGATTGGCCGCCAGCCGGTGCACCGGCTGCGCGCGGTGCAGTTCCAGCGCACGCATCGAGGCGTGCGTCACCTTGAACGGTTGCTGCAGCTCGTACGGCACTCGCAGCAACCAGTTGAAATTGTATGAGTCGTTCTGCTTGCGACGGAACGAGCGCACCTGCTCGAAGCTGTGCACCATGTAGCGCGCGACTGCGGCCGGATCGTCGATGATGACCTTCAGGCGCGTAAGGGCCGCGGCCCCGAGCGTGCCCTCGATGAAGTGCGCAATCTTGTCGAAATAGGCTGCGCTGGCGCGCGGCCCGGTGAGTACCACCGGCAGCGGCTGTTGCGCATTGGCCGGATCCAGCAGCACGCCGAGCAGGTACAGGATCTCCTCGGCGGTGCCGACGCCGCCGGGAAAAACCACGATTCCGTGCCCCAGGCGCAGAAACGCCTCGAGCCGCTTTTCGATGTCCGGCATGATCACCAGCTGATTGACGATCGCGTTCGGCGGCTCGGCGGCGATGATGCCGGGCTCGGTGACGCCGAGAAAGCGCCCGTCGGTGATGCGCTGCTTGGCGTGGCCCACGCCGGCGCCCTTCATCGGCGCCTTCATCGCGCCCGGGCCGCAGCCGGTGCAGACATCCAGCGCCCGCAGGCCGAATTCGTAGCCGACGCGCTTGGCGTAGCGATACTCGGCATCGCCGATCGAATGCCCACCCCAGCACACCACCAGGTTCGGGCGCGTCTTGACATCGAGCACGCGTGCGTTTCGAAGGATATGAAACACGGCGTTGGTGATCGAGGCCGGATCCTGGCTGTCAAGCCGCCCGGCGCTGATGATTTCATTAGCGGTGTAGATGATGTCGCGCAACACCGCGAACAGATGCTCCTTGATCCCGTGGATCATGTGCCCGTCGACGAACGCGGCCGCCGGTGCGTTGGTGATCTCGAGCTTGATGCCCCAGGCGTGGCGCAGGATCTGCACGTCGAAGTCGCGGTAGTGCTCGAAGATCTCCTTGGCATTGTCGCTCTCGCTTCCGGAATTGAGCACCGCCAGCGCGCAGTTGCGAAACAGCGTGTACAGGCCGGTATGGCTGGTATCGAGCAGCTTGTCGATCTCCGCCTGCGACAGGATCTCAAGGCTGCCTCGCGGACCGACCCGCGCGTCCACCGACTCTTCGACGACCACACTGGTCTCGAGGGCCTGCCCTGCGCCGCCGGGACCGGCGCCGGCGGCAGCCTTCGGAACGGTTGGGATGGCGCTCAAGGCAGGATATCGATCGGCGTATTGTCTTGAACCAGCAGCCACAGCTCCACCATGTCGGCGTTCGACATCGCGATGCAGCCGTCGGTCCAATCGGCCGCGGCGTAATAGTCGGGCGGGTGGCGCTGAAGATTCGGCAGGCCGTGGATCATGATCGAGCCGCCCGGATTCACGTGATCGCGCCGCGCGCGGCGCAGATCCTCGGCGTTCGGGTAAGACACCTGGATCGAGAGGAAGTAGTCGCTGCGTGAGTTACGCCGGGTGAGCTGATAGCGGCCTTCGGGCGTGCGGAAATCCCCGGCACGCTCCTTGGGTCCGTCGGGCATCAGCCCGAGCGCGACACGATAGCTGCGCAACACCTCGCCATGGCGCAGCAGATAGAGCCGGCGCTCGGACTTGCGCACCAGCACCTGATCGGCGATCGGCACCGTGGCCGAAATGGTGGCCGCCATCGGTGCCTGGGCCATGCCGGAGCCGACCTCGGCGGCCATGCCCGCGGGCGGCGCCACCACGCTGGCCACCGATGGTGTAGCCGCGGTCTGCGTGCCGTCACACAGGGCGACGCCCGAGACGGCGAGCAGCAGCGGTAGGCCTATGAGGGCGGAAAGTCGCATTGTCCTAAATTATAGGCACGCCACAATTCAACGGCGAGCGTGCAGGGTTCACAGGGATGAGACATCTTCCACTTTCGGCAGTGAAATCTGCGTCCCGGGGCGCAGATTGCCGAAATCCAGGTCCGGGTTGTACTGCTGCAACAGCCACACCGGCACCTTCAGCGACTTCTGCGTGATGCTCCACAGCGAGTCGCCGCGGCGTGCAATATAGACCTCGGTGCCGGCGATCCGATGCGAGGAGAAATATGCCGCCTGCAGCCGCACGTGGTAGTCGCGCCGCACTTCCTCGAACTGCTCGCGCGTGGTTGTTGCGAATTCGAGCTTCAGCCGCCTGCCCATCACCACCGGGGTACGTCCGCGCAGATGGTTGATGGACCGCAATCGCTGCGCGCTGGTGCCAAGCCAGTCGGCGTAATGACCCAGCGTTTCGGCGGCCACCACACGAATGCTGCCGTCGGCGGCAACCGAGTAATCCACCGGGTCAGCCGATTCCGGCCCGGTAGCGCCCGGCACCAGCTGCGGGCCCTCGGCCTGGGCCTGCGCCTTCGAGACCGGCTCATTCTTCGCGGCCAGCTTCCTGGCAGCTTTGACCGCCGCACCTTCGTCCTGACTTTCCTGCACAGCGGCTATGGCCGCGGCGGCAGTGGCGTCGGTGGTCACAGTTTCGGGCTCAGGCGCCGCGGCGACCAGGCGCAGCCGCTGGCCTTCATAGATATCGTCCTGGTCGCGCATTGAGTTGAGCGCCATCAGCTTCTTGACCGGTATGCCGGTGCGCGTCGCAATGGCCGAAGTATCGTCGCCGGTCTGAACCACGTAATACTGTGAGCTCTCCGGCGCGGCCGGCGCCACCGCAGCAGGCGGCGTGCCGGCAGCGGCCGTCGGGGCGGCAGCGACTGGAGCGGACGGTACGGTTCCCGGCGCGTGCGCGGCCGGGGCCGCGGCGCTCGCGATCACCGTAGCTATAGCCGGCGCGGACGCGGTGGCGGCGGGTGGCCTCGCCGCTGGCGAGGCCTGCGCAACAGTGACCGGCTGCGCGCTGCCGAGGCGCTGCGCCAGCAGTTCGGCGGTCCAGCTCGAGCCGGCAGCCGGCAGCCGCAGTACGTAGCCCGCCGGCACCACGCGCTGGCCGTTCCATACCGCCGGCCGCAGCGCCGGATTGAGGCTGCGCAAGGTTTCGCGATCGACGCCGACTGCTCGCAGCAGCGTGTTCATGCTGGCGGTCGCGGGCATCTTCAGCTCGTGAAATCCGGCTTCGGTGTTGCGGGCCAGGCCGCCGAAATATTTTGCCGGGTCCTGCGCCACCGTCAGCGCAGCCAGGAACGACACATAAAAATTTCGCGAGGCGAAGCCGAAGCTGGGACTGTGGTACTCGCGCACGATGCGCACGATGTCGTCGGTGCCGAGCTGTTCGCGGGCACGGCGTACCCCCTCGGCGCCATGGTTATAGGCGGTAATGGCCAGCGGCCAGCTGCCGAGCAGGCGGTAGTTGTAGCTCAGCAGCTGAGCGGCGGCTTCGGTCTCACGGTAGGGATCGAGCCGCTCATCCACCGCAGCGTCGATGCGCAGGAAGCGCCGTCCGGTGGAGCGCATGAACTGCCACAGGCCGGCGGCCCCGACCTTCGAGTACGCGTACGGATCGAACGACGACTCCACGTGCGGTAAGGCCGCTATCTCGGCCGGCAACCCAAGGTTGGCCAGCACCTCACCGATGTGCACCTCCCAGGCGCCTGCCCGTATCAGGCCGGAGCGAAAGCGGTCCGACTGGCCGAGCTGGAAGCGCACGTCCGAGGCAGCCTCTCCCAGCTGCACCGCCGTCGCGTCATCGCCCCATAGCGCCTTTACCCGCCGATCATCCTCGTCGCGCGGCTCGTCGCCGCGCGCCAGGCGCTTGAGGATGTCCTCGACGCGCTCGCGCTCGGCATCCACCCTGCGGGCGCGCTCCGACGACGGCGTGTCGGCATCGAAGTGAATCGTCTCGTAGACCACCGACAGCCGGTGCTGGTCGTGAATCAGACCCTCGTTGGTCGAGACCTGGGTGTAGACGCGTATCCAGAACTGCACGTCCGGCTCGAGCTCCGGCGGCCGCGGCAACAGCGTCTCGGCGGCAGTCGCGAAGCGGCACAGTAGCAGCAGGATTCCAGACAGCAGCAGCCGATTCATCGGGCGGATGATACGCGCACCGGCACGCACTGACGGCGAGGTACGTCGGAAGTCATGAAGAGTTATTGCTACCCAGAGCGGATTTTTGTTATCAAAAATCCGCTCTGGGTAGCAATAACTCTGAGCGACTGCAGCCGCGGCTCGACATCAGCCGCATTTCGACTCGCCGCAATTCAGGCAGGTCATGCAGCCGTCCAGCATCACCACGGCAGCTGTGCTGCACTTGCTGCACAGCTGCGCGCCATCGGGGAAATGCGACTTTGAGAAGGCATCCTGTTGGCTTTTGCGCGCCTCGAACTCGGCGCGCTTGTCATCGATCAGCTTCCTTTGATGCACATCCAGCTCGGTCTTGCGCATCAGGCCGATGCTCTGCAGGTGCTTCTCGATCACATAGCCGAGTTCGGCGATGATCGAGGGCATGAATTTGCCGCCCGGCTGCCAGTAGCCGCCGCGCGGATCGAATACCGCCTTGAGTTCGGCCACCAGGAAGGCGACGTCGCCGCCCTTGCGGAATACCGCCGAGATGATGCGCGTCAGCGCGACGATCCACTGGAAGTGATCCAGGTTCTTCGAATTGATGAAGATCTCGAACGGTCGGCGCTGCTCGTACTCGGTGCCTTCGTTGAGCACGATGTCGTTGATGGTGACGTACATCGCGTGGTCCGACACCGGCGTCTTGATCTTGTAGGTCGAGCCGATCAGCATCTCCGGACGCTGGATCTCCTCGTGCATGCGGATGACTTTGGCGGTGCGGCCATCGCGGCCGTGCGCCAGCTGTTCCGGCGGCGCGGCGTTCTTCGCCGCCTCCTTGTCGTCCGGCTTCTGCACCCGGTACTTGACGATCTTCTTGTCGATGCGTGTACTGCTCATGGTCAGAACTTCCCGTAGTAGCCTTCCTTCAAGGCATCGAACAGATTGGCGGCGCTGTGGGTCTCGCCGTCGTACTCGATCTCCTCGTCGCCGCGCGCACTGATCTCGCTGCCGTCGTCGAGCGTGAACACGTAGGTGGTGTTCTTGAGATCATCCTCCTTGACCAGCACGCCCTGGAACGCCTCCGGGTTGAAGCGAAAAGTGGTGCAGCCCTTCAGCCCCTGCTGATGCGCATACAGATAGATGCTCTTGAACTGGTCGTAGGGAAAATTGGTCGGCACATTGGCCGTCTTGGAGATCGACGAGTCGATCCACTTCTGCGATGCCGCCTGGATATCCACGTGCTGGTGCGGCGTCACTTCATCCGCGGCAGTGAAATATTCCGGCAGCGCCTCGGCCTCGTTGGTTGATCCCGGCATCGCGCGCGCATTGACCAGCTCACGGTAGGCCAGCAACTCGAACGAGAACACGTCGATCTTTTCCTTGGTCTTGCGTCCGGGGCGGATCACATTGCGGAAGTAGTGATGCGCGAACGACGGCTCGATGCCGTTACTGGCGTTATTGGCCAGCGATAGCGAGATCGTGCCGGTCGGCGCTATCGAGCTGTGATGCGTGAAGCGCGCACCGATCTGCGCCAGTTGTTCGACCAGGTGCGGCGCCGCCTCGCCGATGCGCTGCATGTAACGACTGTAGCGCGCATGCAGCAGCCGACCCGGAATCTTCGCACCGGGCTTCCAGCCGTCGCTCGCCATCTCCGGTCGCTTGCGCAGCATCTCCTTGGTGACCGTGAACTCCTCGTTCATGATCGGCGCCGGACCTTTCTCGCGCGCCAGCTCGAGTGCAGCCTCCCAGCCCGCGATCGCCATCTCGCGTGACACGTCCTCGGTGAATTTGACCGATTCGCTCGAGCCGTACTTCGCGCCGAGCAGCGTGATGGTGGAGCCTAAGCCCAGGAATCCCATGCCGTGACGGCGCTTGCGCGTGATTTCGTTGCGCTGCTGCTCGAGCGGCAGGCCGTTGATCTCCACCACGTTGTCGAGCATGCGCGTGAACACGCGCACCACGTCGCGATACTCATCCCAATCGAAACGTGCCCGCGACGTGAACGGCTCGCGCACGAAGCGCGTCAGATTTACCGACCCCAGCAAACACGCCCCGTACGGCGGCAGGCCCTGCTCTCCGCACGGGTTAGTGGCACGAATGTTCTCGCACCACCAGTTATTGTTCATCTCGTTCATGCGGTCGATCAGCACGAATCCCGGCTCGGCGAAATCGTAAGTCGAGGACATGATCACGTCCCACATACGTCGCGCCGGCACCGTCTTGTAGACCTTGCAGGCCACCAGGCCCTCGTCATTGACCACGTAGCCGTCGTGCGCCGGCCATTCGCGCCAGACGAAATGCAGCGCATCGCCCAGATCCGGCTGCTCGGCTTCATACTCGCGCCGACCGATCGGGAACGCGAGTTTCCACTCGCGCTCTTCCCGCACCGCCTGCATGAACTCGTCGGTAACGAGCAGCGACAGATTGAACTGCCGCAGCCGGCCGTTCTCGCGCTTCGCGCGCACAAAGTCCATCGCATCGGGATGGCCGACGTCGAACGTGCCCATCTGCGCGCCGCGCCGGCCGCCGGCAGAGGACACGGTGAAACACATCTTGTCGTAGATATCCATGAACGACATCGGGCCCGAGGTATAGGCGCCGGCGCCGGAGACATACGCGCCGCGCGGCCGCAGCGTCGAGAATTCATAGCCGATGCCGCAGCCGGCCTTGAGCGTCAGGCCGGCCTCGTGCACCTTGCCGAGAATGTCGTCCATCGAATCGCGGATGGTTCCCGACACCGTGCAGTTGATGGTCGAGGTCGCGGGCTTGTGCTCCAGCGCGCCCGCATTCGAGGTCACCCGACCGGCCGGAATCGCGCCATGGCGCAACGCCCACAGAAAGCGCTCATACCAGCGCTCGCGTATGTCGTCGCGCTCGACATTGGCCAGCGCGCGGGCAACACGTTTATAAGTGTCGTCCATGCTGCGGTCGATCGGCTCGCCGTCCTTGGAACTGAGCCGATACTTCTTATCCCAGATATCCAGCGAGGCTTCCTGATATGGGATGGTATTGATATCGCTGGTGACGAGTTTCACGACGGAATTCATGGTGATGGCGGCTCCCCTTCCGCAAAATCGGCCACACCAACAAATCTTGCGCTCGGTACCAGATCTAGTTGTGTGGAGGGCGGAGACTAATCAAGCCGGCAGGTCACCGTCAAGATTATGCAACACTTCTTTTCAGCTAATTTTATCTTTGTATATCAATATTATACGACACATATGCCTGTAACTTCATTAGCAGAAAACTTCGCTGCCAGCGAGTAATTACAACATCGCACCACATCAATAGGTTGTGTCCACCGGGCGTGCACCGATGGTACACAGCGAGCCCACAGGCTATCCACAGCCCGCGCTTCTTCAGCGCACGAAACCGCGGCCCTTGAAACGGCGCAATCCATCACCACCTCATGCTCATGCCGTCGGGCCGCGTAGTGGCCCGTCACAACAACCCCTACCGGAGAGAGACCATGGTACTTGTACGTTATGAGCCCTGGAGCGCGGTCGAGCGTCTCCATCGCCAGATTGGACAGATATTTAGCGGCAACGTTGATGCCCCGGCCGCCAATGGCGAAGCCGCGGACAGCAACGGCGCGGTCGCCGTGAACTGGGTGCCGTCGGTGGACGTGTTCGAGCAGCCCGACAGCTTCGTGGTACGCGCGGATTTGCCGGGTATCGAGCCGAAGGACATCCAGATCACCGCCGACAAAGGTGTATTGACCGTGACCGGCGAGCGCAAGCTCGAGCGTCCGGACGATCAGAAGGCTGTTTCCCGCCTGGAGCGGGTCGAAGGCCGGTTCCTGCGCCGCTTCACGCTGCCCGAGAACGTGAAGACGGACGACATCCGTGCCCGTCACCTGAATGGCGTGCTCGAGGTGACGATTCCGAAAGTGGCGGCCCCGGAGCCGAAGCGGGTCAGCGTCGAGACCCATTGATGGTTGTGCGGCGTTGTGCGGTACTGCGTGCCATGCAGTACCGCACCGCGCTGGCTTAGAGCCATGTCCGCTCCGATTCCGATCATCGAACGGCCGCGGCTGATTTGCATTGCCGGCGGGACCGGCTTTGTCGGCCAGGAGATCATTTTTGGCCTGGCGCGCGCCGGCCATACGATCCGGGTGCTGACACGGGCCAGCAGCCACGGCAATGATCTTAGGCCGCTGCCGAGCGTCGAGATCGCAGCCGGCGACGTCTATAACCCGGACTTCCTTCGTCGCAACGTCGATGGCTGCGATGACGTCATCAATCTGGTCGGCATACTCAACGAGCGCGGCTTCGGCGGCGCCGGATTTCGCCGTGCGCACGTCGAATTCACCGCAGCCCTGCTGCGTGCGATCGCTCAGACGCGGGTACCGCGGCTGCTGCACATGAGCGCGCTCAACGCCGACGCCCAACGCGGCGCCAGCCACTACCTGCGCACCAAAGGCGAAGCCGAAAAACTGATCCGCGCCGCCCCCGCTGCGCTCGACTGGACCATCTTCCGGCCGTCGGTGATCTTCGGACCGCGTGATTCGCTGACCAATCGCTTCGCCGCATTGCTGCGCCGGACCGCCGGCGTACTGCCATTGGCGCGCGCCGGCGCGCGCTTCGCGCCGATCTACGTCGGCGAGGTCGCCGCCGCGTTCGCGCGCGCGTTGCGCGGCGGCGCCACCAGCCGCCAGAGCTACGACCTGTGCGGCCCGGACGTGTTGACGCTGGAGCAGATCGTGCGCATCACGGCGCACGCGGCGCAGTTGCCCTGCCACATCTACCGGCTGCCGGACGCCCTCGCGCGCGTGCAGGCCGCCATCATGCAGTTGCTTCCCGGCAAGCCATTTTCCACCGATAACTACCGTTCGCTGCTGACCGACAGCGTGTGCCGGCACGACGAGGCCGGCCAGCCGCGCCCCGCCACCGAGAGCCTCAGGGTCCTGGCGCCGCTGTGGCTGGCGCCGACGTCACGGGTGCCGAGGTCGCAGACGGTGCCGCGCCCGGCGCTGTGATGGCTGCGTCGTTGCCCGCGTTGGCACACAGCGCTCGCCGGGCGGCTGCATCGCCCCGCATTTTCCTGACCGCCGCGTAGAACGCGGGCAGGCTGCCGCCATTGGCCGCCAGCAACCGCTGAAAGCCCGGCACGCAATCGAAATAAGTGCCGACCGACGCCAGGTGGGCGTTGTTCAAGCCATCGCTGATCCACTGGTCGTAGCCGCTGCGAACCTTGAACTGCCGTTCCACTGCCAGCACTTGCTCGCCGGTGGCGCTGAGAATCGCGTGCTTGCGTTCGCGCTGCTCGTCGATCGGAGGCGCCGGCGTCGATGCATACAGAGTCGCCAGCTGGCGCCGAGCGTCGGCGAATACGTCGACGATGAGCTGTTCGGATTGGTGTCTCGCTAAATAATCCTGCAGCTCCACGCTGCGTCCGCGCGCTGCCAGCCAGCGTCGCAGTCCCTCCTGTTCCACGCTTACCGCGAACGATTCATTGAACTCGCTGTCCCCGCGCACGTAGATCAGCTGATGCGCGAGCTCGTGAAAGATGGTCGACACCAGCCCCAGGTCGCCGTAACGAAGCATGGTGTTGAGCACCGGGTCGGCAAAATGACCCAGCGTCGAATACGCGGTCACGCCGCCGACCATGACGTCGTTGCCGCGCGCGGCGAGCGCGGCCGCCATCCTGCGCGCGTCGCTCTCCCGGAAGTACCCGCGGTAGCTCAGGCAGCCGGTGAACGGGAAACACCAGCGCTGTGGTTGCACCGAGAACTCCGGCGTCGCCACCACGTTCCACACCACATACGGACGTTTCAGGTCGCTGTAGCTGCGATAGCTGCGATTGTCCGGCAGGCCAAGATCGCTGACCGCGAAATCACGAGCGTCCTGTACCACGCGCAGCCGCGCCTTGAGATCGGGGCTGGCGGCCGGATCGGCGATCACCTGCTCGATCGGGCGGCGTGCGCGCATCAGCCGCCACTGTCCCTGCGCCGCCTGGGTCAGGTAGCCGAGCGCGCAGCCCGGCAGCGTGGCACCGATCAGGACCACGGCCAGCAGTCGGGTCTTCAGTGCGGTAAGGCTGCGGCTGTCGGTTAACATGCGATGCCATGCAAGTGTATCTGGTGGGAGGCGCGGTCCGGGACGAGCTGCTCGGCCTGCCCGCGCACGAGCGTGACTGGGTGGTGGTCGGCAGCACCCCCGAAGAGCTGCAACGTGGCGGCTATCGCGCCGTCGGCCGCGAGTTCCCGGTGTTCCTGCACCCGGACACCGGCGAGGAATATGCGCTGGCGCGGCTGGAGCGCAAGACCGGCCCCGGCTACCGCGGCTTCGAGACCCGGTTCTCGCCCGAGGTGACGCTCGAGCAGGACCTGCAGCGCCGCGATCTGACCATCAATGCGATGGCGCGCTCCCCCGACGGTAGGCTGATCGACCCTTACGGTGGCCGGCACGATCTCGAGCAGCGCCTGCTGCGTCATGTCTCTCCGGCCTTTGTCGAAGACCCGGTGCGGGTACTGCGCGTTGCACGCTTCGCGGCGCGCCTGTGCGCCCTGGGTTTCAGGCTCGCGCCCGAGACGCGCGAACTGATGCGGTTCATGGTCTCCAGCGGCGAGATCAACGCGCTGGTGCCCGAGCGGGTGTGGCGCGAGATGCAGCGCGCGCTCGGCGAAGCCGATCCCGCCGTGTTTCTGGATATTCTTGAGGACTGCGGCGCGCTCGCCATATTGCTGCCCGAACTCAATTGGGACGAGGCTGCGCGCAAGGCGCTGCAACGCGCTGCTGCCCCGGCGCTCGCGACGACCGAGGTACCCGCGGCAGCCCGGGTGTCCGCGGCAGCCCGGGTGTCCGCGGCGCACAGCGCCATCGATGGCAGCGTGCGCTTCGCGGCGCTGCTGGCCGGCACGGCATTGGAAAGGATTACGGCACTGTGCGAGCGGCTGCGCGTGCCTAACGACTATCGCGAGCTCGCGCTGCTCACAGCGCGACTGCAGCCGCGTATCGCACACGCCGGCACGCTCGACGCGGCCGCTACCCTCGAGTTGCTGGAAGCCGCCGACGCGTTCCGTCGCCCCGACCGCTTCCAGCTGCTGCTGCGAGCCGCGCTGGCACGATCCGACCTGGACGACGCCGCGCGCACGGCGCGCGCCGCCGCACTGGCTGCCGCGCTGGCCGCGGCCGCCGCGGTGGCGCTGCCGCACGATCAGCTGACGCAGCTCAACGGCCCGGCGATTGCCGCCACCTACCGTAGCGCGCGCCTGGAACGACTCGAAGCCCTTCAAAGCGAGCTCCGCAAGTCCTGATACGCGAAGCCGCGTAGCGCCGTGTCGAAGCCGCGTGTGAGCGCCATGACCTTGAAGGTCTCGCCCATGGCTTCCGGAAGCAGCAGCTGCCGGGCCTCGGACGCCAGTCGCGCGCGCTGCAATGTCGTGTTGCTTGCGGCCAGATCGGCCTCGATCCCGGTCGCCAGCAGGAACGCCGCCTGGGTGCAGTAACCGGCGACTTGCAGCGTGGCGTGGAGCGCCGCTTCTGCCGCGCGCGTGAAATCGACCCAGGCGCTGATGTCCTGCAGCCCTGGATAAAGCAGCGGCCGCTCGTGCGCGTGCTGGCGGAAATGGCAGCGAAGGGTTCCGCTCGAGCGCTGCGGGTGATAGTACTCGCGCCGCGACAATCCATAGTCGATCAGCAGCGCCGCGCCGCGGCCGAGCGCCGCGCCGAGCGCCGCGATCCAGGGCTGCAGCATCGGGCACAGTTCGGACTGGTAACCGCTCGGCCAAGGCCACAGCGCAGGTGATCCCGAGGGTGCAGCTGATGACGACGGCCAGGGCGGCGCCAGCGATTCCGTAATCTGCGCTACCTGCGCGCGCAGCGGCGCATCAGCGGGCCGGTCGGCGTCGACTAACACGCCCTGTGCCGATACCGAGACACCGCGCTCGAGCACCGCATCGGAAGCGATCAGGAAGCGCTTGAACGGTAGCGCGTCGGCGACTTCGTTCGCCAGGATCACACCGTGGATTGGCGCCGCGGGCAGCGCATCCAGCCACTGCACGCGTGTGCGCTGCGCCGCAGGCAAGAGAGCGAGTCGCTGCTGCTGTCGTTGGCGCAGGTCAGCGCTCACCTCCAGGATGTAATAGTGATCGGGCAGCAGCCCCAGCTCATGCAGCGTCGTCAGTACGCTGGCGGCCAGCGCGCCGGTTCCGGCACCCAGTTCCAGCACGTCGCCGCCGGTGTGCTGCAGCACCTGGGCGCACTGTCGCGCCACACAACGGCCAAACAGGCCCGACAGCTCCGGCGCGGTAACAAAATCCCCGCCACTGCCAATCTTCGCGCTGCCAGCGCTGTAATAGCCCAGGCCCGGCGCGTACAGCACCAGGCGCAGATAGTCGTCGAACGCCAGCCAGCCCTGATGCGTGGCGATCGCATCACGTACCGCCTGTAATACCAGCGCGCCGTGCTTCGCTTCATCGGGCTGCAGCGGCGGCAGATTTGAGACTACCTCGGCGCTCGTCATAAGCTGCGCTCATGGCAGCCAAGCTCTACACCTCGGGGACACCATCGGGCATCGAGCCCAGTCAGCGCCTGGCCGGGCGCACGGCACTGGTCACCGGCGGCGCGCGCCGCGTCGGCGCTGCCATCGTGCGCGCGCTGCATGGCGCCGGCGCCAATGTCGTGATCCACTGTCACCGTTCGTTGTCCAACGCGCGCGCACTGGCGGCGGAACTTGAAGTCGCGCGTCCGGATTCCACCGCCGTCATTGCCTGCGACCTGCTGGACACCGAGGCGCTGCCGGGACTGATAGAGGAGGCGCGTGAATGCTTCGCGGCACTGCATCTGCTGGTCAACAACGCCTCGAGTTTCTATCCGACGCCGCTCGGCGCCATCGCGCTGGCCGATTGGGAGGATCTGCTTGGCACCAACCTGCGCGCACCGCTGCTGCTGGCACAGGCGGCGATCCCGGAGCTGCGGCGCACACAGGGCGCGGTGCTTAATATCGTCGATATCCACGGCCTGCGACCGCTGCGTGATCATTCGGTCTACAGCGTGGCCAAGGCCGGACTGATCATGCTGACGCGCGCGCTGGCGCGCGAGCTGGCGCCGGAGGTACGCGTCAACGCCATCGCCCCCGGGCCGGTGCTCTGGCCCGATGCGCCGATGCCCGAGCAGCGAAAAGTAGACATCATCGACAAGACGCCGTTGCATCGACACGGCTCACCCGACGATATCGCGCGCGCGGTGCTGTTCTTTGCCAGCGACGCGCCATTCGTTACCGGCCAGATCCTCGCCGTGGATGGCGGTCGCAGCATCGGCTGGTGACAGAGGGCGTCAAACGGCATTGAGATCGAGCTCCAGCGGCTCGAGCACATGCCCGGCCTGCGGGAACTGCGTCCACAGCTGTCCGATCGTGGGACCCGACGGTGGATAGAGGCGCTCGGCAGCCAGCTCGGCCAGTGGTCCAAGCATGTAGACCCGCCGCGTCAGATCACGCCGTGGCAGGGTATAGCCGGGCCCGGTGCCGACCAGATCACCATACAGCAGCAGATCCAGGTCCATCCTGCGCGGCTCCCATCTAGGATCCGAGCGCGCGCGTCCGCACAGCGCTTCGATCTCGTGCAGCGAGGGCAGCAGCGCCTCGACCGGCAGCGTGGTGGTGAAGCCGACCACGGCGTTGTAGAAGTCAGGCCCTTCGAATCCAAACGCGGGATTGCGGTAGCAACGCGAAAAGCGGGCATCCGGGAAGCGCTGTCTGAGCGCGCGCGCGGCCTGCAGCATCCGCGCCGCCGGATCGAGATTGCTCCCGATCGCGACATAGGCCTGGACCACTAACTGACCCGCCGGCGCTCGATACGAACCCCGACGTCGCTGGAATGGCGGATGGCTCCGGGCTTATTGATGCTGACGCCCACCCAGTCGAGCGGAAACTCCGCCAGCAGCAGCAATGCCAACCCATGGGCCAGCGACTCGACCAGATGAAACTGCGACGCCTGCACCCAGCCCAGGACACGCTTGGCGACCGCCTTGTAGTCCACCGTATCGGCGACCAAATCGCGCCGCGCGGCACGCTCGCAGTCGCACGGCAGCTCCAGATCGATGACCACGGTCTGCGGCACGCGCCGCTCCCAGTCAACGAACCCGATGATGCATTCGGTGGTCAGGCCGCGCAGGAAAATGCGGTCTTCACTGTCGTGCTGGCTCATGTCTTGAAGTTTAGCCACTCGCCGGACCATTGCAGGAGTTTCGTGTCGCCCGGTGCGCCTTGGCAATCGCTTGGAGTTATCAGACTACACACAGCATTTTTAATTACAAAAATGCTGTGTGTAGTCTGATAGCTCCCAGGGGTAGTCAGGCCATACCGGGCGGCCGAAGCTGCTCCAATGGCCAGCGTGCCCTGACTTCAATGCCGCCGCCGGTGTGCTCGTGGGCGCGCAGCCGATGCAGCCCGGCCACGGCGATCATGGCTGCATTGTCGGTGCAGAATTCCAGCCGCGGGAAGAACACCTGGACCCCTGATGCCCTCGCCTCGCGCGTCAGCCGCGCCCGCAGTTCACGATTGGCGCCGACACCGCCTGCCACCACCAGCGCACGATGCCCGGTGTACTCCAGCGCGCGCAACGCCTTGACGCACAGGGTCGCAACGATCGCGTCCTGCACGGCGAGCGCCACATCGGCGCGCTCCTGGTCGGACAGCGCCGCGCTGCGCACCGCCTGCAGCACCGCGGTCTTCAGGCCTGAAAAACTGAATTCAAACCCAGGCCGATCCAGCATCGGCCGTGGGAACGAATAGCGCCCCGGCCGCCCGGATGCCGCCAGCTGCGCCAGCTCCGGTCCGCCCGGATACGGCAGGCCCAGCAGCTTGGCACTCTTATCAAAGGCCTCGCCCGCCGCATCATCCCGGGTCTGTCCGAGCAGCAGGTAGTCGCCGATGCCGCGCACCTCGATCAGCATCGTGTGACCGCCGGATACCAGCAGCGCGATATGCGGGAATGGCGGTGCCGGGGTCTCCAGCATCGGCGCCAGCAAGTGGCCCTCGAGGTGATGCACACCGATCGCCGGTACCTTCCAGCCGAAACTCAGCGAGCGCGCCAGTGCCGCGCCGGTCAGCAGTGCACCCACCAGGCCGGGACCAGCCGTGTACGCGACCCCTTCGATCTCGCTCGCGCGCGTTCCGGCGTGCTCGAGCGCGCTGCGCAGCAGCGGCAGCAGGCGGCGCAGGTGATCGCGCGAGGCCAGCTCCGGCACCACGCCACCGAAGGCCCGGTGCAGGTCGATCTGGCTCCAAAGCTCGTGCGCGAGCAGCCCACGCTGCTCATCCAGCACCGCCACGGCGCTCTCGTCACAGGATGTCTCAATGGCCAGAATGCGCATGGTCGCCGTGCGTTTTGCCTTTTACCTGCAGTGTCATTAGAATCCCGGCCCTTGCCCTGACGGCAGGGAACGAAAATCACTTTATAATCAATAGGTTGGAATTTGGATGCCGAGTGTTCGAGTACGCGAGAACGAGTATTTCGACGCCGCCCTGCGGCGTTTCAAACGGGCCTGTGAGAAGGCAGGCGTTCTCGCCGAGCTGCGACGGCGCGAATTCTACGAAAAGCCCACGCAGGAACGAAAACGCAAAAAGGCCGCCGCCGTCAAGCGGCATATGAAGCGTGTGTCGCGCGACTTCGCGCGTCCCGCCCGCGGATCCTGAAGCGTCCGGGCGATGAGCCTCAAGGCCCGCATTCAGGAAGACATGAAATCAGCGATGCGCTCAGGCGACAAGGAGCGCCTCGGCTGCATCCGCCTGATCATGGCTGCGGTCAAGCAGCGCGAAGTCGATGAGCGCATTACCCTCGATGATACCCAGCTGTTCGGCGTGCTGGAAAAGATGGGCAAGCAACGCCGCGAGTCGATCACGCATTTCCAGGCCGGTGGCCGCGCCGATCTGGTCGCGAAGGAAAACGCCGAGCTTGACATCATCAACGCCTACCTGCCGGCGCCGCTGGGGGACGCGGAGCTCGATGCGCTGATCAACCAGGCCATCGGCGAGACCGGCGCCGCCTCGATCAAGGATATGGGCAAGGTCATGGCCCTGATCAAATCCAAAGCCCAGGGCCGTGCGGATATGTCTGCGGTCGGCGCACGTATCAAAGCGCGCCTGTCCTGACACTTGCCCTAGACTAACGGCCAGTATGGCCGGTCGGATTCCGCAAGCCTTCATCGACGAGCTGATCGCCCGCGCCGATATCGTGGAGATCATCGGCAGCCGCGTGCCGCTGAAGCGCGCCGGGCGCGAATACAAGGCCTGTTGCCCGTTCCACGACGAGAAGACGCCATCGTTCTGGGTCAGCCCCGATAAGCAGTTTTATCACTGCTTCGGCTGCGGCGTGCATGGCACCGCGCTCGGCTTCCTGATGGAGTACGACCGCCTGCCGTTTCCCGAAGCGGTCGAGGATCTTGCCAACCGGCTCGGCCTGACCGTACCGCACGAGGCCGGCAGAGCGCCTGGTTCGTTCGCGACCGGCGCCGCAGCCAGCACCGATGACACGGCGCCGTTGTACGAATTGCTGGCAAGAGTCGCGGACTACTATCGCTCGGCGCTGCCACGTAGCGAGCGCGCCAGCGCTTACGCCGCGCAGCGCGGCCTTACGGCCGAAACGATCGAGCGCTTTCGTATCGGCTACGCCAGCGAATCCTGGAATGACGTGCTGCACCGATTCGGCGGCGGCGAGCGCGAGCAGACGGCTTTGCTGGCGGCCGGGCTGATCGTCGAGCGTGAGCGCGCCGGTGGTAGCGGCGGCGGCAGCAGCGGCGGTGGCGGCAGCGGCGGTGATGGTTACTACGACCGGTTCCGCGACCGGCTGATGTTCCCGATCCGTGATACGCGCGGTCGGGTCATCGGCCTTGGCGGTCGCGTGCTCGGCAGCGGTGAGCCGAAATACCTTAACTCCCCCGAGACGGCGCTGTTTCATAAAGGCAAGGAACTCTACGGGCTGTACGAAACGCGACTGGCGCGCCGACCGCTGCGGCGCCTGCTGGTGGTCGAAGGCTATATGGACGTGGTGCGGCTGCATCAGGCCGGGGTCACCGATGCAGTGGCGACGCTGGGCACGGCGACCACGCCGGAACACCTGCGCCGTGCATTTCGGCTGGTGAGTGAAGTCGTCTTCTGTTTCGACGGTGATCGCGCCGGGCGCACCGCGGCCTGGCGTGCGCTGCAACAGGCATTGCCGGAAGCGCGCGAGGGCCGTGAACTTCGATTCCTGTTTCTGCCCGAAGGCGAGGATCCGGATTCGCTGGTCGGCCGTGAGGGCGCAGAACAGTTTGCGGCGCGACTGGACACGGCTGTGCCGCTTTCCGAATACCTGATTGCGCAACTGGGCGAGCAGGCCGACGTCAGCCACGCCGACGGCAAGGCACATTTCGTCGCGTTGGTCCGGCCGCTGCTGGAAAAGATCGCGCCCGGCGTGTATCGCGAACTGGTGCTCGATCGCGTTGCCGCGGCGATCGGACTTGCGCCACAGCGCCTGCAGCAGTGGCTCGCGGTGCCGGAAGCCGCCAGTTCCAGCCCGCCGCGTATGGCCGAAGCCGCAGCCGCGCGCAGGACACGCGCGCCGCTGCGCCCGGTCGGCCGCGGCAGCCTGGTGACGCAGGCCATCACGCTGCTGCTGCATTTCCCGGCCGCCGCGAGCGCGGTGAGCGAGCAGCAGCGGCTGGAACTCACGCGCATGAATCAGCCGGGCGTGGCGGCGCTGATCGCGCTGCTCGAGCAGCTGCAGGCGAGCCCCGCAGCCACGATGGCGCAGACCCTGGAGCGCTGGCGCGATCGGCCTGAGTATCGGCGCCTGTGCGAACTGGCGGCCAGCGAGCCGCTGGTGCCCGACCAGGCGGCGGCCAGCCAGGAGCTGCGCCAGGCGGTAGTCCGCATGCTCGATTCGGAGCTGCGCCGCCGGCTGGAGGTGCTGATCGAAAAGGCGCGTGCGCACACCCTCGACGAGTCCGAGAAACTGGAACTTCAGGCACTCACGGTTGCCCAAAGCAGAGTTGGGGGCCCCTGACGGTACCGGATCGTTCAACCGCCGGGCGTGCCAGGCGCTTACAGCGCGTTCGTGCGCGCACCGACGGCCCCGCGCGATGCTGCTCGCAAGCGGTGAGGGTCGGTGTAATGGCGTTCAAGTCCTTATCTTTGCTGCCGTTACCACGGTCTGGGGCTTGAATACTGGCACCTGCGTATCAATTCTGGTTATCATATTCAACTTTTCCATGAACGACCCCCATGACCACAGCCCTTCGTTGCCCAGCGACGGATCGGGCTGTTTTGTCTGAAACTCGAGTCTTGGAAACATCCCCAGAGACGCTATGACACGCAAGCCCCCGCCCAAGCCAGCCCCGTCCGCCCGAAAGCCCGCTGCGCGTGCTGCAGTGGCCGCCGCCAGTGCGGCGCATCGCAAGAGCGCGCCCGTGCCGGCGCGTCGCGCCGCTGCGCCAGCCGCCAGGGGACCTGAGCCTCATAGCCACAAGAAAGCCGCGCCGGCGCCAAAACTGACGGCAGCACAGGAGAAATTTGCTGCATCGCACAAGGTGAATTCGCACGCTGGCGCTGCGACCGAACTGCGGCGCGGCAATGGCCTGCCCGAGGACCGCCAATCGCAGCTCAAGCTGCTGATCGCGCGCGGCAAGGAGCAGGGCTACCTGACCTATGCGCAGGTCAATGACCACCTGCCGGCCGAAATCGTTGATCCGGAGCAGATCGAAGGCATCGTCAATACCATCAACGACATGGGTATTCCGGTGTACGAAAAGGCACCGGACACCGAGTCGCTGCTGGCCAGCGAGCCCAGTTCTCCTGCCGATGACGAAGCAATCGAGGAAGCCGCCGCAGCGCTGGCGGCGCTCGATGCCGAGCTTGGCCGCACCACCGATCCGGTGCGCATGTACATGCGCGAGATGGGGACGGTCGAGCTGCTGACGCGCGAGGGCGAGATCCGGATCGCCAAGCGGATCGAGGAAGGCCTGGATGCGGTGCGCACCGCGCTCGCCAAGTATCCGGCGACGCACGAGCACCTGGTAAAGACCTATGAACTGGTCAAGGCCGGGCAGGCGCGCCTGATCGACCTGGTGGTTGGCTTCATCGACCCCAACGCGCCGGACGTGATTGCCCAGCCGCAGAATCCGACCAAGATAGAACTGGAGACCGTCGCCGAGGAAAAGGACGACGAGGCCGAGGATGGTGACGACAGCGAAGAGGAAGCGATCGACACCGGTCCGGATCCGCTCGAGGTTGCGCGCCGCATGGGCTCGATCCAGAAGCTGCACCAGCAGGTGCTGGCTTCGATCGCCAAACTTGGCGCCGACGATCCCAAGACCCAGAAGCTGCGCAAGAAAATGGCGCTCGAGTTCATGGAGCTCAAGCTCTCGCCGCGCATGTTCGACGCGCTGACCGACCAGCTGCGTACTCATATCAATGAGATCCGGCAGATCGAGAAGGAGATCATGATCATCGCGGTGCGCGATTCCGGCATGCCGCGTAAGGATTTCATCGCCACCTTCCCGAAGAACGAGACCAGCGCGCGCTGGCTCGCGAAGCACATGAAGGCCGGCAAGAAATATTCCGCCCCGCTGGCGCGTCTGAAGGACGAGATCGAGCGCCGGCAGAAGAAGCTGATGGAGGTCGAGCAGCGCCATCACCTGTCGATCAACGACATCAAGGACATCAACCGCGAGGTCTCGATCGGTGAGGCCAAGGCACGCCGCGCGAAGAAGGAAATGGTCGAGGCGAACCTGCGCCTGGTAATTTCGATCGCCAAGAAGTACACCAACCGCGGACTGCAGTTCCTGGACCTGATCCAGGAGGGCAACATCGGGCTGATGAAGGCGGTCGACAAGTTCGAATACCGCCGCGGCTACAAGTTCTCGACCTATGCGACCTGGTGGATCCGCCAGGCGATCACCCGCTCGATCGCCGATCAGGCGCGCACCATCCGCATTCCAGTGCACATGATCGAGACCATCAACAAGCTGAACCGCATTTCGCGGCAGATGCTGCAGGAGATGGGGCGCGAGCCGACGCCGGAAGAGCTGGCAGTGCGCATGGAGATGCCGGAAGACAAGGTGCGCAAGGTGCTCAAGATCGCCAAGGAACCGATCTCGATGGAGACGCCGATCGGCGATGACGAGGATTCGCACCTGGGCGATTTCATTGAGGATCAATCGGTCGCCTCGCCAATCGATCAGGCGACGATGGAGTCGCTGCGCGAGACCACCCATTCGGTGCTGGCCCAGCTCACCCCGCGCGAGGCCAAGGTGCTGCGCATGCGCTTCGGCATCGACATGAACACCGATCACACACTGGAGGAAGTCGGCAAGCAGTTCGACGTCACGCGCGAACGCATCCGACAGATCGAAGCCAAGGCGCTGCGCAAGCTGCGCCATCCGAGCCGCAGCGAGCAGTTGCGCAGCTTCCTGATGGACGACTAAATCGCGCCGGCTGCGGCCTGACCCGACGCGGCTTCGCCCGCCTGGTCACGGCGCAACCGCGCCGAGGCCAGCGATGCCAGCAGGCGCGCTTCACCGGCCGGCAGACCGCAACGCGCGGCAATCTCCGCGGGCGCAAGGCCATCAGCCGCCAGCGCGCTCGCGCTCAGATAGGCATTGCTGTTGATCGGCGGGGCGACCAGGAAGTCCAGTGCGGTCGGCTCGACCAGCGCCCGCTCGATCGGCGCTGGGACCGTCAATGGCCGCTCCAGTATCTGCCCTTCACCCGCAGCCGTCCTGGCGGACAGCGCCGCGGCGGCGGCCTGGGCCTGGGCCTCGAGCATGTTGCGCGATTCCGCGCGCAGCATCTCGAGCTGCTCGAAGACACGCCCCAGGTTGATATCCACCGAGCGGCGCAGTCGGGTAAAGGAGCGCAGCTCGAGCAGAATGACCAGACCCAGGGTCAGCACCGCGGCAGCCAGTGCCGTCTGCGAGACATCATGTAACAACATCATCCACCTCTTCGCTTGGTTCTGTGGCGCCGCCCGGTTAGCGCGGCCCGTCGGCAGTGCCGTCGCGATTGAAGATTAGGACTTCCACACGTCGGTTGGCGTTGCGGCCGGTCACAGTCGCATTGGGCATCGTCGGCCGGAACTCGCCGTAGCCGACCACTGCCAGGCGCTGTGCTGCGATGCCGCGATCCATGAACAGGTGCACCACGCTGGCGGCGCGCGCCGCCGACAGCTCCCAGTTGGACGGAAAGGCGGCGGTATTGATGCGACGGTCGTCGGTGTGGCCTTCCACCCGGACCGCATTGGGAAAGGTCCTCAAAGTGTCGGCCAGCCGCTGCAGCGCTTCTATCGCCGGAACCGACAGCCGCGCGACACCGCTGCCGAACAGGATGTCGGTGCTGATGTCCACCGCTACCCAGGAATCGTATCGGCGCACGCGCACGTTTCCCGAGGCGATCAGCGATGACAACGCGGTGCTGACGTCGCGGGCGACCCGATCGAGGTCGCTGCCGGGCGCGGCAATGGCCGGTTCGACGAATGATGCCGCCTCGTCATGCGACGACGGATCAGCCGGCGCCGCGGCGATCTGCGAGCGCCGCGACGCAAGTGGCGTATCCGCCGCCGGAACGATGTGCCGCACCGGCAGGCTGGACGCGATCATCCGATGCACCTGCGTCAGCGGCAGCTGCTCGATCGGCTGCAGCCGCGTGCCGCCGGCCTCGATCGGTTGCGGTGAGCGCGGCGTGCCGTGAAAGGCTTCCGTGAGCGAGTCCGACAGCACGCGATACTTGCCCTCATTGACCGACGACATCGCGTACATCACGACAAAAAACGCCAGCAGCAGGGTCACCAGATCGCCATACGGGATCGCCCAGGCCTCGTGATTATCGTGATCGTCGTGGCGGCGGAAGCGTTGCATGAGTGTCGCGTCCTGGTCATCCGCTCAGTGCAGAAACCCGAGCAGCTTGCCCTCGATGATGCGCGGGTTCTCGCCCTGCGCGATCGCGATCAGGCCTTCGAGCTGCATTTCACACAGGTGACTGCGCGAATGCACTGCGAGCTTGAGCTTGTTGGCGACCGGCAGGAAGAACAGATTCGCCATGCCGATGCCGTACACGGTCGCAGTGAATGCCGCGGCGATGCCGTGGCCAAGCTTGGACGGATCATCCAGATTCTGCATAACCGCCATCAGCCCCAGCACGGCGCCGATGATGCCGAGGGTCGGGGAATAAATGCCCATGCCCTCGAAAACCTTCGCGGCCCGGATGTCGGCCGCTTCGCGCGCGTGCATGTCGAATTCGAGCGTGCTGCGGATGATGTCCGGTTCGCTGCCATCGACCACCAGCTGCAGGCCCTTGTGCAAGAACGGGTCGAGCTCGAATTCCAGCAGCCGCTCGAGCCCGAGCAGCCCCTGGCGGCGCGAGATGTTGCTCCAGTCGATGATCTTGCTGATGACGCGCACCGGGTCGTGCGACGGCGGCCGCAGTATCCACGGGAACATTACCAGCGCGCGCTTCATGACCTGCATCGGCGTCTGCACGCAGATGGCAGCCACCGTGCCGACCGCCACGATCATGAAAGCCGCCGCTGAAACCAGCGCGTGAATGCCGGCGCCCTTGAGAACGGCACCCAGAATGATCGCAACGGCGGCGAGCAGCAGGCCGGTGATGCTTAGTACGTCCACCGCCGTACCGCTAGCCGTGCCACTCGGTGAGCTGCGCTTTCAGGTGCAGCAGCGCCTGGCCATGCAGCTGACAGACGCGCGATTCGGTGACTTTGAGCACCGCGCCGATTTCCTTCAGATTCAGCTCCTGCTCGTAATACAGCGACAGCACCAGACGCTCGCGCTCGGGCAGCGCCTGAATCGCCTCGATGATCGCCTGGCGCAGCGACTCATCGAGCGCGCTCGCCTCCGGATCGGGCGCGCCATCGGCCAGGCGATCGAGTGCGGATTCCTCGCCGTCGGCGTCGTTCAGGCGCAGCAGCTGGCAGCCGAGTGTATCCTGCACGATGCGCTGGTATTCGGGCAGCGACACGCCCATGTGGGCTGCGACATCGGCTTCACTGGCCTCCGAGCCCCGCTGTGCCTCCACTTCACGCAGCGCCTGCGCCGCGGCGCGGGCCTTGCGGTGCACCGAGCGCGGCGCCCAGTCGAGCTTGCGCAGTGCATCGAGCATCGCACCGCGGATACGAATGCCGGCATAGGTTTCAAAGCTCGCGCCGCGCCCGGTGGCATAGTTCTGCGCCGCCTCGAGCAGGCCCATCATGCCGGCCTGCATCAGGTCTTCGACCTCCACCTGCGGCGGCAGCCTGCCCGCCAGGTGATAGGCGATGCGCTTTACCAGATCGGCATGCTTGCGCACCAGCGCATCCATGTCGGGCGCCGGCTGCGTGCTGGCATAGGCGCGCGCGCCGGTATTCATTTGAGCACCTTCAGCCTGGGTGCCGCACGTCGCAGCATGCGTTCAAGAAAAAACTCCAGCCGGCCGCTCGGACCCTCGGGCATCGGCCAGCGCCCGGCCACGCCCGCCAGCCGATCGAAGGCGCGCGCGGCCGGACTCGATGGGAACGCCTCGAGCACCGGTCGCTGCGCCTGCACCGCCATGCGCATCGCAGCGTCCTCGGGAATCTCCCCGACGAAATCGAGCGCCACCTCGAGATAGCGATCGGTCACGCGCTGCAGCCGAAGAAACACACTGTCGCCCTGGCCTGCATGGCGTGTCATGTTGGCGAGCACCCGGAAATGCCGCACGCCGTGGCTGCGGCTCAGGACCTTGATCAGCGCGTAGGTGTCGGTCAGCGAGGTAGGCTCATCGCGCAGCACCACCAGTACCTGCTGCGCCGACTGGCAGAACTGCAGCACCGATTCGCTGATGCCGGCGGCCGTGTCCACGATCAGCACGTCGAGTGATCCGGGCAGGGTGCTGAAGGCCTGGACGATGGCGGCCTGTTCGCTCGCCGTCAGAGCCGCCATGCGCGCCACGCCCGAGGATGCCGGCACCACACGTACACCCGAACTGGTCTCGAGTATCACCTCTTCCAGCCGGCGCTCGCCGCTGAGCACATGCTCGAGCGTGCAGCGCGGCGTCAATCCGAGCAGCACGTCCACATTGGCCAGCCCCAGATCGCCGTCGAGAAGCATCGTGGTGCGTCCGGCCCTGGCAAGCGCGGTTGCCAGATTCACCGACACCGCGGTCTTACCGGTGCCGCCCTTGCCGCCGGTCACCGCGATGACCTGCACCGGCGGCGGCGACAGATCCCTGGCGCGCACTTCAGGCTGCGGCATGTACGCTGCGTCCATAGCGGCGGGCGAGCAGATCGTCGTCGGCGCAGGTCTGCGCCTGACGCGACAGTTCGATGGCGCGGGCGACCAGCTGATGCGCCCGCGCCGGCTTGAGATCCTCCGGAATTCGCGGGCCGTCGCAGCAATACGCGACCGGCAGCAACGAACGCGCCAGTGCCGACAGCACTCCGCCGAGGCTGACGGCCTCATCGATCCGGGTCAGTGCACAGCAGTTCGACACGCCGATGCCGAAATTGTCGACCGCATCGTCGACCACACCGCCCTGCGCACTCGAAGGCAGCACCAGCATCGTGTGCAGTTCCTTGCAGCGCTCGCGCAGCGCACGATACTGTGCGGCCGCGGCCAGGTCACGGCTCACCGCCCCCGGCGTAT
>Ga0210394_10000567_pt1 | contig 74843 bp, 69 predicted proteins | sample IncBWC12MmetaG_FD_160121 | JGI IMG/M metagenome (GOLD analysis project Ga0210394, IMG submission 160121) | Forest soil microbial communities from Barre Woods Harvard Forest LTER site, Petersham, Massachusetts, United States - Inc-BW-C-12-M | ecosystem: Environmental > Terrestrial > Soil >... | reverse complement strand
GAGGCCCCCGCTTGGGATCGGGGGCCTCGGAGAGTGCGTTTCGTTGTCAGTGTCGTTTTCACACCGACGCGTGGGGTCATCCATCCTAGCTTCCCTCTCAGAGGCAGGTGGGAACGAATTGCGAAAAGTGGCGAGCAAGCCCCTTCCCCCTCGCTCGCCTCTCTTCTCAACTCGTCATGTGAAACGCACTCATGCACCCCTCTAATGCACGGGCTGCGCCAATGTCACCGGCCCTGCGAGTTTCCATCAAGTCATTTATTAACAAATACTTGGCTGCGATGAGTCATTTCCCTTATCGCTCCAAATGCGTCCATCCGGTCCGCTTTGGAACTCGCCAAAACTGATTCGGGAATGGAGCCTCTTTCACCTTTACTCTATGGCCCCTACGACCTAGTTCCAGGACCCTGGTAACAAAATTTTCAGGCTTCCGGCGCTATCGGTTTTATGGCGCATTACTCGCAGAATCCCTTCATGCGCATCCTCCTCGGCAACCAGCCCTCCCGACGGAAATTTGGGCTCGCGGCCGCGTCTCTCCTCATAAGTTTTCTGGCAGGCTCACTGATAGTGTCGGCGGACACTCCAGGGGAGCTGCGAACCGCCAAAGTCGGCACTTGTTATTGCCATTGCGCGGGGTCTGGCGCGAACAACACTTGTGTGAAGATGTGCGAATCACCGAAGTATGCCGCGAGAAAGTGGGCGACGACTTGCGTCAAGCCACGGATGAAGCTGCCTGTTGAAAACCGCGATGCGGGCCCTCGCTTTGATCATCCGGGCCGAAACGAACGAGCCCAGAACGCTGCGCCTGTAGCTGCCGGTTAAGCACTGGTGTGAGCGTGGATCGCCGACTCATCCGACCGCTCCGCACTCTTCGCCGACTCGCCCAAGAGTTTCGCTAGCATCTCTGGAATCTCAAAAATGGCGCGATTGTCGAGGGCCGCGACATTTTTCCGGAATTCCGCCAGCGTAGCGGGCTCTAGAATCTGCTGCACGCCTTCCACAATATCGTCAAAACTTTTCAGGACAATCCCGACACGCTTCTCGGTGACCCATTCCGCGTTGTAGCGTTCTTGTGGAAGCGTCCAAGCATTGCACTCGATGAGGACTGGGAGCTTGCGTACCATGGCTTCCGCAATGCTGCCGGGGCCGGGCTTGCCAATCAGGAAATCCGCGGCGCGCATGAGTTTGTGAACTTCCTTTGTAAAACCAACAATATGCACGGGCATGTCCCATTTTCGCGCGCGGAATTTTGCGGCCAATTCTTCGTTCCGCCCGCAAATCAAAATCAGCTGAAGCGGAAGGCCCACCGTGTTCAGCCGTTCGGTTATAGAGAACATGACTTTAGAGCCGTGGCCGCCGAAGAGAACAATGGCGGTCGGCAGATCGGGCTGCAGACCCATCTCTTTGCGAAGTGCGAGGGAATCGGTGTTGTCTTCCACGTAAAAATCGGGTCTCAGGATCATTCCAGATGCTTGAAAAATATGGGATTTGTCGTGACCGATGGCGCGCGCTTGCTCGACGGCGCGCTCGGTTCCAGCTATGACGAATTGCTCCTTGATGGGCTCGATCCAGAAGCGCGGAGGATAGTCGGCCAGGTCCGTAATCAGGGTCACGAAGGGCCGACCTGGGTAAACGGCCTCCCAACTTTCAGAAATCTCGCGATTGAAGTGGGGAATCACGGAGACGAGCAGGTCCGCTGGGTGTTCCCGCCAGAATTCTTCGAGCAGCCGCACCATGGGGCCATGGAATAGACGAATCGTAAGTTGCAGCACGCGCAGGAGATACTTGCTGCCGAGGGTCCAGCCGTTCTGGAGCATGATATTGTATTGCTGCTGGATGCGGATGCCGGTGAGCTTACGCAAGACGTCCAAGCGGTCAGTTAAGTCCTGAAATTGTACGAGTTCCACTTGCCAGTCTCTTCCCTGCTGGGCAGCGATGGTCTGGAGAGCGACGGCGGCGTTGCGATGTCCGCCGCCGCCATCATGAAAGACAACGTGGATTTTCTTCATGGCGGAGATTCTGCCATGCGATTTCAGGTCTGTAACAAGAGCATGCTCCATGCCATGTGGATAACCTTGGAAGTCCAATGTGTTCAATAAGTTCCATGGACACATTCACCTACATTTAGCGACCTCTTCATGGCCTGTTCATATCATCCATTGACAATAGTTTCATGCGCTGCGACCTTCACGTTCATTCCATCGCATCAGGCATGTGTGACACTCCCTTTTTTAGCCGAATCTGCCGCGAGTCCTACAACCAGCCCGAGGAGGTCTACTCCCGGGTAAAGCAACTGGGTATGTCCATGGTGACCCTAACCGACCACGATTCGATTGATTCCGGGGTAGTACTGCGGAAGTACCCGGATTTTTTCCTGAGCGAGGAAGCTACCGTACAGATGCCGGGTGGGACGCAAATGCACCTGGGGGTCTACGGGATCACGGAACGCGACCATGTGGAAATCCAGCGACGTCGTAAAGACTTCATTTCGTTGATGATGTACCTGACCGAAAGAAAGCTCTTTTTCAGTGCCAATCATGTTTTCTCGGGGTTGACCGGACGACGCCTCGATGAAGACTTCTGCTGGTTTGCTTCCTACGTGCCGGCGTTTGAGACCCGGAATGGCGAGATGTGGCCCAAAGCCAATGAGAACGCAGCTCGAATGGCATCCGAGCTGGGGAAGATAGCCATTGGAGGGAGCGACTCGCACACGATGGCGGGTGTTGGGTGCACGTACACGGAAGTACCCGGCGCACGGACGGTGGATGAGTTCCTCGCCGGACTTCGAGCAGGCCAAGGGCAGGTACATGGAGAGCACGGCAGCTACGCCAAGTTGACTACGGACGTTTTCCGCATCGTGTGGTCATTGTGGAAGGAAAAGCCGTGGACTCTGGCACTTATGCCGCTTGCGCCATTGGTTCCAGTTGTCACGGCGAGCCACTGGATGAACGAAATTCGCTTTTGCCAGAAATGGGCGGCTGCGCTGGGGCGCGGGGAAAAGCGGCAACGGATGTTTTGGGATGTGGATTCTAGCTTCGAGGCTAATTGGGGCTAAGGCACGGAAGGGCGGGGCAAGCCCCGCCCCTACAAGGTTTTAGGAAGTATGGGTTAAAAACCATGACTGTCACACGCACTGTCTGGGGATTCATCGAACGGCGGGATTACCGTGTGATGAGGCGGATGAACCGGTGGCGTGCGCCGCGGTGGGTGCGGTTGTGGATGATTTTGGCAACGAGGATGGGAGACGGGTGGCTCTGGTGGGGGCTGGGAATTATGCTGCTGATTGATGGGGGTCCTCAGCGGTTTTTCGCCATTGGAGCTGCGGGAAGTGCTGCGGGGTTTGGGGTTCTGGTGTTTAAGGCGTTGAAAAGGCTTAGCCAGAGGCCTCGGCCTTGCCAGCTTGAGCCGCATTGCTGGTCGAAGGTCTTGCCTCCGGACCGGTTTTCGTTTCCGTCGGGGCATACGATGACGGCGTTCTCGATCGCGCTGGTGGTTAGTTACTTTTATCCTTCCTTGGAGGGAGCTCTTTTTTTCCTGGCTATCAGCATCGCGGTTTCGCGGATTGTTTTGGGAATGCATTTTCTTAGCGACGTGCTTGCGGGGATGGTTTTGGGTGTGGCGCTTGGTTGCGGGGCGATTACGGCGTTTGCTTCGCTTGGGTGGGTTTAGGTTTCGACGAGATTGCGGGATTTCCAGGGCGTTTCGAAAACACCTTGTTCAGCCCTGGCCAACGCGGAATCGTGCTCGTGGATTAGGAAAGCGGCAGCAGAGCTGCCGCACTCCACATGGTGCGAAGCGAGCACGATGAATCGTGCCCCTACAGGGGCTTGGGGTGAGCGGCTAGGGCTTCGCGGAAGGCGGCTAGATTGTTTTTGTCTACCGTGGCTGTGCCGGTGTCGACCCAGGCTGGCAGCGGAGCTACTGGGGCGGTGCGCCAGTCTTTGAATTCGTGGACGGCGTTGTGGTGGAGATCGTCGGCGAACTTCAGGCCGTAATAGGCCATGATGTAGGGCTTTTGCACGATGGTGGCGCTAATCCAGCCCTTTTCGATGGCGTCGAGCGTTTCTGGATCTTTGTCGAAGGCGACGACGGCGACTTTGCCGGTCATGTCCAAGCGGTGCAGGGCTTCGGCAACACCTGATCCGCCGGAAGCTTCGAGACAGATAACTCCATCCACTTTTTCTTTTTTTGCGAGGAGGGCGGAGACGCCGTCATTGGCGTTACGGGGATCTCCTTTGTCGTCGATGGTCTGAGAGATTTTGATACCGGGATATTTTTTGAGAGCTTCGGTGACGCCGCGCACGCGCTCGTCGAGATTCGATTGACCTGGAATGGTGATGATGACGACCTGGCCCTGCCCCTTGAGAAGGTCTGCCATGCGCTTGCCACTTTCCTGTCCGGCGCGGAAGTTATCGGTACCCACGAAGAGAATGCGGCGCGAATCGGGGGCATCGGCGTCGATGCAAATAACGGGGATGCCTTGGAGGACGGCGCTGTCAATCGCGGGCTTGAGAAGCTGCTGGTTCATCACGGAAATCAGAATTCCGGCGGGATGCAGGGCGACAGCCTTATTGAAGGAGTCGAGCTCTTCTTGCGGAGAGAGAGTGGCGGGGCCGTCCATTTCCGCTTTGACGCCCATGCCTGTGGCGGCGTCGCGCAAGCCGGCCTCGGCTTCTTGCCAGTAGGGCAAGCCGATATTTGCGGAGATCAAATAATATTGTTCTTCTTTTTGGTGATACGGCTCCTGGCAGGCAGCTAGCGCCGCGCTGAGAATGACAGCCGAAATGGCCAGGCTTTTAGGATGGAGTTTCATGAGAGGTCTCCTTTACAAGAAGTGGCGGCTCGGGATCGAAGAATTGCTAAAACAAGAGACCCGAACTTTCTGGCGCAAGAGGGTACCACAAGAGTTGGATAGTGCAACGGGTGAGACTTTAGATGAAGGGTCGGTCTGCAATAACAGCGATGGCTAGGGCTTGAATTCAGCGAACTGGTTAAAGAAAGTTTTCGCACCCGCTAGTTCATAAAGATCCGAACGAACTGCGCAATCTGATCCGCTGCCGTATCCAGCGCGAAATGCCCGCCGTCGACGATGTGGACTTCGGCCTTTGGCACGTCGCGGCGATAGGCTTCCGGCTCCGAAGGATCGAACGAGGATTCATACTTGCCCCAGATCACGAGGAGGCGCGGCTGCTTGTCACGCATCCATGCTTGCCATTTGGGATAGTTCTCGACGTTGGTGCGGTAGTCGTAGAAGAGGTCGCTTTGAATTTCGGCTTGGCCTGGCTGATTGAGAAAATAGAATTCGTCCGTCCAGAGATCCGGGTCGTGGCGTTCTACGTTTGGATCGTCACCGACGTGACGCGAGCGCGTGGTTGCGAGCGACAGGAGATTTGTGCGTAAGGCGCTTTCGTTGGCAGCGCGATCGGCCCAAAAGGCGCGCCGAGTCTTCCAGTTTGCGCCGAGGCCTTCGTTGTGCGCCACAGCGTCCTGGACGATGAGGGCCTCGATGCGGTCAGGATGAGCCAGTGCCATGCGAAAACCTACCGGGCCGCCGTAATCCTGCATGTAGAGCGTGTAGCGCGAGAGGCCGAGGGCCTCGGTGAAATGATTCATGACCTCGGCGATGTGATCGAACGTGTACGCGAATTTTTTTGGGTCGGGCCAGTCGCTGTGGCCGAAGCCAGGGTAATCGGGCGCGACAAGGTGATATCGATCGGCAAGACGGGCGAAGAGCGGCTCGAACATGCGCGATGAAGACGGAAGTCCGTGCAACAAGAGAATCGTGGGATTATCTTTCGGGCCGGCCTCGCGGTAAAAAATGGAGAGGCCGTCTATCTGGATCGTGCGAAAAACAGTGGGATGCTCCACGGGGCGTTCCTTTTCTTGGGCTTGGACCGGAAATGGAAATGATGCAAGGATCCCAAAGATCACTGATACCGCGCCAGAGACAAGTAAGCACCCAACCCAACGGGATGGGTCAGAGATACACATCGTTTGGCTCCCTCTCGCGAGTCATCGTGGCGGCGGCGTTTCCCGCCGATTTACATTGTCAGGACGACGCGGAACTGTGCATTGCCGCTCATCATGCGGGCGTAGGCCTCGGCCGCCTTTTCGAGCGGATAGGTTTCAATCATTGCGCGGACGCCGGTTAGTTCGGAGAAGCGTAGCGTGTCCTCGGCATCAGCGGGAGTTCCTGAGGCCCAGCCTTGAATCGCTCGGCTACCGTTGATCAGCTGTACCGGCGACACTTCAATGGGCTCAAAGGCTGCGCCGATGACCATGAGCTTGCCGTTTGGCCCAAGCCCGTTAAACAGCTCCGACATGGCTTTGGAGCTTGGGGCCGTGGCCAAAATTACTTGTGCTCCACCCATCTTTAGCAAGGCTTCGGCTGCATTGGTCGTTTGGCTGTCGATGTAAACGTTCGCACCCAGTTTTTTTGCAAGCGCCGCGTTTTCCGGCCCTCGGCCGATGGCTGCGACTTTGTAGCCGAACTTGCTGGCGAGTTGGACGCCGAGGTGGCCGAGACCGCCGATTCCCTGCACGGCAACGAGGTCGCCGGGCATCGCGCCGCTGTGACGCAGCGCGTTGTAGGTCGTTATGCCGGCGCAGAGGAGGGGCGCCGCTTCGATGTCGCTCAGACTTTCCGGTATGGCCGTCAGAGCTTCGACGGGGGCGACCATGTATTGCTGATATCCGCCGTCATAGCTGATGCCCGCGATTTTCATGTTCTGGCAATTGCGAAAGTCTCCGCGCCGGCACTGCAGGCATGTGCCGTCGTGGCCGCCGTGCCAGCCGACTCCCGCGCGCTGGCCTTTCGTCCAACCAGAGACGCCTTCGCCGAGTTCTTCAATGAGGCCCGCAACTTCATGTCCTGGAACTCGGGGAAACTGGATGCCGGGCCACAAACCTTCTTTCGTGAGCACATCGCTGTGGCAAACGCCGCAAGCCAGCACCTTGATGAGCACGTGGCCTGCGCCTAGCTTGGGAATCTCGCGCTCGACAATCTCGAAATCGCCTCCGGGCTTGGAAATCTGCGCCGCCTTCATGGGCGCTACCGCGACTCTAGTCGTTGCCATAAATCCTCCTACAAATTTCCAGACGTTGATGAAAAGCGACATCCCGCCTACAACAAGGGTTGGATGCGCTCTGCCAATGAACGGTGCATTTTTTCTGATCTCAGAAATGTCATAGGGGCGCCCTATCTGCTCTCTCGTATCCCTTTGGTAGCCTTGGACGGACAGCGGACTGTGAGGAAACTGTTTTGTGTAGTCTTCTGATAGGGATTGCACTAAACAGAGTTCCGGCATTGATCATTATTGAGGCTTAGGAGAAGCGACTCTGGAACCGAGCTTGCCAGCCTTGAGTGTGGAGCGCACAGACACTGTGAAGAAAAGCGCGTGGGCCTCTGAGTTCGTTTTTCTTCTGCAAGTTTCGCGGCCAGGGCTTTGGAGTACGACGGCGTTGTTCTATCTGATGCCGCTGGGCCAGGCGGATTTTTTGCATTCGCGAACGCTTTGGTTGGGGCTCTTCTACGTATTATTTCCGCTGGGATTTCTCTTATATGGCGTGAACGACATCGTGGACGCGGAGGCCGACCGACTGAACCCGCGCAAGGGGACGTTTTTGTTTGGGTCGCTGGGTAAAGCGGAACAACTCGCTGCTTTGCGATGGAAAATCGCTGCCGTACAAATTCCTTTTTTGATCATCTTCTTTTTTCTTATTGGACCACGCATCCTGGGTTGGTTCGGTGTACTGCTGATTGCCGTGGGGATTTATAATGTGCCGCGCTTTGGGTGGAAGAGCCATCCTCCTTTCGACGTACTGATTCAAGCGAGCTATCTACTGGTTTTCGTTTTGAGTAGCTGGCTGAACGGGGCGTCACAGCTTCCCTGGCAGACTTTTCTGTTTGGGGCGATGTTCGCGATGCACTCGCACATTTTCGGAGAGGTGATGGATATTGAGCCGGATCGTTTGAGCGGACGGCGCACGACGGCAACGTTGCTGGGCGCGGAGCGTTCGAAGTTGCTTCTTGCTGGGTTTTTGTGCGTGGAGACGATGCTGGTTTATTACTTTTTCGGGGATTTGGTTATCGCCGGGTTTCTTGGATTTGGAGCGGCATGGTTTGTACTGGATTCCCTTTTGATTTGGAAGAATCGCCCGTATAACCCGAGGACGATGCGTTTGTTTATGTGGGGCTGGAACGCGGCCGCTTTTGCAGGGATGTTTTGGAACTGGTCTGCCGTCAGCCTGACGCACGCGCGGCACCTCGCAGGAATTTGAGAATGCAAAACCGCTACATCCTCGAAATCAGCGTGGAAACGCTCGAAGCGGCGATGGCGGCGGAGCGCGGTGGAGCGTCTCGGATTGAGTTTTGCGGCAATCTACGGGAAGGCGGGACGACTCCGAGTACTGAGTTGATGCGGGCTGTGCGCGGACGCGTGGGCGTGCCTGTTTTCTCGATGGTGCGGCCGCGCGGCGGGGACTTTTTTTATAGCGAGGCGGAGTTTGAAATCATGCGGCGTGATCTCGATCTGGCTAAGAAATTGAGGATGGATGGGGTTGTTCTGGGATTGCTGGATGCCGATGGACATGTTGATATTGCGCGTACGAAAGAGCTCGTGGATAGGGCTCGGCCGCTGCCGGTTACTTTTCACCGCGCGTTTGATGAATGCATTGATTTGCGCAGGGGAGTTGAGGATGTAATCCAGACCGGGGCTGCGCGTCTGCTCACATCAGGAGGAAAGCGAACGGCACCCGAAGCACTGGAAGTGCTTGAGGAGCTTGTTCGAATCGCGGGAGAACACTTGATTGTGATGCCAGGTAGCGGATTGCATGCTAGGAATATTCGGGAGGCGGTTGCGAAGACTGGGGCTGCTGAGTTTCATGCGGGGTTGAGTTCGGTGGTGGCGGATGCGGCGGGGAATATCGGGGCGTTTGAATTGGAAGTTGGACGGATGGTAGAGGCGTTGCGGCATGGCGGGTGAGCCGTACAGTTTCTTGCGGATGTGTGGTTGATTGCGCGGAAAAAGAAAGGGGACGCGATGAATCGCGCCCCTACAAGTTCGTAAAAAAACCGTACAAGTTTGTAAGAAAGGTTAAAGCTGCCTAGGCTTTTTGGGCTTGGCGGCGGAGGAAGGTCGGCACGTCCAGATCGTCCGCGGGGACTTCGTGGCTTACTTCGCGGATGTTTTGTTGGACTTGGTGGACAACGTTGGGCAGCGTTTGCTGCTGCGGGACCGGAGCTTCTACCTCGCGGCCGGCTTTCCAGGTTTTGGGGAGGAACTGTGGTTTTTGAGCTACGTTCTTTTTGTTGGCTTCCTTGAAGCCGGCGGCGATGACCGTGATTTTTACGGCGTCTTTCATGGAGTCGTCCATGACCGCGCCGAAGATGATGTTGGCGTTCTCGTGGGCGGCTTTTTGGATGACGCTGGAGGCTTCGTGAACTTCGTGCAGCGTGAGGCTGGAGCTGCCGGAAATGTTGATGAGGATGCCTTGCGCGCCCTGGATGGAATTGTCTTCGAGAAGCGGGCTGGAGATGGCGCGGTTGGCGGCGTCGATGGCGCGATTGGTGCCGGTGGCGATGGCGGTGCCCATCACCGCGTAGCCTTGACCATGCATAATGGCTTTTACGTCGGCGAAGTCGCGATTGATGATGCCGGGAACGGTGATGATGTCGGAGATGCCTTGGACCGCTTGGCGGAGAATGTCGTCAGCGATGCGGAACGCGTCGAAGAAGCTGGTGCCGCGTTCGACGGTGTCCATCAATCGCTCATTGGGAATTACGATGACGGTGTCGACGCAGCCAATCAGCTCTTGCAAGGCTTGCTCGGCTTGAAGCATGCGGCGTTTGCCTTCGAAGGCGAAGGGCTTGGTGACGACCGCGACGCTAAGGGCGCCGAGTTCGCTGGCTAGTGAAGCTACTACTGGCGCTGCGCCGGAACCCGTGCCTCCGCCGAGGCCGGAGGTGATGAAAATCATGTCCGAGCCTTCTAGGGCTTCGATGATTTTGTCGGTGTCTTCAAGGGCGGCTTTGCGGCCGACTTCGGGATTCGCGCCCGCGCCGAGTCCTTTCGTCAGCTTGGCGCCAAGCTGGAGTTTCGTTGGTGCCTGCGAAAGTTTGAGCGCTTGCAAGTCGGTGTTGGCGGTGATGAATTCGACGCCTTCGACTTTGGCGCGGATCATGCGGTTGATGGCGTTGCATCCGCCGCCGCCCACGCCGATGACTTTGATTTTTGCCGGCTGCAGCTCTTCGCTGAAGCTCATACGAATACCTGTGTCTTTTGCGGTCATACGTCCCTCAGCCTTCTCCAAATTCGCGGCGCTGCGCTCGGGAGGGGTCACGAGGCACCTGCGAACATGGACTTCAATTTGGATACGAAATTACCGGAGCGCTGCGTGGCGTTGCGCCGCGTCTTCGCGCCGTACATCACCAGACCAACGACGGTTGCATATTCCGGCTGCGCTACCTGTTCCGGCAGATCAGCCAAACCTTTGGGCTCCGCGATGCGGACGGGCAAGTGGAAAGATTGCTCGGCTAGATCGATCAAGCCGTTAAGTCTTGCTCCGCCTCCGGCGAGGATGAAGCCGGCGGGGATTTGTCCGTCGAGACCAGCGCGCTGAAGATCGTCGCGAATCAGGGCGAGGAGTTCCATGGCGCGGGGCTCGATGATGTCCGTGAGCATGCGAGCGAAGATGGTGCGCGGAGGACGATCGCCTACGCTGGCGATTTCGATGGAGGTATCTTCGTGGAGGAGAGAGGCGGCGGCCCAGCCGTGGCGGCGCTTGATTTTTTCGGCCTCGGGGATGGGCGTGCGGAGGCCGACGGCGAGATCGTTCGTGAAATGGTCGCCACCGACGGGAACTGCGCCAGTGTGGCGTACAACGCCGCCACCGTAGACGATCAGTTCCGTGGTGCCGCCGCCGATGTCGAGGAGGCAGCAGCCGAGGTCGCGTTCGTCTTGCGTGAGGCAGGATTCGGCGGAAGCGAGAGGTTCAAGAACCGTGTCGCTGACTAAAATTCCGGCGCGATTTGCTGCGGTAACTAGATTTTGCGTGGCAGCGATCGAAGAGGTGACGAGATGGACGTTGGCTTCGAGGCGCTGGCCTACCATGCCGACGGCGTCGCGAATTCCGTCCTGGGCATCGACCGTGAATTCATGCGGAAGGACGTGGAGGACTTCGCGGTCTTCGGGAAGCGTGATGTTGCGAGCGGCATCAACGGCCCGGCGGATGTCGTCACGTTCGATATCTCGCGCACGGTTGCCAAGCGTTAAGCCGCCACGGCTATTGACACCGCGGACGTGTCCGCCAGCTACGCCGATCACGGCGGATTCGACGGGCACGTTAGCTACGCCTTCGGCTTCTTCGACTGCGCGACGAATGGAACTAACGGTGGAATCGAGATTGACGATGAGGCCTTTGCGCAAGCCCTTCGATTCCGCTGCGCCCAGCGCGAGAAATTTCACTTGTTCTTCGTCGATTTCAGCGATCAGAGCGCACGTTTTCGTGCTGCCGACGTCCAGCCCTATGATGTACCGATCTTTTTTTGACAAGCCGCCGCCCCCGCCTAGGTTCTCTTAATTTTTCAGCTTCGCAGAATTCGTGTTGCTATCCGCGTTCACGACTACCTGCCGTGAATACTGTAAATCGATGGACTGCACGTGGCCTGCGTTAGCCTGCCACTGCGCGAAATTCTCAACGAGCATTCGATACTTCGCGGTGAAATCGCTGTTGCCGAAGTGAATGGTGACCGCTTGCGAATCGGTTGCCGAGGCCAGGCCGGTCATGACGACGCGGAGGTCTTTGGCGTTTGAAAGGTCGACTTCGCTGACCCGGTCGGAGGATTCGGGACGCACTACGTCAGCGTCTCGTAGAAATTCCTGATAGGTCTGCATGCGTTTCTCGCGCTCTTCGCGCGGCATGCTTTCCGGGAGTCCTGCGACGATGGGAAAATGTAAGTCCTCGCCTTCGGGGCGGTCGAGAATCACGCCGTGCGCATCGATCAAAGCGAGTTCGCTGCCGTTGCGCAAAAATGCGATGGGAGTGCGTTCCGTTAGTTCGACGCGGATGCGGTTCGGCAGGATGCGCTGCACGCTGGCGGATTCGACCCAGGGCAATTCTTCGAGTTGAGCGCGGCGCGCATCGAGAGGAATGCGGAGGACGCTGCGGTTGCGATCGCGCGCGAAAGGTTGAAGAACGGCTTCGCGACCGACGATATGGTTTCCCGTGAGCTCGATCTGATCGGACCTGAGAAGGAGGACTTGCGGCGAATAGAGCAAGAAGCGGCCTGCGACGATTGCGCAAGTGATGCCAGTCGCGCCGACAACGGTCCATACCAAAGCGCGGCGATAGAATGCCCAGCTACGGCCGCCGAATTTTTTGCGGCGAATTTCGAGAGGCTTTTGGCGGCGGAGATAGCGCGGCTCTTCGTCGGCTAGGAGCTCCGGGCGGTAAGGCTCGGCGGCGGCCGCGGCGTTGCCGCGCTGCATGGCTTTTACGCGTTCCAAACGACCACCTCGTGTTCGAGAATGACGCCGAACGATTTTTCGACGCGCTCGCGGACGTCTGCGATCAGAGCGAGCATGTCTTTCGCGGAAGCTTTGCCTGCGTTTACGAAGAAATTGGCGTGGCGGTCGCTGACGCGGGCGTCGCCAACGCTCAGGCCTTTGAGGCCTAGTTCATCAATCATGCGTCCGGCGGAAGCGCCTGGAGGGTTTTTGAAGATGCAACCGGCGCTCTTCTGCCCAAGCGGCTGGCTTGCGCGGCGCTTTTCGTTGCAGATACGAATCCCTTTGAGAATTTCGCGATACGGTTTGGAGGGTAATTCCAGCTTCACTGCGAGCATCATATCATCAGGCGCAAAAGATGTGTGGCGGTATTCGAAAGAAATTTGATCGCCTTCGAGAGTTTCGAGTTTACGGGCGGCAGCGCGGTAGAGCTTGACCTGGCGGACGTAGCTGCCGATTTGCATGCCGTAGGCGCCTGCGTTCATGCGCAGGGCGCCGCCGATGGTGCCGGGGACGCCGATGAGGCCTTCCATGCCGCCGAGATCGTTTTTCGCGCAGAAAGTTACGGTGCGGCCGAGGTCGGCTGCGGCATCGACTTGGGCAAAATTGCCTTCGAGGACGATGTCGGGAGTCGGAGAGGCTAATTGAAGGACGACCCAGGGGAGTTCGCCGTCGCTGACGAGTAGGTTCGAGCCACCGCCTAGAAACTTGTGCGGGACGCCTTGCGCGTCGAGAAGATTCAGAAGGTCGGGAATCGCCTCGTGCTTGTTGATCTGAAGCAAATCGGTCGTGCCACCGATGCCGAGGGAGGTGAGCTCGGCCAGAGATGTACCGGGCTTGAGCTGGACGCCGAGATCCGGTAGCGCTGCGACGATTTTGGGGTCTTCAATGCGCATGGTGTGTGGGATTGTGCGTCGGATTCTCAGTGCCTAGAAGGACCATCAGTTCGTTGCTGGCGCGGCTGATGTTGCCTGCGCCGATGGTCATGATGGCGTCGCCAGCGCGGGCTTCGCGGAGGAGGAATTCGATGCCGTCTTGCATGGAGCGGAAATAGTGGACGTTTTTGTGGCCGGCTTCGCGAATGGCGTTGGCTAGGGCTTCGCTGGTGATGCCGGGGATGGGCGTTTCGCTCGCCGCGTAAATGTCCGTTAACACTAATATGTCGGCTTGGTTGAAGGCGCGGCTGAATTCGTCCCAGAGATGCTGCGTACGCGAGAATCGGTGCGGCTGGAAGAGAACGAGGGTACGGTTGAACTTGCAGACTCGCGCGGCTTCGAGGGTGGCGCGAATTTCTACCGGGTGATGGCCGTAATCGTCGATTACGGCGATGTCGTTGACGATGCCTTTGATGTCGAAGCGGCGGCCTACGCCGGTGAATTTCGCGAGGCCTTCGCGGATCAGGTCGCTGGGGACATTTAGATAGAGAGCGACGGCTGCGGCCGCGGCGGCGTTGCGAACGTTGTGGATGCCGGGCGGATGCAAAAGGAGGAAGACGCCGAGGTCTTCGCCTTTGAAGGTGAGGCGAAACTCGCTGTTCAAGCCTTCCAACTTCACGTCGCTGATGACCAGGTCAGCCTGGCCGGAAGTGCCGTAGGTGATGACGGGGCGCTTTACGTCCGGAAGAATAGCCTGCACGTTCGGCTCGTCGAGGCAGAGAATCGCGGCGCCGTAGAATGGGACGCGGTTCACGAACTGTATGAAGGCGCCTTGAATGTCCGCGAGCGAGGTGTATTGGTCGAGATGCTCGCGATCGATTGTTGTTACTACGGCTACGACGGGCGCAAGCATCAGGAAGCTGCGATCACTTTCGTCGGCTTCGACTACGAAGTATTCGCCTTTGCCGAGGCGCGCGGTTGTGCCGGCTTGATTTACGCGGCCGCCAATCACAAATGTAGGATCCAAGTGTCCGGCCGCTAAAATCGAGGCTACCATCGAGGTCGTTGTTGTCTTGCCGTGGGCTCCCGCAACCGCGATGCCGTATTTCAACCGCATCAGCTCGGCAAGCATCTCCGCTCGCGGGATGACGGGGATTTTTCGTTTGTGCGCCTCGACAACTTCGGGATTGTCTTGCTTGATCGCCGAGGAGGTCACAACCACGTGAGCGCCTTCGACGTTGATGGCTTTGTGGCCTTCGTGGATCGTGGCGCCCAGATTTTGAAGGCGCTCGGTGATGTTCGAGGGCTTGGTGTCCGAGCCGGAAACGGAGTAGCCGAGCGTAAGTAGGACTTCAGCGATGCCGCTCATACCGATACCGCCGATTCCTACCAGGTGGATGCGCTGAAAATTGCGAAACGAGACCATCATGGATTTGCCCTCTGGCGATTTCCGAGCACGTTTGCGGCCTCTTCAATCAAGTTGACAATGTCGCGCGTGGCGTTGGGGCGGGCGAGGGACCGCGCTGCGCTGGATTGTTTTTCAATTTGTTCCGGGCTATCGATCAGGGAGAAGATTTCGTTGGTCAAGCGTTCCGCGGTGAGTTCGTTTTCGGTGATGAGCCGCCCCGCACCTGCGTTGGCCATTTCTTGCGCGTTGCGTAATTGGTGGCTGTCAGTGGCGGCTCCAAAAGGAATGAAGATGGCGGCGCGGCCCGCGGCTGCGATTTCCGCCGCAGTGATGGCTCCTGCTCGGCATACGATCACATCTGCCCAGGCAAAGCGCCCGGCCATATTCGTGAGGAAGGGGACGACCTCCGCGTTGATTTCGCGCCGCGCGTACGCGGTACGCACGGCATTATAATCGCGTTCGCCGGTTTGATGCACGATGGACAACTCATTTTTTCTGGCGGCCAGGCGATCCATGGCGTCGACGAACGTGCGGTTGATGGGGAGCGCGCCCTGGCTTCCACCGGTTACAAGCAGGCGGAACGGCTTTTCGAGGCGACGAGGGGCGATTGAGAAAAATTCTGGGCGCACGGGGCAGCCGGTTACTACGGCTTTTTTTCCCCACGTGCGGGCAGAAATTTCATAGCCGGTGGCTATGCGTTTGGAAAGTTTCGCGAGGACTTTGTTGGTCAGGCCGGGCTCGGCGTTCGGCTCGAAGATTACATTCGGGATGCCACTGAACCACGTCGCCAGCATCATCGGGCCGGCTGCGTAGCCACCTACGCCGAATGCAGCGACGGGTTTGTGTTTTTTCAAGACACGGCGTGCGTCCATCATTGCTGGCGCTAGCATGGCTAGATTTTTTATGAGCGTGGTGCCGCCTTTTCCTTTTAGTCCGGCTACACGCAACGTTTCAAGCGGCAGGGCTGCTTGCGGAACTAGCTTCATTTCGATTCCGCGTTCTGTTCCTACTAGCACGACTTCTCTTTCTTTGTCGCGTGATAGCCATTCCTGGGCGATGGCAATGGCGGGGATTACGTGGCCGCCTGTGCCGCCGCCGGCGATTAGCAGTTTCATTGTTGACGCCTGGGCGTGGGGGCGCAGCATGCTGCGCCACTACAAGAACGGGCACGGCGTGCCGTGCCCCTACAGCCGAAATACGTTCGAGACTCGATCCCGCGGCTCATGTTTCGGTGGCCTGTTGGCTGATGTTTAGAAGAACTCCTGTGGCTAGGAGCATCACTAGCAGGCTTGAGCCGCCGTAGCTTACGAACGGTAGCGGGATGCCTTTTGTTGGCACCATTCCCAGGACGACGGCAAAATTAACTAGGGCTTGGCTGAGGACCAGGGCTGTGATTCCAATCGCTAGCAAGCGGCCGAATCCATCGGGGGCAGAGAACGCGGCGCGAAGGCCGCGCCACCCGTAGACCAAGAATAAGGCTATGACTAAGATCGCACCTATGTAGCCGAGCTCTTCGCAGATTACGGCGTAGATGAAGTCGGTGTGGGCTTCGGGCAGGTAAAAAAGTTTTTGTTTGCTTTCCATCAGGCCAACGCCTGTGAAGCCGCCGGAGCCCACGGCGATTAGAGATTGCATCAGCTGAAAGCCGGCGCCCTGCGGATCGGAATCTGGATGGAGAAAAGAGCTGAGACGCGCGTTGCGGTAGCTCACGCGGGTGATCAGCAAGTAGATGATCGGCAAGGAAGCGGCAAATCCGCCGGCGATCCATTTCCAGGACATACCGGCGGCAAACAGGATTGTCGTGGCTACCAAGGCAATGGCCAAGGCTGTGCCCATGTCGGGCTGTAGCAGAATCAAGCAGACATAGATCAGCACAGGCCCCGCGGCGGGGAGTATGGTCTGAAGAAAATCTTGTTTGCAAAATTCCATGGCGGCTTTGTGGCGCCGTTTTTGATCGAGAAACCACGCTAGATAGAGAATCACAGCCAGCTTCGCCAATTCAGATGGCTGAATCCCAAGGGGGCCGAAGCGAATCCAGCGATGCGTGGCGTGAGACTTGTCCAGAAAAAAAGTGCCGACTAGAAGGAGCAGGACCACGCAGACGGTCGAGTAAACGACGGCGGGCTCACGAAGGCGACGATAGTCGGTGCGCATCAGAGCAAACATTCCCAGGAGGCCGAGGACCAGCCAGGCGGTTTGCCGAATCAGAAAATAATAGGAGTGTGTGTATTCTTTGTCCGCTGTGATCGCGGAGGCGCTGAAAATCATTACGGCGCCCAACAAACAGAGGGCGATGGTCACACCAAATAGCCAGCGATCCATTTCAAGACGTCTTGGCACGTTCGTTCACCTTTTTCCGGAAGTCGCACCAGCGGCTTGCTTTTCGAGTCGCTTCACCAAATCTTTAAAGACGCGACCCCGGTGTTCATAATTTTGAAATTGGTCGAAGCTGGCGCATGCCGGCGTGAGGAGCACGACGTCGCCGCGTTGCGCGGCATGCGAAGCGGTTTCCACTGCGCGCTCCAGTGTTTCGGCGCGCTCGAGGGCCACGCTTCCTGAAATTTGCTTTTCTATTTTTTCGGATGCCGCGCCAATCAGCAGAGCGAGGATCGCTTTTTCCCGCAGTGGCTTTTGCAACGGCGCGTAGTCGCTTCCTTTGTCTTTTCCGCCCAGAATTACCAGAATGCGGCCAGGAAATGCATCGAGGGCTTTGAGGGTGGCGTCTACGTTGGTCGCTTTCGAATCGTTGTAATAGCGGACGCCGGCAATTTCCGCGACGAATTCTAGGCGATGCTCCACTCCGGCGAACGAGCGCACGCCTTTGGCGATCGCCGATGCGGGCGCGCCGGCTAGGCGTGCCGCAGCGGAAGCGGCAAGTGCATTTTCGACGTTGTGCGCTCCGGCTAGCGGATTGTCTTCCAGCTTTAGAAGAACTTCTTCGGCGCCGTCCTGGCGGAAGACGATTTCCTCACCGCGAACGTAGGTACCCTGCGCGACGCGTTGTTTCCGGCTAAACCAGTAGACACGCGGAAGGGACGGGGCGTAAGGAGTCGTAGCCGCGTCGTCCGCGTTCAGAACCGCGGCGTCTTCACCAGTCTGATTTTCGAAGATGCGCGCTTTCGCTGCGCCGTACGCTTCGAAGGTATGGTGGCGGTCGAGATGATCCGGCGTCAGATTCAGAAACACGCTGATGTTTGGGCGAAACGTGTCAATGAGCTCGAGTTGAAAGCTGCTGAGCTCGACGACTGTGCAAGAGTCTTCCTTCATCGCGTCCACGCAGCCGATGAGCGGCGTTCCAATATTTCCTGCGAGAATGGTCTGCATTCCTGCCGTTTTCAAAATATGTTCGACGAGCGAAGTTGTCGTAGTCTTACCGTTCGAGCCCGTGATCCCGATCAGCCGACCTTTCATGAAGCGGTAGGCCAGCTCAATTTCGCTCCAAATCGTGATGCCATTCGCGCGCGCTGCCTGCAAATGCGGTTCGTCGGCGGGAACGCCGGGGCTGGGAACGATCAAGCCTTGGTCGAGAAAAGTTTCCTTTCGATGGCCGCCGAGTTCGAGCGTCACTCCCGCGTCTTTTAATTTGGCGATTGCTTCGCCGATCTCAGTTTCGGTGCGAGAATCCGTGGCTGTCACGCGGGCGCCCCGAGCGGCACAGAAGAGCGACGTAGCCACACCTGTTCTCGCCAGCCCCACGACCAGCACTCGCTTCCCTCGTAACTCCATTCCACCTGGCATTGTTTTTTGTCAATTCCACACGACTTCAAATGCGGTGTCACCTCAACTTCAGCGTCGTCAGCGCAAATAGCGCAAAGACGAGCGCGGCAATCCAAAATCGCACGATGACTTTCGACTCGCTCCAGCCCAGCAGCTCGAAATGATGGTGAATGGGCGCCATGCGGAAGATGCGTTTGCCGCGCAGTTTGAACGAGCCGACCTGCAGGATCACCGAGAGCGCTTCGATGACGAAAATGCCGCCAACGAAGAACAACAAGATTTCTTGTTTGATGATGACGGCTATGGTGCCCAGCGCACCGCCGAGCGAGAGCGAACCTACATCGCCCATGAAGATTTCGGCAGGGTGAGCGTTGTACCAGAGAAAGCCGAGTGACGCGCCGACGAGCGCGCCGCAAAAAACGGTAAGTTCTCCGACGCGCGGAATGTATTGAATCTCGAGGTAGGTTGCCCAGCGCGAGTTGCTGCTGACGTAGGTGAGTACGGTGAGCGCGCCAGCGGCGATGACGGTGCAGCCGATGGCCAGGCCGTCGAGGCCGTCCGTGAGATTCACAGCATTCGAAGAACCAACAATGACGACGCAAACGAAAGCCAGAAATGGAAGAAACGCCAAAGGCCACAGGTGCGGCGAGTTCATCAAGGAATGGAAGACCAGGTCAGGATGCAAACGCTTGAGAAACGGAATCATCAGCTGCGTGGAGTAGGCGTAATGCGTGACGAGCACGAGGAGCGAAATCCCGACGACCAGACTGACGAGCACCTGAAAATAAATTTTCTTTTTTGCGGTGAGGCCGAGGTTTCGCTGCTTCGAAACTTTCGCGTAGTCGTCAATGAAGCCGATGATAGCAAACCCGATGAGGGCGAACAGTGCGAGCAAAATAAAAGGGTTCGTGAGATCGGCCCAGAGCAGCGTGGGCACGGCAGTGGACAATACGATGAGCACGCCGCCCATTGTCGGAGTGCCGGCCTTTTTCTGATGCTCCTGCGGGCCTTCTTCGCGGATGTATTGCCCGATTTGCAGCTCGCGCAAACGCCGAATCAGCCAGGGACCAAACACGAGCCCGAGAAACATGGCCGTCAGGCTGGCGTAGACCGTTCGAACGGTGATGTAGCGAAAAACGTTGAGCGGGCTGAAATAACGCTGCAGAACGTGGTAGAGCAGGTAGTAGAGCATTTTAGTGCCGAACCTCCTGCCGCGGAATCTCACCGGGAGCGGCGTAACGCGTGAGCAGCAATTCGACGATGCGTTCCATTTTCACTCCGCGAGAGCCTTTGACCAGCAACACGTCACCAGGCGCGATGAGTTCCTCCAAAAACTTTGCCGCATCTTCCGACGACGGGAAGAATTTCGTTTGCGCTCTCGGCGTGCCTGCGGAAACGGCGCCTTCCACAATTTGCTCGGCGTCGCCTTCGACTCCAATTACCCAATCGACTTTCCCCGTTTTCGCCGTGAAAATTCCTGCTTCACGATGCAACATTGGCGATGCCACGCCCAGTTCGCGCATTTCACCTGCTGCAAGAATCCGGCGCTGAAAATTTGGCGTAGCGGCCAGCACGGAGACCATGGCGTGCAGGGCGGCTGGGCTTGAGTTGTAGCTGTCGTTGATCAGCGCCGACCCATTCGAAAAACGCAGCAACTCGCCACGCATCGCAGGCACTCGCAACGCTCGGAAAACGCTTTGCGCTTCCGCTGCGCCGATGTTCCAGACACTTGCGGCTGCCAGCGCGGCAAGCGCGTTGTAAATCGCGTGGCGGCCGGGCACGGGAAGCTCCAGCCGGACGCGGCCTTCGGGACTCACATAATCAAACGCCGAGCCAAGTGCGCCGCGATCTTCAATCGCCGTGGCCGAGAAAAACGCGGGTGCATCGATTCCGTAAGTCAGGACACGACCTGGCGCAAACGCGCCGAAGGCCGCGACGCGCGGATCGTCAGCATTCAGCACCGCGGTGGATTCGTGTCCATTCAGCCCTTCGATCAATTCGCGCTTCGCCAGGGCAATTTCATCGACCGACGAGAAGAATTCCAAATGCGCGGGTGCGACGCGCGTCACCACGCCAACGTCAGGGCGGGCAATCGCCGCGAGCCGCGCCAGTTCGCCGCGGCGGGACATGCCCATTTCCAGCACGGCCGCCTGATGCGTGTCTTCCAACCGAAAAAGCGTCAGCGGCAGGCCGTACTCGTTATTAAAATTACCTTCTGATTTCAGGACCCGCAGCTTCGCGCCCAGCAGTGCCGCCAGGATCTCTTTCGTTGTGGTCTTGCCCACAGAGCCTGTGACGCCGGCAATTTTGCCGCCCCAAGCCTCGCGGACCGCATGGGCGAGTTGTTTGAGCGATGCAAACGTGTCGCCCACGACGAAGCAGCGATTCCGGATGCTCTCGTTGTAGCGGTGGGCTTGCGGCTCCGCCACCACCGCGGCGATGGCTCCGCGACCCAGCGCACTCGCCACGTGATCGTGTCCATCGTGACGCGGTCCGTGGATGGCAACGAACAGTTCTCCGGCACGTACTGTGCGAGAATCAATCGAGACGCCGGCCACCCAGGCCACGGGGTCGAGTCCCGCCCCCGCCCTAACACCCAGTGCGCCAGCCACCTGTGCAATCGTCCACCGCATAAATGCCTCAAGGGGTTTGCTTTACGCAGATACCCCGCGTATCGGTTTGTTTTCACCGTATTTGAGGGCTCCTCCTTTCGCGAGTTAACAACTGGCTCGCGCGCCCTCGCCACACTTTCCAGCAAAGCTAGACGAGCGCGCTACGTGCCAAACTTTGAGCCGTTTTTTGGCACCCCGTTGCCAGTTTCCGTCCGGGGAGCACTGTATCCTCGTTCGCGCAGGGCGCGCCGCGCCATGTCGCGGTCGTCAAATTCAAGTGTACGGTCGGCAAGAATTTGATAATTCTCGTGGCCCTTGCCAGCAAGCAGAATAATGTCACCGGCGCGGGCTTCGTCCATTGCAACGCCAATTGCTTTTTCGCGGTCCGGTTCGATTAGATATTTTCCAGCGGTTTTTTGCAGCCCCACGATGATGTCGCTGATGATTTTCAGCGGATCTTCGGTGCGCGGATTGTCACTGGACAGAATCGTGAGGTCGCTTAGACGGCCCGTAACCTCTCCCATAACGGGGCGCTTGGTGCGGTCTTTTCCGCCGCCGCAACCGAAGAGCGTAATGATGCGGCCTTTGGGATTTAGTTCGCGGGCGGTTCGAATCAGATTTTCCAGCGCGTCGTCTGTGTGCGCGTAGTCGACAACCACAAAATACGGTTGGCCAAGATCGATACGCTGGAAGCGGCCGGAAACGCTTTCGAGACCACGGATTCCTGCTTCGATGATTTCGTTCGAAAGGCCAAGTGCTTGGGCTGCTCCGATGGCCGCGAGAATGTTGTAAACATTGATGCGGCCTACCAGCGGCGAGGCTACCTGCACTTTTCCATTCGGGGTTTGCGCTGCGAACGCCAAGCCGTTGAACGTCAGCTGAAATTTCTTCGTGGTGATGTCCGCGTCGGATTCGAGGCCATAGGTCATGGTTTTCTTGGCCAGCCCGGACAGACGCTTGCCGTACTCGTCATCCGTATTGAGTACGGCGACTTCCGGCGCGCCTGCGCCGGTGCCTTCGAACAGTGTTTTTTTCGCGGCGAAATAATCTTCGAACGTCTTGTGATAGTCCATGTGCTCGCGTGTCAGGTTCGTAAAAACCGCGGCGGCAAAATGGCAGCCCCATAGGCGGTCCATGGCCAGCGAATGCGAGCTCGCCTCCAGGACGCCAAACTTTCCGTCTGCATCGCGGATCTCTGCAAGAAAACCTTGCAGGTCGACCGATTCTGGCGTCGTGTTGGGCGCGGGATATTCGCCTAGCGGCGTGTGATAGGCGATCGTTCCGAAAAGACCTGTCTTTGCGCCCGAAGCTTTGACGATGGCATCGATCAGCGACGTGGTCGTGGTTTTGCCGTTTGTGCCGGTGACCGCAACAAGTTGCAATGAGGCCGCGGGATGAGAGAAAAAGTTCGCTGCCGCTGCGGCAAGAGCTTTGCGCGCCTCGCGGACTTGAATCCACGGCACGCTTGAGGGAATAGCTGCGGGAGCCGCTTCTTCACTGGCGATGGCCGCCGCGCCGCGCGAGACGGCGTCGCGAATGAACGCGTTCCCATCGGCTTTTGCGCCGTGCAGGGCAAAGAATAGCGCGCGCGGTTGTACCTTGCGGGAATCACATGCCACCTGGCGAATTTCCAGTTCTTCGGCGGACGCTGGAATACTGGCTTCCGCTCCTTGCAGCAAATCGCGCAGTTTCATGTTTCGAACGGAGACGCGGGATGGCGACGAATCTTCCCGGCGTTCATCGGCGTGGTGCGTTTTGGAGTTGCTGGCGTCTTCTAGTTGGCTCAATCCAGTTCTCATCCTAATTCCTGACTCCTGCGTGCTGCTTCGATTTCTTCTCGAGCGGTGTCCCGAACTGCACGGTGATTCTAGCGCCGTGTCTCACTTTCGCTCCCGGCGCCGGTGATTGTTCGGTAGCAAGATTGCTGCCAACCAGCACGGGATCGAGTCCCAACCTCAAAACGATGTCCGTTACGTCACGCATGGTCTTGCCGCTAAAGTCGGGCACTTCAATGTCGCCACCTTGATCGACCGCGACGGTCAAAACCGGCTTTGTGGAAACAGCCTGCTCCCGCGCATCGGCCTTGGCTATTTGGGATGCCGCCGGAGGCGGATCGGGCTGGCCGGAAAAATCCACGCTCGAAGATTCCTCGAGCGCGCTCGGATCCTCCGCGGCTCGCTTCATATAAGCCGTCTCGATGAGCTTTGGATTCAGCGGCACGTCGCGCGAAACATTGAGATAAGCCAATACCTGCTCGGCGATGCGTTTGAACACCGGCGCTGCCACCTGTCCGCCCTCGTGCTGCCCAACAGGCGAATCCAGCGAAACGAGAATCGTGACGGCGGGATTGTTGATCGGCGCAAACCCGGTGAAGGAAGCAAAGAACTGCGTCGGCGAATACCGTCCGGTCGACGGATCAATCTTTTGCGCGGAACCCGTTTTTCCAGCTGAAGTCCATCCATCGAGATGAGCCGCCGGCCCTGTGCCGTACAGCACAACGCCCTCCATCAACTGGCGGAGCGTCGCGGCGGTTTCTGCGCGAATGACCCGTCTGGGTTCCGCTGTCGCAAGCGCATCCTCGGCGGGCAACACCTTTTCATCGCGCCGCAATTCCGCAATGACGTGCGGCTTGTACAGCAAACCCCCGTTCGCAATCGCTGAGACTGCGGTGACGAGCTGCATCGGCGTCACGCCGACTTCCTGTCCCATCGAGATCGCGGCGGTCGATACCGGCTTCCAGTCGAGCGGCTCCACTCGGCCCCGGCTTTCGTAAGGCAATTCGACGCCAGTCAGCGAACCGAATCCAAACGCGCGCACGTAATCGTAAAACCTCGGCGCGCCAAGGCGCAGAGCAATCTTGATTGCGCCCACGTCGCTCGACTTCGCGAGAATATCTGAAACGGTTAGCAGACCGAATGGCTTGTGATCGCGAATGCGATGTCCCGATATGTAGACGGCGCCGTTCTCGCAATCAAACACTTCGTCAGGCCGCGTAATCCCCTGATCGATCGCGGCGGCCAGCGTGATCAATTTAAACGTCGAGCCCGGCTCATAAATCGCGCTGACAGCACGATTCATCCAACTTTCTGAAGGCGAGTCGCCTGCCTTATTAGGATTGAACTTCGGCCAATTCGCGAGCGCCAGAATTTCCCCGGTATTGGGGTTCATCACGATCACGGTGCCCGCGAGCGAGCGCGTTTTGACCATAGCCGTGGCGAGTTCCCGCTCGGCGATGTACTGAATCTTTTCGTCCAGCGTCAAAACGACGCTCGCGCCGCGTTCGCGCTTCGCTTCTCCACCGTCGAACCAGCGCTGCTTCGCGTCCGCCATCACCACGATGCGCTCGCTCTTCCCGCGAATCTCGCTGTCCAATTCGCGCTCGATGCCGCTCAGCCCCTTTTCATCGACGTCGACAAAACCCAGCACGTGCGCCGCAAGTTCACGCTTCGGATAAAACCGCTGGTTTTCTTTTTGGAGGTAAATTCCCTTCAGGTTGAGCTTGCTGATGGCGTCCGCTTTTTCCGGAGGTAGCTTCCGAGCAATCCAGGCAAAAGATCGCGACGATTCGAAACGTGCTTCAATCTCCTCCTGGGGCTTATTGATGACTCCGGAAAGCAGCCGAGCCGCAAGATTTTCGTCAGCAATCTCGGAAGGAACTGCAAATGCCGAATCCACGGGAATGCTCATCGCCAGCGGCTTGCCATTGCGATCGAAAATCGTGCCGCGCTCTGGAGTTATTTCGATGGTTCGCTGCTGCTGCCGCATGGCGCGAGAGAGATACTCGCTGTGACGGTAGAGTTGCAGGTAAGTGAGCCGCCCGAAAACAGCGCCCATCCACAAGAAGGCCACGCCGGCAATAATCAGCAAACGGACGTGGACGCGGTCTTGTTGCATGGCAGATTCAGGTCGGCAAACACTCCCGGTAGAAGCTCAAAATAAAAGGAAATTCTTTGTAATGGAACGCAGCGCCACTCGGCAAATTCACGGCGCCCGATTCGGCCGCACGAACCGCGCGGCGGCCACTTCCGCGCCGTCCGGCGCTTCGTACTCTTGCACGTGCGTCGGCAAAGGTTCGGTCAGGCCAAGCCTGCGGCGCGCGATCATGTCGATCCGCATAGGATTGCGCAGTCCGGCGATTTCCAGTTTCAACTCCGAATTCAATGCCGCGGCCTTCATGTGCTGGCCTTTCAGGTCTTCGAGCTGAAAGCTCAAGTCAATGCAGCGAAAGTGCTGAAAAACATACAGCATGAAAAACGCCGCCACCACGCCGCCCAGCGCGACAGTCCGCCATAAATTCCGCATCTTCGCCGGCTCGACGTTACGTACCAGCCGCGAATTATCAATCCGCTTGACGGTGTAAAACTCCGCCGTTACCGCTTTCTTCCTCTTGCGCACCATAACTACACTCTTTCCGCACACCGCAGTTTCGCGCTTCGCGAACGCGGGTTTCTCGCCTTCTCTTCTTCGGTCGGCTGGATAACGTGCCGGGTGAGCACCATGAGCGTCTTCTGACGCTCTTCCTCTTGGAACGCGTGCTTCACGATGCGGTCTTCGCCTGAGTGGTAACTAAGCACCACCAGGCGGCCGCCGGAATTTAATGCAGCAGGGGTCCGCGAAAGAAACTGCCCGAGTTCCTCCATCTCTCGATTCACCGCGATCCGCAGCGCCAGAAACGTTTTTGTTGCGGGATGCAGTCTCTGCCTTCCCCATTGCTTGCGGGCCCCTGCTACAGTCGTTGCCAAGTGCGCGGTATCTCGTACAGGCCGTGCCCGCACGATCGCCTTGGCGATCCTTCTGGAATCATGCTCATCCGCTTCGCGGTAGAGCAGGTCGGCGATTTCTTTTTCCGACCATTGATTCACAATCTCGTCTGCCGTCAACTCATCGGCAGTATTCATCCGCATATCAAGGGCGGCCGCTTCGCGGAACGAAAATCCCCGCTCTCCTTGATCAAGCTGCATGCTCGAAACTCCCAAGTCTGCCAAGACCCCGTCCACCTTCTGAATCCCCAACTCTTGTGCGGCCTCCACAATCTTCGAGAACGGAGATTGCACGACCGTCACTCTCGCCCCAAAGCTCTTCAGCCGCTCCCGCGCCAACTCTAACGCCTGTGCGTCCCGGTCCAGGCTGATCAACCTGCCAGAGGTCAGCCGCTCGGCGATCGCTTCCGAATGTCCGCCGGCTCCCAGCGTGGCGTCTATGTACGTTCCTTCCGGCCTGATGCTCAGCCATTCCAGCACCTCATTCAACATCACCGGCGTATGCGCCGCACTCAATCTGTTTTGCCCTTCGTGTTGCCGCCCCGCCCCAGTGAATCCGAAACTCGAAATTCGAAACTCGAAACTCGTTACTTCGTTACATCCTTACTTCATTACTTCTCAAATCCCCAGCGCCGTATCGTCCGCAGCCGTGTACGGCTCATTCTTCAACTTATCGAGCACTCGGGTATGATTCATCACTTCCAGATAATTTAGCGCCCCGAAAACGTCCACTTCACCCATGGTTTGCGCGGCGTCCCGCAGGACGGCTGGTAAAAGCACTCTTCCCTGCCCATCCAACTCCGCGTGCTGCCCAAAATAACTTGTGCGCAACAAGAACTTCTGCTTCGCGACGTGTGTGCTCGGCAATTGCGCTAGTTTGTCTTCGATTTCCGACCAAACCTTCATGGGATAAATTCTTGCCGTTTCGCCCGTCGTACTTGTGATATAAAACTGGTTGCCGTACTCCTTGAGCTCGTCCAGAAACACTGAGGGAATCTTGAGACGCCCCTTCTCGTCGACTTTCGCCGGACAGTTTCCCCGCAGCTTCATAGTTCCTATTCAATTGCTGGTTTTGGACGCCCACATCGCCTACGTTCACGATTGCCCTCGAGAACGCCTGGAAAGCCCCGGGAGAAGCTCTACTTTGTTCTACTGCTAACCACTCTCTCCCACTTCTCGCCACATAATAGGTCGCTTTCAGCCATTGTCAAGAGAAAACATGCAGTCTTTTGAAAAATTTGTGTTTTCTTACGATCCCGAAAAGATGAAAATTTCCCTACTACAGGTTGTGGTTTTGCTCAGTGCGCATCTCTACCCTTCGTAGGCCTAGTCGCGCGACTTCCTGGGATCATTTTCAGAGGGGTCCTTCCCTCTGGATGAGATTCGTGCTACACTCATAATCGGTTTGATTCTTAAGTCTCGACTAGCACAGGAGCCACCGACCATGGAATGGACAACCCCTCAGCACGAAGAGATCGACCTGAATTGCGAAATTAGCTCGTACGCCAACGCCGAGCTGTAGAACCTTGACCGCGCCCAGCGGTCCTCTGGTGGTGTGCCAGAATGCGCGTTAAAGTCCTCGGCTCCGCGGCCGGGGGCGGCTTTCCACAATGGAATTGCGCATGTCCTCAGTGTATGGGTGTGCGATCTGGGTCGCTGAAGGCCCGCGCGCGCACCCAAACTCAAGTCGCCATTTCCACGGATGGCTCTCGCTGGTTCCTCCTGAACGCTTCCCCTGATCTTCGACAACAGATCCTCACTTCTGCAGACCTCGTGCCCCCTGCCGGTTCTCGAAACTCGCCTATCACCGCCGTTGTGTTAACAAGTGCCGACACGGATGCCGTCATGGGCCTGCTCCATCTGCGCGAGTTTCAGCCATTGCAAATTTTCGCAACGATTGCAGTCCGGCGCATCCTCACGGAAGAAAACAGCCTTTTCCGGGTGCTGGCGCGGTCCAATCCGCCAGTCAAATGGGAGACGTTGCCGATCGATCGCCTCATGCCGATCATTCCGCCCTCGTCGACGGACAAGAAGAGCGGGCTCTTCTGCAAAGCCGTTCCGCTGAACGGGAACTTCCCGGATTATGTGAGCGAGTCACTGCGCAATAGCCTTGCACCGGAAGAAGCCGTCATCGGCCTCACCTTGGTTTCCAAGGAAAAGAAACTCTTTTACGCCCCCAACCTGCCGGGAATTGGAGATCACTGGGTGCGCTGCGTGGAAGAGAGTGATGTGGCGATCCTCGATGGAACATTCTGGAAAGACGACGAGTTGAACTCCATCCAAAAAGGAAGCAAATCGGCCCGGCAAATGGGGCATCTGCCCTTGTGGGGCGACCGCGGGTTGCTCCGCACGGCTTTTCGGCCGAGCAAAACACGGCGCGTCCTTGTTCATATCAACAACACTAATCCCATCTTGAACGACGAAAGCCCGGAATCCCGTATCGTGCGTGATGCCGGTTGGGAAATCGCCTATGATGGAATGGAACTCGTGATATGAGCCAGGCGCAATCCATCGAGTCCTCGTTGCCGCTGCTTTCGGAATCCGACTTCATCGCAGGATTTCACGCGATTGGCGAAGAGCGCTATCACCATAAACATCCCTTCCATGCGTTGATGCACGAAGGCAAGCTCACGCGGGGCCAACTGCAGGCCTGGGCTTTGAATCGCTACTACTATCAGAGCCGGATTCCTATTAAGGACGCCGCCATTCTGGCGCGCAGCGAAGATGCTTCGTTTCGCCTCGCGTGGCGCAAGCGCATCCTCGATCACGATGGCGACGGCGTGAAACCGGGCGGCATCGAAAAGTGGCTGCGGCTCGTTGAGGCTACGGGGCTTTCCCGCGAGCAGGCGCTCCAGGGCGATGGGATTCTTCCCGCGACACGCTACGCCGTGCAAGCCTACGTCGATTTTGTGTCCACGCGCTCGCATCTCGAAGCCGTGGCATCTTCGCTGACGGAAATGTTTTCGAAAAAACTCATCACGCTGCGAATGGATCGACTGCGCCAGCACTATCCGTGGTTGTCCAGTGGCCTCGACTATTTCACCGGCCGCCTGACGCAAGCTCCCGAAGACGCCGACTTTGCTCTCGCATGGGTCGTGAAACACGCAAGTACGCGCGAACAACAAGACCTCGCCCACGCAGCTCTTCGCGCCAAGTGCGACATCCTCTGGGCGCAACTCGACGCTCTCTATTTCTCCTACGTCCAACCGGGCTGGCCTCCTCCGGGTGCGTTTCGTCCAGCAGCAGAGGCAGGTTCCCGATGAGCATCGATCTCGCAAGCCGCCCGCGCCTCGCTCCCGGCTGCCGCATGAACGAGAAAACGCAGCAACCGCGCACACTATTGATGCCCGAGCGCGCCCTGCGCCTGAACGGCCCAAGCCTGGAAATTGTCGAGCGATGCGACGGCAACCACACCGTCCAACAAATCATCACGGAATTGCAGCAACTCTACGCAAAAGCCGAGCCGGCCAAAGTGGAACAAGACATCTTGGGATACCTCGCCTTACTACAAAAAGAACGCGCGCTCGATTTTGAGCCGTAACCCTTGGAGTGCGGGAGCTCTGCTCCCGCTTTCGCAATTTGCGCTACAGGCAACATGACATCTACCGTCGCCAATCCGCTAGCCCTAATCGCCGAACTAACACACCGCTGCCCGTTGCACTGCGTCTACTGCTCAAATCCTCTCGAACTCACGCAACGCTCGACGGAACTTTCCACTGAAGACTGGTCCCGTGTTTTCCAGGAAGCCGCCGCACTCGGCGTCCTTCAGGCCGATTTCACTGGCGGCGAACCGCTAACTCGCCCGGACATCCTCGATCTAGTTCGCGCTGCGCGCACAGCCGGTCTATATGTAAATCTCATCACCTCGGGACTGCCTCTCGACGAATCGCGCCTAGAAGCTCTAGTCGAAGCTGGCCTGGATCATTTTCAACTGAGTTTTCAAGGCGCGCGGGAAGAAATCGCAGAAGAAATCTCCGGCACCAAAGCGCACGCGCAAAAACTTCGTGTCCTCGAATGGCTCAAGCGCCATCGCGTGGCGGTCACTTTGAACTTCGTGATTCACCGCCACAACATTGATCAGCTCCCAGAAATGCTCGCGCTCGCAGAATCTTCTAGCGCCAGCCGCGTCGAATTTGCGAACGTTCAATATTACGGCTGGGCTTTCGCAAACCGCGATGCCCTGCTGCCAACGCGCGAGCAGCTGACGCAATCCATCGATTTCTTTAAGAAGGCGCAAGAACGCCTGTCAGGAAAAATTAAAGTGGAATATGTCGTTCCGGATTACTACGCGAAATATCCGAAGCCCTGCATGGGCGGCTGGGGCCGCAAACTTATGCTCATCACGCCGAGTGGGGACGCGCTTCCCTGCCACGCCGCGCGCGTTATTCCCGGACTGTCTTTTGAAAACGTGAAAAATCGAGGGCTGCGCGAAATTTGGGAAGAATCCGACGCCTTCCAAAAGTTCCGCGGCGAATCCTGGATGCAAGAACCCTGTAAAACGTGCGACCGTCGCTCACTGGATTTTGGGGGCTGCCGCTGCCAAGCGTTTCTTCTCGCAGCCGACGCGACTGCTACTGACCCAGTCTGTTCGCTCGCGCCGCAGCGGTCTAAAGTCGACGCCATCCTGATGGCAATCAACTCTGCAGGGCCGGGGCTTGCCGCGCCTTCAGCCGCCCCAGGTGCGGCTGAATCGCTGACGAAACCCGACTGGCTCTACCGCCCAAATCCCTCCTAAGCGGTCGCCGGCGCTTCCGGTTGCCGCTGCAAAGGCATCACCACGCGAAAAATAAAAAACATGCTCCCCAAAAAACAAAGCGTCCCGAACACGGCCAATGTATACGGCGCTCCAATGTGTTTCGCAACTCCCCCGGCAATGAGCGATCCGATGGGCTGCACGCCCATAAACATCGTCGCGTAAACCGCCATGATTCGTCCGCGCAATTGGTCGGGCACGCGATTCTGCAAAGTCGTATTCGTCGCCGCCATCTGCACCGTGGCGCAAAAGCCGACCACCAAAAGCACGGCCATCGAAAGCCAGAAGTACCGCGATTGCGAGAAAATGACCAACCCCACCGCGCAAGTTGTCGACGTCGCAGCAATCCAGCGAGCCAATCCTTTATAACTGGTCCTCGCCGCAAAATGCAGCGCTCCAAGCACCGCACCCACGCCCGCCGCGCTCATCAACAAACCAAATCCTTTCGCGTCCCGATGCAAGACCTCGCTCGCAAAAATCGGGAGAAAAACGGAATACTGCAATCCCAGCAGACTCAGCATGCTCAAAAGCAGCAGCGTCGAACGGATGGGCAAATCGCTCATCGCGAATCGGAACCCCTGCATTAAGCTCTGGAATGGCGAGCCTGGTTCCTTCTTCTTTTCTCTCTTCACAATGCGCATCGCCAGAAGCGCGCCAATCACCGCCAGAAAGCTGAATCCGTTCAGAAGAAAACACCACGCCGGCCCTTTCCAAGCCAGCGCAAAACCTGCAATCGCCGGCCCGACCACGCGTGCTCCATTAAAAATCGAAGAATTCAACGCAATCGCGTTCGGTAAGTCTTCTTTTTTGTCCACCATCTCGACGAGAAACGCCTGCCGAATCGGGACGTCGAACGCGTTCACCACGCCCACAAGAAATGCAATGAAGATCAGCTCCCACTCCTGAATGATGTTCGCGAACGTCAGCCCCGCAAGAACGAACGCCAGCACCATCGAACAAATCTGCGTCCAAATCACGCCATGATGACGGTTATAGCGGTCGCCGATATAGCCGCCCAGCGCTGCTAAAAATAAAATGGGAACTTGATTTGCAAAACCGAAAACTCCAAGAAGCGCCGCGGAGTGGGTCAACTTATAGACCAGCCACAGCTGCGCCGTCGTCTGCATCCACGTGCCGATGAGCGAGGTAAGCTGGCCAGCAATAAATAGTTGAAAGTTGCGGTGCTGCAGTGCGCGAAAGCGCGGCGACAAAACCGGAATGGCTCCCTCCCCTGAATGGATGCGAGCGAAGCGACCTAATTACGATGGCGCGAGAGGAGAGCAGTTGTCAAACGAGCTAGCAAAAACTAAGTCTTTCCACGAGATGCCAGATTGGCCCTGATCGCGGATGTAGGGGCACAATTCATTGCGCCCGCCTTAGCCGCCCAAACAGAAATAGAAGCTGTTCTGAGTTCGATGCGATGGACTCTCGCTTCTTACTGTCGACTGTCGGTAGTGATTTATCGACGCGACTTACTCGCCAGGCGGATCAGGCGCTCCACCAACATGGAGATGGCTCAAATCCCGCAAGGTCGCCTTGTCCTCATCGCTCATGCCGCGCGTGAACTCAGGATCATTCAATCGCTGGTTCCGTGCGGACTCCGGCATATTCTGCAGCACGCGGAGTTTTTGCTGTACGGCCTGCTGCCGGTCGGGTGACATTTGCCGCCATCTCGGCAACACATCATTCTTGACGTGCTGCCTTTGCTCCGGAGTCATCCGCCGCCAGACATCTTCTTTCGCAGTCTGGTCCGCCTTCTGCTGCGGGGTCATGTGATCCCAACGATTGAACTGCTGGCGGATCTTGTTTTGCTGTTCAGGCGCCATCCTCTGGAAGGCGGGGCTACTTTGGAAAAACCTCTCACGCTGCGCCGGCGGCATCTGCCGCATCTGTTGAAGCCACGGTTTCGGCGCGCCGACTCCCAGCTGTTGTCTCGGCGTCAAATTTCTGCCCTGCGCATTATTCGCTCCCACGCCAGCTCCCTGATTGGAGTGGTTAGGGGAAGGCCGGGGCGCCACCGGGTGTGACTGATTCGCCGGGGGCCGGTTCGGGTTCTGCTTTGGCTGGTTTTGGTTCTGCGGTTTCGGTGGCTTTTGTCGCGCGTACTGCGGGTGGTTCTGTCGTGGTGGGGGCGGAGCTGGATGGTTCTTTTGCGCGGCGCACGTCAGCGACACAGCCCCGCACAGGGCCACACCCAGCATCCAGCGTACGAATTGGAGTCGCGCTCTCATTCCGCCTTAGCGTTGCACCTTACATCGTTTGATTCGGCTGTGCCGTATCGTTCGTCTGATTCGTTTGGTCAGCTGGCACCGGCTGTGGCAAATCCTTCAGCGGATCGAAGTTCGAAATCACATCCTGGTCGTCCAGGGACTGGATTTCCTGCATCATCTGCGCGTCCGCTTCTTTCGGATTCTCGAATGGCGATTGCGGCTCGGACCTATATCCAATCCACACCGTCGCCAGCAAGAGCAGTGACGCTGCGAACGCGACGCGCGGCGATGGCGTAAACCACGCCCACCAGCCCTGCTTCACCGGCTCCGCCGCCACGCGCGCGCGCACGCGCACGTCAAACGCCGGCGACGGTTCGATCTGCGGCACTTCATCCAGCAACGATGCCACAGCGCGAAACTCGTTCACGCGCAGCTGGCAGGCTCCGCACCCGGAGAGATGCTTCTCCATCTCCAGCCGTTCACTCTCTTTCAAGCGCCCGTCCACGTACCCTAAAATTTTGCTTTCCATTCGCGTACAACTCATAACAACCTTCCTTCTCTACCCAGGGTCTACTTCTACTTCCCGAGGAGCCGAACTAAAGTTCGGCCACTACAACTTCCCCGGAGATCGGATTGTAGTGGCCGGTCTTTAGACCGGTTCCTACTTCCCGCCTCTCGCCACGAGGGGGGCTAGTTCCACTCGCAACGTTTCGTATGCGCGAAAGAGCAGCGATTTCAGTGCGCTCTCCGAACATTCGAGAATCTTTGCAATATCTCCGTAATCCAGCTCCTGATACTTGTGCAAGAGCACCGCCGCGCGCTGTTTCTCGGGCAGCTTATCGATCGAGTGGCGGATCATCTTCCTCCGCTCTTCTTCCACAAGGTGCTGCTCGATGTTCGGATGCTTCTCGGCAACGTCCAGCGGTTTTTCATCGCCATCTTCCGAATCAATGGTCACCGGCGCGTCGAGTGAGATTTCCATTCGCTGGTGACGGTTGTCTCGAACGGAATTTAATGCCAAATTCGTCGCGATCCGGAAAAGCCAAGTTGTGAATTTGGCGCTCGGCACATAATCTTTCCGTGCTCGATACACTCTCAGAAACACTTCTTGCGCCAAGTCTTCTGCCTCTTCCCGCGCGCGCACCATGCGGTAGAGAAAGTTGACAAGAGGTGTCCTGTAGCGCTGGAGGAGAAGTTCGAACGACTGCTCGTCGCCCGCCTTCACGTCCAGCATCAGTTGGACGTCCGACCTGGCCATAGCCGCCACATTCTATCGAACCCTAGCGGGCTCTTAAAGTTGCAAATGTTTATCTGGCGTTTAGGCGAAGGCGGGGCGAAGAGCGGGCGAATTAAACGTGGAATAAGTGCCGCATTATCAAGACGGTAGCTACTCCCACAAAAACCAGCGCGGCCATCCTCCAATTCGGCTCCCGGTTCACTTCCGGCAGCAAATCGGTCGCCGCGACGTAAACTGTCACTCCTCCGGAGATCGGCAGCGCGTATTTTAATTGGCTTTGCAGCACGCTTGTCAGCAAGACTCCCAACAGCGTTGCTGCTCCTAACAACCCGGATGCGAGGATTGCGTTGCGCCGGCCTTGGCCACTGGCGAGGACTAGCGACGCGACCGTAAACCCTTCGGGAAGCTTATGGAGGAACACGGCCACGAAAATCATTGCCCCGAGCCACACGGAAACGAGAAACCCGGCCGCAATCGCCACACCGTCGAAGAACGTGTGGATGGTCAATCCCAGCAAAACAGTCGTTCGCGCGTGATGATGGCTCACCTCTTCGCAATGAGTCTCTTCCCCAAAATGAAAATGAGGTGCGATAGTGTGCTCAAACAAATGCACAAGAAAATACCCAAGCAGCACAAACACCAGTGCCTGCTCGCCTGCCAAGTGAATCGATTCTGGAATCACATCGAGGAACGCCACGGCCAGCATATAGCCAGCCCCCAGCGCCAGAAAATACTGCAGAAAGTGCCGCGGCCAATCGCGGCGCACAACGAAATACCCGCCAATCAAGTTCCCCGCCGCCGCGACCAAACCCAACCCCGCCGCCAGCGCCGTCCGGAATGCCAAATCGTGTCCCATAAATCGCAAAAGCGGCAGCAGAGCTGCCGCACTCCATCATCAATGCCACCGAATCTCGATCTTTCTGTGACCTCTGTGCTCTCGGCGATCTCTGTGTAAATTCCTTTGCCGAATTTTTATTTCGTTACGTCCTCACTTCTTTACGTCCTCTTCTCATCCCGAATGCCGGAACAAAATCACATCCCCCTCTTGCACGATGTACTCTTTCCCTTCGAGCCTCACCTGCGCTTTCTCACGCGCCGCCGCGATACTCCCCGCCGCCAGCAGATCGCTCCACTTCACCACTTCCGCCCGAATAAATCCCCTCTCAATATCGCTGTGAATCGCTCCCGCCGCTTTTTGCGCCGTCGACCCTTTGCGAATCGTCCAAGCCCGCACTTCCGGTTCCCCCGCCGTAAAGAACTGGATCAATCCCATCAAGTCATACGTGGCGCGAATCAAACGGTTCAGCCCCGGCTCTTTCAATCCATACGACGCCAACAGTTCGGCAGCTTCTTTCTCATCCATCTCCGCCAGTTCCGCTTCCAGCCGCCCGCAAATCGCGATGACCGCCGAGTTCGGCTTCCCTTGCAGCGCGCCCAACTTGTGCCGCTCCACCGCCGAATCCAGCTTGTCCGCTTCGTCGTCGCCCAAATTCAGCACATACAAAACCGGTCGCGCCGACAAAAACAAAAATCCCCCGATCGGCTTGCGCTCCTCCGGCGTCAACTCTAATTCGCGCAGAGGCTTCTCCGACTCCAAATGCGCCTTGCACTTTTCCAAAACAGCTTTTTCCGCCAGCAAAAGTGGATCGCTCTTTTTCTTCAAATCTTTTTCCAGTCGCTCCAACCGCCGCAAAATCTGATCATGATCGGAAAAGATGAGTTCCAGTTCCAGGTTCGTCGCATCCCGCAGAGGATCGATGCTTCCTTCCGAATGCGGCACCGACGGATCATCAAACACGCGAATCACATGCGCAATCGTATCCACCTCGCGCAAAGGAGCCAGCGCATCGCGGTTCTTTTCCTTCTGCATCCCGCCCAAGTCCACGTACTGCACCGTCGCATAAGTAATCTTTTTCGGGTTATAGAGCTTGGCCAAGTCCAGCAACCGCGGCTCCGGCACCTTCGCCACGCCAACATGCGTAGCCGACCCTCCGCCCTTCCCCTCAACATTCGCCTTCGTCAAGATCCGAAACAGCGTGGTCTTTCCAACTTGTGGTAGTCCAATAATCCCTGTCTGCAAGTCGCGTCCTTCCCTACCGCTTCATTCTCTCAACTCAAACCCACAATCCTAGCACGTCGACGAACCGAATTCATGGCTGTGGGTCTGCGCACTAACCTTCTGCGAATTGAAAATTCCATTTATCCGGAATTACTTCGGTCTTGGGGAGGTTCAGCATTTTGGCTATTGCTTCTTGCTTTTTCCTGTTCCGCAACCAAATTCTCGCAACTCGCAAGCCTTTGTGACCGATGAAAGGAAGAAACGCATCGACCTGCAGCTGGGGCATGTCCGTAACGATCAGTTCTGCAAGATTCGGCGCAAGGCTGACCGGTGATAAATCCTGAAGGCCCTTGAGAGCCTCCAGGTGCACTCGACGGAGCACCGAGAGTCCTTCTAGCGTCGGAAGGGTAGTTACGCGTTTTAGTGACTGCAAAAAAATGAATTGGAGCTTGCTCAACTCTCCAATCATGTTCAAATCCGATAGTCCTAGAATTGCCCACAGTTCCAAGTAAACCAGATTCTTGATTGCTGGCAGCAGACTCAGGTTCTTTGTCCCACCAAGCTTCAGCCTCAAATGCTTGAGATGATTGAGGCCTGTAAGCACTGAAAGATCGGGAAGTGTGACTGAGCGGAGGGTAAGGCTTTCGAGCTTCGAGCAGAATTTCACAGCGGAAATGTCCTTAGTGTGGCCCTCAATGGACAAGTCACGCAGCTCAGTGAACCGCTCGATGACTCGCAAAGAATGCGCTTTGGACTTGGTGGCGCCAAGACCGAGATATTTGAGATCGGAAGACAGATGCCTTAGTCCTTCGAAAGATCCCAGTGTCCAGACACCAGTTTCGAATTCACGAAGAAAGGGAAAATATCCGAGAAACTCTAGATCTTTTACGGTATCGTGGCCATAAACCCTGAGCGGAACCTCGGGATACGCTGACAGGAATTCCGCGAGCCTAGAAAAATCTTCGTGGCTTAAGGGGGTGCGGAACTGCACTACCTCGCATCGGTCATCCAACGGCGAGAGCTGATCTTCCGTTAGCGGCGAGCGAACCTCACGAATGAAGGGATAGTTTTGAAGGGTCATGGTTACGCTTGCTCTAATTCTACCGTTCCCGCGAAACGTTAGCTTCTTGAGAGGCGTCTCATCGCCTATGCTGTGCCTAACGCGCTGATGAACCTAACACTTCTCGACCTGACCGCCTATATCGGCCTAACCGCCGTCGGCGCAATCACTATCAACATGCTTCTCGGCGTGATGATGGCCTTTCGCTACAGTCCCGTCCGCAACTGGCCCCATCGCCGCTTCAACTATTTCCGCCTCCACAACTGGACTGGCTATATCGCCCTCGTCGTCACGCTTCTCCATCCCCTCCCGCTGCTCTTCAACAAGTCTCCAAAATTCCGCGTCCTCGACATCGTCTATCCCGTCCACTCCCCGCAGCAACCGCTCGAAAACACCATCGGCGCCATCGCCCTCTACATCGTCGCGCTCATGGTCATCACTTCTTATTTTCGGATTCAACTGGGCCGGCGCACCTGGAAAGCCTTTCACTTCACTGTCTACCTCGGGGCAATCGCCCTCTTCTACCACTCCCTCTTCACCGACCCCGACCTAAAAGGCGCCCGCATCGATTGGCTCGACGGCGGCAAAGTTTTTGTCGAAGCCTGCACAACGATCATTCTTATCACCACTCTCCTCCGCTATCGCCACTCCCGCGCAAAAGTTCATCGCGCTCAACCAGTCCGCAGCGACTCGGCCACATCTCAGAAACCCTGACGCCACTCTTTCGGGTGAAGTAGAGATACTCCGGAGAGGTGCAAGGTGAGTTTTCGGGGTTTCGCGCGGCCTCGAATGTCTACCGGGCCGTTTTTGTTACGTTGATCGTCCGCGCTCTGTGCTTAACGCTGAGGAACCTGGCTCATTTCGTCGAGCGAACGTCAAGGACGCGAGTTTGTGTCGGCTTGCGCGGCAGCGGCGGCCGGTATCTCTGCAGCGGGCTCTCCCTGGCGCGACAGATAAAGAACGAAGGGCGTAATCTCAAACGGCAGCTTCTCGTATTCCGCCACGCTGCCGACGGGCTTCGACTTTAGCAGCTCCAGCCGCGCGCTCCACGGCTCGATCTTGATGCGCCCGCCCAAGGGCAACGCGATGATCGCATTGCCGGCATTTGCCGAATTATCGGATTGGGCGTTTGCATTCGCCTTCTTCTCGCCTGTCTGGTCGTTCGACGCGACCGCGAGGTTCCAACTGGTCGGCAGCCGGTCTCCCAAATGCGGACTAATCAGGTTGGGTATGCCCTTCGAGCGGCTTGTCAGCGCTTGCAAAAACAGCCGCGCCTCTTTCGTCTGGTCCTTGTACGGAGAATTGCTCAGCAGTTCGGCGCCCTTCTGATTCGCCGCGCGCTCTTCTTCCGGCGTTCGCGTGAACCCGAAGTGGCGGAACGTCTCCTTCTCGTCGAACCGCAAGTGATTCAGGAATCCGAACTGCGTGTCCATGCGATGTCCGAGGACAACGTGAGCGAGTTCGTGCGCAACGATCGCCGCGAGACTCGCCTCGTTCGGCAACACGTCGATCAGCCCTCGACTGAGTACGATCGTGCGGCCAACGGTGAAGGATTCGAGCGTCGAGGTCATCAGCACGCGGCAACGGACCTCGGGCTGGATGTCGAGATCATTGGTGACTTCCAGATTTTTGACGACCGTCTCCAGCACTTTGTCCACGTTGCCGTAGGGTGCCATCAATCCTTGCCGTTCCATCGTGTCGAGCACGTTATCCTCCGCCTGACGCGCCCAGTTACGTTCTGCCAGCAGCGGAGAAAAGTCGTTCGCCGCTCCCGCTCCGTCCACCGAACCTTCCACGAGCACCTTCGTCAACGCCTGCTCCGAATTGGTGGAACCAGGCGAATAGCCCCAAAGCCGGGTCTGCGCTTTGAATGGTTTGAATCCGAGGCTCTGCGTCAACAGATCTTGAAAATCTCCCTGCTGGCTATAGATGAAGGCCGGGAACCACTGATTTTTTCCATCGTTTACGCGCCAACTGTCGAAGCTGAAATAATCCTTGGTCAGCGAAGCGGGGCCGTAGCTGCCGTTGAATCGCACGATGTGGTAGTCCTGATCCTCAACCCAGATGCGCCCCACAAAGCGCCACTTTCCAGATTTCGGGTACGGCGTGAGGTCGAAGACCAGGCAACGCACTTCTCCCAGGAATTCGCGTCGGACATAAGTGAATTTGTAGCTGCCGCGGTTGACGCCTTCGGGGTCCACAAAGATCATTTGCAGGAAACCCTCGGGCAAGAACTCTTTTCCGAACGCAAAGAAACTCCCCATCGAGCCGAGGAACTTCTTCTTGTTTTGCGAATCGTTCAGCGAGACCACGTCGATGCCCCGCGAGAAATCAGCGCGGCCGAGAAAATATTTGTCGCCGTCCGGCACCGAACCCTGCTGCTTGTCCGCGCGGTAGCTTTGAATGTACGTTTCGACCAGCGGCGAGTACTGGCGAATGAACCGCATCTCTTCCCATTCGCGGTTCATAATCTTATCCTCGACTTCAGACTGCGTCGTTGGCTGCTGGGCGGGTGCAGTCAGCGGCAGCGCACTGAAGGCGAGCGTCACACTGAAAATTTTGAGTAGACGCATGTTCGTTTCCAGGCCTGCGAGATTTGAGATGAGTCCCCACCCGGCACGCTACGCTCCGGTGCAGGGGGTGTCATCTGTCCCGAGGTTCAGTTTAGGGCCAGCCGTATTGGTGGTTGGCTATGTAGACCGAGTGGCCGCGGTCTGGAGCGAGAGTTTTTTCGACCCACAAATTTTTGACCGCGCGCGCCCGCAAAAAAGCTCTTCCTCCCAAAGAAGTTTCCCTCTCAGCGTCCTTTTCCTCCTAGGATCCTGTAGCGCTTGTTTTCGAAATCTGCCTTAATACCCTCGTGCAACGGCGGAGGGGTTACCCGTGGGAATCAAAGATTTCTTCACGAGGCGGCAGGATGAAGTCGTTGGAACGAAGGTTATTGTCGCTTCTCTGGACCCAAGATTCGCAGAACTAGCGAAGGCCGACCGCGATTGCTATTCACACTTCTATTCCGCTCCCGACGAGATAGGTTTTGAAAACGCTCAGCAACTATTGAGTGGAATTGATAGGAGATGTGACATTGTTCATCTCTTTTGCGATATATCGCCGGAAGGAAATATCGTCGATAGCCATGGAAACACGACGGAAGGCGCGGCCCTGATACAACATTGCTGCGACGCAGATGTGAAACTGCTCTGGCTGGCCAGTCAAAATAAGCCCGAAGGCTATATCAAGGGTTTCAAAGCGGCTGGGAAACCATTGAACTTGGTGCTCACCATCGACCGCAAAGGTTCATGCTTTCCAAGTTTTCTGGAAAATCTTCTTCGCAAGATGTCGGCGGGAGAAACTATGCCTGCCGCGTGGGTCGCCTTAGCGGCACAAACCCCAAGTGACCCGCGCCATCAAGACTTACCCGCGTGTATTTTCGCTGCCGGTCGGGGTGGTCTGAAGCTTCGCCCCTAAGGTTCACCGTTAGTTTGTTCTCAGCTTTGTTCTCTGCCCAGCACCTTTGTTACTCTATTCCCCCGTTTCCAGAATGGAGCTATTGTGACCACCGCGCCTCCTACTCCGTCCTTCGACCTCGCCGAAGCCGTTAAGCAGCTCTCCGAACGCGACGAAAAACTAAAATTCCTGATCGCCGAAACCGAAGCCTTCCAAATGGACCAGGATCACCTCCAAAGCCCCTACGAAGCCCTCCTCGAAGCCATCGCCTACCAATCCATCTCCGGCAAAGCCGCCGCCACCATCTTCGGCCGCGTCAAAGCGCTCAGCTCCACCGGCCGCGCACCTTCGCCACAAGAGATGCTCAAGCTCCGCAAACAATCCCTCCGCAAAGCCGGCCTATCCGGCGCAAAAGTGCTCGCCATGAAAGACCTGGCGAAAAGAACCATCGAAGGCATAGTCCCCACGCTCGAAGACGCGCAAAAACTCTCTGACGAAGAACTCGTCGAGCGCCTGACTTCCGTCAGCGGCATCGGCGCCTGGACTGTCGAAATGTTTTTGATTTTTCGCCTCGGCCGTCCGGACGTTCTCCCCATCCACGACCTCGGCGTACAAAAAGGCTGGTCCATAACCTACGGCAAAAAACACAAGCCCAAACCCAAAGAGCTCCTCGCCTTCGGCGAACGCTGGCGCCCCTACCGCACCGTCGCCAGCTGGTACATGTGGCGCGCCTGCCATCGCGCCGGCAACGCCGCCATGCGCAAAATCCGCCCCGCCAAAGTCCGCAAACGAAAACCATCTCGCCCAACATCCCGCAAGAGAAAATCCCAGTAGGTCAAACTCTGCGGCGAGCCGCTTCTCGAGCTCTATGTCTAGTTTCCCCCGCACGTGGTGGCCGCCACGACACAGTGTGCGCCCTGGGACGCTCTTCAATTCCCTCCCCTACACCTCTGCGAACATGTAAAGCCCGTCTCCCGTGACACTTACGATGTTGTCCCGATTTCGGCCCAAGTCATGCTCCCTTACCAAAGCACAATGGTATTAAAGCAGGAGGTGCGCCAGCTCCCATGAGAAACAAACCTTGTCTCCTTTCTGCTCTCCTTGTTCTCGCTTGTATTCTTGGCCTTCGAACGGCGGCGTCAGCCCAAACAAATACCTCGAATCAACCGCCAGACGTCGTCTCCTTAGTTAATAATCTCGCCGACGCCGACGAAATCGAACGCGGATCGATCATGGAGCAGCTGGAACAAATCAAAGATCCAGACGTGCTCGTCCCTCCCGTCCTCGTCGCCCTCGACAAAGTTGACCCGCGCGACGCGTGGAAACTTCTCGACGTCTTGGCAAGGTTCACGGACAGCGTGAAACCGGAACCGTTGATTCGTCTTGCGCGCAGGTCCGACCCTCCCCCGCCTACCCTCGAACCACAACTGATCGCCATGGGTGACCGTGCCAGGACGCCACTGCTCAAGGCCATCGACGATGCTTGCGTCACTTGGAAGCCAGTGCCCCCGATGTCTAACTCCGAGGCCGACGGCGAAGACACCGACTCACAGATTCAGGCGGCACATTTCCAGAACTTTCTGAATTGGGCTTCCAGCGCTCTTGCTGACATGGGTTCAGCCGGATTGAACGATCTCTTGCGGATGCTTCGTGGCCGCAACGCGTGCCAACAGAATGCGGCGCAATATGCCCTCACACAGTACGCGCTCGGCGTAGCGCCAACGCTCGATCCACATGTTGTGCGCGGACTGTCGGATGCGCTAGCCGCACCCGATCCGACCGTCCAGAAAGCCGCCGTGGCCGTCGTTGAGACTATGATCGGTTTCGGACGCGCCACTTTGTCCGGGGAAATGATCAAGTCCCTCTTCGCCATCTTGAAAGCCCATCCGGACGCTGAGGCTCGCCGTGCCGCTTTCAGTCTCCTTCGTCGTGCGAAAGGCGACACTCCTAGGAGAGCCGCGGAAATCGCCTCGCACGATACGGACGATTCCATCCAAAATGGCGCCACAGACTTCCTAGAGAACCTGCCGAGGCCCCGCTAATCCTGAAATGCTAATGACTTTGCTTGCTGATTTCTAAGGGCGAAGTAGCCACTTCCAGATTCTCACTCTGTGCTTTGGAGCTGAGGAAGATTCGCCGATTTGAGGCTCCACATCTCCGCCGCGACAACCAAAAACCAAATCGCCTGCCCGAAAATCAACATCCCAAATCCATGCCGGTCCGGAGTCAAAAACCCCGAACAAATTGCCGCAGCCGTCGCCACTCCCAGAACAACTCCGTAAATCGCAACTGCTCGCCCGAGAGCTCGATAGCGATGGACTGACACCGACCACAACAACAGCGCCATCGAAGACCCCACCGCATACACCCTCGCAAATGCCTGATTCATCTGAAAGTCGAAATTCATCAGCGTCTGCCACATCTCGCGAGTGTCTGGAGTCGCTGCGACAACCTTTCTCATTAGCACAGGCGCGAGCAAACCGTCGCATACCGCCGCGTTCATAACCGCGATGCTAGCCAGCGCGTAGAGCACCAACCCCGCCCATGCCAACCGGTCCGGCCCGCCAATGCTCCGCGTCATTCCCCACGCGCCGAGAAACACCACCGGAATACTCGCGAGCGCCAGCGAATGCACAAGAATCAACATCCGCGCCACGTGATCGACCTCCGCCGGGTTAATCTTGCCGCCCGGATGGGAGATCATGGTTATAATCATGCCCGCGGATCCTGCGATTAGCGCTATTGCGCTCCTGCGTTCGTCAGTCATGCGTCCGACAGTAAGGACGCTTCGCCGGACCGTCAACGCAAATTCGCCGCAGGCACCGAGATACCGAACAAAGAAGCCCTCAATGTCCAGAAACTCGCCGCCGCGTTCGCCAAAACCCGCACGCGGAACCGCGCAGCAGCCTTCAAACTGGCCTGCGGCAAAGAAAAAAGTGGCCGTGTCGGCAGTCCCAAAGAAAATCGACCGCCGCGTTCGCGCCACGCGCGACGGCCTCGGCGACGCCCTCATCGCCCTGATGCACGAAAAGCCCTTCGAAACTATCACAGTCCAACACGTCCTCGATCGTGCGAACGTCAGCCGCTCCACGTTCTACGCGCACTACAGCGACAAAAACGATCTCTTCCTCAGCGACGTCGAAGATTTCTGGGAGATGATGTCCACGGCCCTTATCCGCCGCGGAGACACCTCCAACCGCGTTGCTCCCGTCCAGGAGCTCTTTTCGCACGTCGCCGACATGCGGCAGTTCATTTCTTCAATGACGGCCTCGGAAAAGGTTCGCGACGTCATGGAGCTGGGCCAGGGCCATTTCGCCCGCGCCATCGACCAACGCTTCGCTATGATTCCCGTAACGCGCAACCTCTCTTCAACGCGCCGCTCCGCCTTGGCCCACGCCAGCGATGGCTCTCTCTTCTCACTGCTCAACTGGTGGATCCATCACGGCGGCTCCACAACGCCAGCCCAAATGGACGCCCTCTTTCACCAAACCCTCTGGTCCGGCATAACTCCTCCCGCACTGCCCCCAGCCGCAACGCAGACCGCAACTCCAAGATCGACCGTCCCAGCCGCTCGCAGGCGACGCTAACCGGCTCCGGGTTAGCCGCTCAAGCCGTGCCGCCCGCCAAAGCGAACAGAACCGCTCCCGGCTATATTTCCCTTGGAAATTGGCCCATACAGACAGCTGTGACCGCTGAAAATGGGGCGACGTACAGGCAGGCTAAGCCCTTTATCAGCAACGCTTACAAAAAACTAGGGGGGGTGATCAGGGGATCGATCCCAGACAACTTCACCTGCCAGCCACTAGCTCGCGCACCATCAAATACATAGCGCCAATCCCAGCCAGCAAAACGCCGCTCTCGAGCGCCACAGATATTCCATGTAATCGGCCGAATTCGGCGAGCAGTGGGCTATCCCCAGCGGTTGCCTGAATCGAGCCCATCTGCACCCTCAGAACGGCCATCCTTGCACTGACCGTGTACTGCGAGATTGCCGTAAGCGCGATCATGAGCACCACGCAGAACGTTGCCGGAGTCACAAAGCTCGCAAACGTTCGAGTCCGAATCAGTCTCACGAGTAAGAACACGATGCCTAAGGCAATACCGCCGAGATGCATGCGCGTCAGCGCAAATCCAACGATGGCGCCCGCGTGGTCGCGGTTCGGCGCCAGCACCCGAAACGCACCCGGCGCCACGACAAAGCTCAGGAACATGTCGCTACCAAGCCACACGCTCAGAGCCAGAAATTCGATGGTTCGTAGGATGGAAGTCACGGCGAGATTATACGACGGCAGAGTGCGCTGTGGAGGATAAGGCTCTTACTCCACCGCGCCGCTCAACTTGCGTGCACCCGACACGTACGTCACCGTGTTGGTCACCATGTAAATCGGTGTAACGATCACAGAAATAATTCCCCACGGCCCCAGCAGCAGATTCTTGCCCATGAACTCCCAATATTTGCTGCGCATACATGTCTTGCACATATTCCCTTGGATACTTCTCGTCTGTCGCAAGACGATCATCCCAACGTTGTGATGAAACTTGACGGGGCTCGTCTGACGCATATTTCCGCAGACCTGGCAACGCCCCATTGCGCCGGCGGCGTTTGCAGGGTTTGCCATATTCATTGGATTTGGATTTACTGTACCCATAGGTACCTCCTCGAAGATGGTTAAACTCGGATTGGGCCCACGCCGCTCGAACCGGCACGCGGTTATTGGATGGTCTGTTATACGGCTATCGTAAAATTAATTCAACGGAAGTCTCGCACTCTTGCGGCCTTTTTCAATTCCCTTTTACCGATTGATGCAACCACCAATTGAGCACACGCATACCGACTTTTTGATTCGCCAGAGGGATTAGTGCCAGAATGAGTGGGTTATGGTGGGCGACAAAGGACTTGAACCTTTGACCTCTCCCGTGTGAGGGGAGCGCTCTAACCAACTGAGCTAGTCGCCCGGCCGGAACTGCCGCGACGCTCGAAAGCGTCATCTATCTATTTGTAGCAGGAAGGACCCGGGTTTTCAACAGATGCCGACGGCCACGTCCCAGATCGTCTCGCAACTTCAGCGCTCCATCTCCCGCGCAATCTACGGGAAGGAAGAGGCCATTCAGCTCGCGCTGATCACTCTTCTCGCGCGCGGCCATCTGCTGATTGAAGATGTGCCGGGAGTCGGCAAGACCACTCTCGCCCAGGCGCTTGCGAAATCGTTTCACTGCACCTTTCAGCGCATTCAATTCACCTCGGACCTGCTGCCCAGTGATGTTCTCGGGGTCAGCGTTTACAATCCCGAATCCCGCGAGTTTGAGTTTCGCTCCGGGCCGATTTTCGCCAACGTGGTTCTCGCAGACGAAATCAATCGCACCACGCCGCGCACACAGTCTGCTCTTTTGGAAGCGATGAACGAAGCGCAAGTCACCGTGGACGGCAAAACGCTGCAGCTGCCGCATCCCTTTCTCGTCATCGCCACGCAAAATCCTGTGGAGCATCACGGCACGTATCCGCTGCCAGAATCGCAGCTCGACCGCTTCTTGATGCGCATCAAGATGGGCTACCCCTCGCACGAGACGGAACGCGAAATCCTTCGCAAACACATCCACGACGATTCGCTCGCGACGCTCGAACCTGTCGCCGGCATTGCCGACGTCCTCGAAATGCAAGAATCCGTCGCTCGCGTAAAGGTGGACGCCAGCCTGCATGACTATGCCCTGGAAATCGTCAATCGCACGCGCAAAACCGAGCAACTTGCACTGGGCGTCAGCCCGCGCGGCACGCTCATGCTGCAGCGCGCCGCACAGGCACGCGCTTTTCTCGACGGCCGCGACTATTGTTTGCCGGACGACTTCAAGCAGCTTGCCGTTGCCGTTTTTTCGCACCGCGTGGTGGCCAGCTCGCGCCATGCTTCGCTACAAAGAAAATCGGAGACGACCGAATCCGTCATCCGGGAGATCGTCGACTCCGTTCGCGTACCTCTGTGAGTCTAGCCTCAACAGCCGCGCAACTCTGGGCCAAAGCCGATCGCTCCGCTGTGCGTGCCTTCTTTCTCTCCATCACCGCGCTGGGCTTTGCTTTGCTCCTCGCCATTTATTCCGGCACTGCCGCGGAGTTGGGTCATCTGGCGCTCGCTATCGCCTCCGCGCTTGGCGCTCTGCTCGTCGCAGCATGGGTAGCGGTAACGCTCGTACCTGTCCTTGCGAGACGCACGCCACTTCGCTGGATCGGGTACAAGATGGAGTACCGAGTTACGCGCGAAGGATGGATTTATATTCTCGGAATTTTTTTAGTGGCTGTGGCCGCGCTAAACACCGGCAACAATCTTCTCTTCCTGATCCTTGCAAGCTTGATCGCCATTATCTTGATGTCCGGAGTGCTGTCTTCGATCACGCTCTCCGGTGTCGAAATGCGCTTGGAGTTGCCGGAACATATTTTCGCGGGTCAGCCGGTTCGCACTCTGGTCGAGGTGCACAACGAAAAGCTCACACTGCCTTCGTTTTCTCTACGCGTCGAAGCTGTTCGTGGAAAAAATGCCGCAAACGCCGCCATGCTCGAAACGCCGGTCTATTTTCCTTACATTCCGAAGCATGACCGCGTGCAACAGCATGTGCCCATGACGTTTCCGCGGCGCGGCATCTACTCGCAGGACGCTTTCCGCATTGTTACGAGATTCCCGTTTGGCTTTTTGCAGAAAGCGCGCCGCATTGATTTGAAGTCGCAAGCGCTCGTCTATCCCTCCGTCGAGCCCACGCGAGACTTTTTTGAAGTGCTCCCGGGAATGCAAGGCGCGCTCGAAAGCCTGGCCAAAGGCCGTGGCCAGGACTTGTACGCATTGCGTGATTATCAGCCGCGAGACAGTTCGCGCCACGTGCATTGGAAAGCATCCGCACGGCTTGGTTCACTGATGGTTCGCGAGTTCACTCGTGAGGAGGATTGCCGCGTTATTCTTGTGCTTGATCCGCACGCGTCTGCGGGCCTTGCCGCAAAAGAAGCGGATGCCCGCTTCGAGCGCGCTGTCAGCATGTGCGCCGCGCTGGCCTGGCATTTCTACGAACGCGATGCCGTCTTGCAGTTTCGCACGGCGGGTTTTGAAACCCCTCTCGTCGAAGCCGACGAGATCATTTTCGATATCCTGAAGCATCTCGCCACTGCAAAAGCGTTTTCGCCGGACCCTAACCGTGCGCTTCTCTCCGAGCTGGCCAGTGAGCCCGAGATCTTTCGCGTGATAGTCACCAGCGAATCGCGCGGCTCCATCCCGTCCAGCATTTGGAATCAGTCGTGGGTGATATTTCTCGAAGATCTGGCGCCTTAGACGGCCTTTCACCGCTCCCAACCAACCTCCCACGTCAACTGTGCGAGAATACGGCGTGATCACGCTCACCGGCCGCGAGCTTGCGTCTTTCCGAAAACTGTTGCTCGCCTGGTTTCGGAAGTTTCAGCGTGATCTGCCGTGGCGGCGCACGAAAGATCCCTACCGCATCTGGATCTCGGAAATCATGTTGCAGCAGACGCGCGTCGCCGCCGTGATTCCTTACTACGAACGATTTCTGGAGCGATTCCCTGAAATCCGAGCGCTCGCAGAAGCGCCGCAGGAAGAAGTGCTACGACTCTGGTCCGGCCTAGGCTACTACAGCCGCGCTCGAAATCTGCAAAAGGCAGCGCAACAAATCGTTGCGCTACACGACGGAGAATTTCCGAAGGAAGAAGAAGCTGTTATGGCGCTCTCCGGCATCGGCGCCTACACGGGTGCGGCAATTCTGAGCATAGCGTTCGATGCAAAATATGCCGTCCTTGATGGCAACGTCGCGCGGGTACTCGCGCGACTTGGCGCCATTCGCGGTGATCTGCGCGAATCGCGACGCTGGCAATCGCTACGAAGTACCTCGCAAGAATTGCTCGATCCGAAAGCACCTGGGGATTGGAATCAGGCGATGATGGAACTCGGCGCGATGGTCTGCACGCCGCGCTCGCCGCAATGCTTGCTGTGCCCCGTTGCAAAATTCTGCCGCGCGCGCCAATCGGGCGACCCTGAATCCTTCCCTGAAAAACGCAAAAAACGGGAAGCCGTGCAAATCGTGCTCGCATCTGCGGTTTTTTGCACTCCGCGCGGCCAAACGCTTCTTCTACCTCCGCCTCCACAAAAAACCGAGAACAAGCCCGCAGCCGACGATGTCGCCACGCTCGTCTCGCGGATGTGGCACTTCCCGACGGTCGCAATTCGCAAGGATGCGATGACGGAACTTCGGAGCTTTCTGGCTGACTTCTTGTCGCACAAACACGGCGCTCTTCCCATGGAGCCGCTCGCTCGCGTCCGACATGCGGTGACCTATCGCAACGTGACGGTTCTCCCCTTCCGCATCGCCATCGCACAAATCCCGCGTATTCGCGGCGCAAAGAGTATTCCACTGAAAGAAATCTCGATGCTTCCCGTCTCGAATCTCACCCGCAAGATCGCTCGCGCCGCACTCTCGGATTCATCCGAAAGCGATGCTAGGAGCTACACGTTGAAGCTATAAACGTTATCGTTTCGCGTAGCCTCCACCGCGAAACGCGGACGTAGTGCTAGGATTAAAGGGTCCCCAATGGCCGCCTCCGCATCAGTGACGAGTGTCCCCACGCTGCCCGCCGAGCGATTCTTTCGCACATCTCTCTTCCTGCTCATGACGACCGCCGTGGCCACCCTCGTGAGCACGGGAAAACTCGATCTAATCACGATGATTGTCGCGCCCTCGGCTGTCCTCTATAAAGGTGTCCGTTGGTGGAGGCGCTGTCCCGCGGAGATTCCGCAGCGCATCGCGACGCGGCTGGTCGTTGCTTATCTGGTCCTTTTTCCGCTGGACGTTATTTTTCTTTCGCGCACCTTCGTTTCGGCCTCGTCCAATCCCGCGCTTTACGCCGCGCTTCTCGGAGCTATCCATTTTCTGCTTTTCGTGATGCTCATCCGGCTTTACAGCGCCAACACGGACCGCGATGCACTCTTTCTAACGATGCTCTCCTTCGCGGCCATTCTGGCTTCCGCCGTTCTCACCATTGACACGACTTTCCTCGGTCTTTTTTTCCTGTTTTTGTTGTTCGGCGTGGCCACTTTCGTTGGCCTCGAAATGCGCCGTGGCTCCAAAGGCGCCATCGCGCCGGAAGTGGACGCGCATCCTAAACAAGAACGCCGGCTCGACCGTGCGCTGGTCCTCGCTGCGCTCAGCGTGGCACTCGGCGCCATGATTATCGGCGGCGCGCTCTTTTTCTTCTTTCCTCGTTTCAGCGCAGGCTATTTGGGCCGCACGAGTTTGCAGCCGACGCTGATGTCCGGATTTAGCGACGATGTGGAGCTGGGCCAAATCGGCGAGATTAAGAAAAACTCCACGGTCGTTATGCGCGTGAAGACCGGGAAACCGATTGGATATCCCGCGCTACGCTGGCGCGGCATCGCGCTCTCCTCGTTCGACGGAAAACGCTGGTCTTCTCCCGACCATGATTCAGTCACGATTCCCGCCGGAATGAATGGCTGGATCAACATCCAGGACCGACCTACGGAGCCTGATTCGACGGCGACCGTCTTGCGCTACACCATTCTTCTGCAGCCGATTGCCACAGACACGATGTTCGCCCCCGCAAACGCGATCTCGATACGCGGAAATCTTTCCGGGGAAGGTTCCAACCAGGAAGCGGGAGCGCGCCGCAGTTATGTCATTCGCGACGCGACTGGCTCTCTCTTCAATCCTTTCCATAATTTCAGCACGCTGCGGTACGAAGGGTTCTCGCTGCTGCCGGCGAGGAATGTGCCTCGGTTGCGCGCGGCCTCAACGGAGTATCCCGCAGACATTCTCGGCACTTACCTGCAATTGCCGAGACTCGATCCGCGCATTCCGGAATTGGCGAGGCAGATCACGGCGCGTGCGCTGACACCCTACGACAAAACCATCACGCTAGAAACTTATCTGCGCTCCCACTACGCTTACAATCTGAACCTCACGGGAAGGCCCGGCGATGATCCGCTGGCACATTTTCTCTTCGAGACGCGCTCGGGCCACTGTGAGTATTTCGCTTCCGCGATGGCCATCATGCTTCGTACGCTGGGGATTCCGACCCGCGAGGTAAACGGCTTTTTGCCGGGTGAGTACAACGACCTCGGCGAGGACTACATCGTCCGCGCCAGCGACGCGCACAGCTGGGTAGAAGTTTATTTTCCCGGCACGGGTTGGATGACTTTCGATCCCACGCCGCCAGGCGCCGAAGACGCCGGCGGTTTCTTCTCGCGACTCGGGCAGTACATGGACTGGTTCGAGCTTTCCTGGAACGAATGGGTCATCAATTACGATTTCATTCATCAAATTTTGCTGGCGCAGACCATGCAGCGCACATCGCGCTCGTGGACGGAGATTGTGCGATCCTGGTTTGTACACGAACAGGCAAAGGGCCGAAGGTGGATGCGGTCCAGGAACGACTGGCTTCGTATGCTGATTCCTCTTGCCGTCATGCTTTTCTTGCTGGCGCTGCGATTCGATCTGGTGCTCGCTTTTGTGCGGCGGTTGTGGCTGTCGTGGCAGCTACGTTCGCCGGAGCTGGCGCGCTCGAATCCGCAGCTTGCGTCGCGGCTGTACGGAGAACTTTTGTACTTGCTCGCGCGGCGCGGCTTTGCGAGGCAGCCCACGCAGACCCCGTTTGAGTTTGCCGCGGCCGTTTCGCAGCCGCGCCTGGCGCCTGCGGTCTACGAATTCACGCAGTGCTACACGCAGGCACGCTTTGGCGGCGCGCCTTGCGACACGATTCGGCTGCGGGCGCTGCTTGAGCAAATCCGCTCGTCTTTCGCCTCGCGATGAGTCCAAGACAACGCGCCCGGAATGCAGCACTGGGTGGCTTTCTTCTTTCGGGAGCCCTCTTTCTGCTTTTCCACGTTACGTTCAGCCCATTCGTGTATTGGCCACAAGCGATTGGTATCTTTTTGACTATGCTTCTGAGAGGCGTCCATTCGGCGTCCGAGTTTGATTTCGTGGTAATAAGTATTCCGACGAATGCGCTTATCTTCGCCTTGGTTATTTTTAGCTTGAGTAGTCTAGTTGCCCAATGAAAGACTCCGCGCTAACAACGAGCCGGGCGAGATCAGTGCGATTCCTGCCATCATGGGCTGGCGTGTTACAATTGAAAATTGCGCAAAGGCGCTAATTTACTGCCTATGACTAAGGTCGGATTCGTCAGCCTGGGATGCCCGAAGAACCTCGTGGATAGCGAGGTGATGATGGGTATTCTTGCGCGCGAAGGGTATGAGCTTACGCCGCGTGCGGATGAGGCGGAGATTCTCGTTGTCAATACGTGTAGTTTCATCGAGTCCGCCCAAAAAGAATCCGTCGATGCGATTCTGGAGATGGCCGAGCACAAGAAATTTGGCGCGGCGCGGAAGCTTATCGTCGCCGGATGCCTTGTCGAGCGCTTTCGCGACCAGATTCTCGAGCAAGTTCCGGAAGTCGATGCCGTGGTGGGAACCGGCGAAGTGGAACGCATCCTCGAAGCCGTCGATGGCGATTTGCGTGTGTTGCCAGCTGCGCCGGCCGCGTTTCTCTATCACGACTTGACGCCGCGAGTGATCACTACGCCGCGACACGCCGCATATATCAAAATCGCCGAGGGCTGCGATCATCCCTGTACCTTTTGCATCATTCCGCAACTACGCGGAGCGTTCCGCAGCCGGCGTTTTGAATCCGTGGTGCGTGAAGCGGAGAATCTGGCCGCCTCGGGCGCTCGCGAAATTACTTTGATCGGCCAAGACACGACCTCTTATGGCGAAGATCTGGGCTTGCGCGATGGGCTGGCGCAATTGCTTGAGCGTCTCGCGCAGGTCGAAGACTTGCTGTGGGTGCGCTTTCTTTATGCTTATCCGAATCGCGTGACGCAGAAATTGCTGGATACCCTCGCGGCGCATCCGCGACTCGCGAAATATATGGACATGCCGCTGCAGCACGCCAGCCGCAACGTTCTGGCGCGCATGAAGCGCGGTTCGCACGGCGATGCTTTCTTGAAACTTCTCGAGCGCATCCGCACGACAATTCCCGGCGTTTCGCTGCGAACTTCCTTTATCGTCGGATTTCCGGGCGAAACGGAAAAGGATTTCGACGAGCTGTGCGATTTTGTGCGCGCAGCCAACCTGGACTGGATGGGCGTATTCGAGTATTCGGATGTGGACAACGCGAACAGTTACGGGCTCGACGAGAAAGTCGATCCGGAAACGATTACCGATCGCCGCAACCGGCTGATGGCTATTCAAAAGAAAATCTCGCGAGAGAGATTGCGCTCGTGGAAGGGCCGCACAGCCACAGCACTTGTCGAAGGGCTGTCGAAGGATAATCCGCTGGTGTGGGAAGCGCGCCTCGAAGGCATGGCGCCGGATATCGACGGCAAACTTTATCTGACGGACATCGAACTACCCACGGGCGAAACGGCCGAGACCGGCGACGTGGCGCGCGTTGAAATTATCAAAGCCGATGTGTATGACCTGATCGGCCGCGTGGTGGAGATTCTCCCGCGTGCCACTGGGCACAAGAATGCCGGTGTAGGGGCTGTCGCGGTTCCCCGCGTGCCTCCGGTGGAAAAGCTTACCCGAATATCTACGGGTGCTCCGCTTCGCGTCCTCGGCTGAGCTATACTCACTCCTCAGGAATTGTGCTCTACGGCCTGTGTGTCCTCCGTGCCCTCTGCGTAAAATTCTTTTTACACAGAGATCGCAGAGAACACAGAGTTCACGGAGAAGCAAAAATACCGGCTACGTGATTTGGCGAGAGGCAAGTCACCAGCCGTCGGGAGTCGTTTCCAGTGAAACATCGCTGCCCCATTTGCAAAACGCCTACTGATTCCGTGACTAATGAAGATTTTCCTTTTTGCAGCGAACGCTGCCGCGACCGCGATCTTGGCAACTGGGCCACGGAGAAATACGTCGTGTCTGAACCAGTGTTTGACATGAGCGAACTCGACGCAGCGAAAGATCCAGGCGAGCAAAAAGCTGTGCACGAAGACGAAGACGAGGATTTTAAGGGGTTCCGCAAACCCGATGACACCATCCACTGAAATTCCTGGCGGCACGGCCGCTCCGCAAAAGAAACCGCGGCTTGCGATGGCCATCGCAACCGTGCTTGGGGTTGGCTATCTGCCCAAGGCTCCGGGCACCTTCGGCTCGCTCGTGGGAGTCGCGACGGCTGTACTCTCGGCGGTATTTTTTCTGCACCCGGCGTCGCCCCGGGGGCTCATCTCACTGCATCCTCTTACGGATGCGGTTTTCTCCGACGACCACTTTCTGGTTCCAGGCAGCGACATTCACAATTCCACGCTTGCCTTACCTCTGTTATGTGCGCTCGGTCTTATGGTGATAATGGGCGGGATTGGCGTGTGGAGTTCCTACCGGGCCGCCGAATTCTCCGGCATCAAAGACCCGCAATTTGTGGTGATCGACGAAGTCGCGGGGCAACACCTCACTCTATTGCTTCCGTTGATTCCCATTGCGCTGCCGCATCTGACGGAGCACATGGATTTTTCCAGCTACGCCATCTTCTTTACGCTGAGCCTCGTGAACTGGAAATACTTGCTGCTGGGATTCCTGCTTTTTCGCCTGTTCGACATTTGGAAGCCCTTCCCCGTCCGCCAACTGGAAAAACTTCCTCACGGCTGGGGCATCATGGCGGATGACTGGATGGCGGGCATCTACGCTGCTATCCTGTTGCGAGTGGCGCTACACTTTGGGTTGCTTGGTTGGGTATGAAATTCGGTTTTGGGTCTTTAGCAGAAAAAAACGGCATCCCCCGCATTGACAGAGTTGCGCCCGCTGCTGCCATTCCCGGCGGCGAGATCGTCATCCACGGTAGCGGATTCGCTACGCGCGCTCACCCGCGGCCGGTAGTGCGTTTTGGCGAAATGGAAGCCGGGCTGGCGCTCGCCAGCGAAAACCGGCTGATTGCGCGAGTCCCCGAAGGCGCGACGGGCGGAGTGGTTCGCGTCTTCAGCGCCGAGAACGAAAGCCAGCCTCATCCCGTTTCCATCGGCGTGCAAATCGCGGACAATCTGCACCCCATCGCGAATCCGGCGGTCGACGCGCTCGGCAATACGTACGTCACTTTTTCGGGGAACCGCGGGCAGCGCGTTCCAGTTTCGCTATACAAAATTACCGCGAACTACAGCGTAAAACCTTTCGTCACTTCGCTGGTGAATCCCAGCGGCTTGGCTGTGGACCGCGCCGGGAACCTTTTCGTCTCCTGCCGCAACGACGGCACGATCCATCGGATTACTCCGGAAGGCCGCGCTGAGCAGTGGATTGAAGGAATGGGCGTCGCCACGGGCATCGCGTTCGACCGCAACGAAAATCTTTACGTGGGCGACCGCAGCGGAACCATTTTCAAGATCAGCCCGAGCCGCGAGGTATTTGTTTTTGCGACCATCGAGCCGTCGCTCGCCGCGTATCATCTTGCGTTTCATCCCAGCGGTGATTTGTACGTCACCGGGCCAACGACCTCCAGCTATGACCGCGTTTATCGCATCACGCAGGGCGGCGAAGTCACCACGTTTTTTCGCGGCCTCGGGCGTCCGCAAGGTCTGGCGTTTGACCGCGACAGCAATCTGTACGTCGCCGCTTCCTATGGCGGGCGGCGCGGCATCATTCGCATTACGCCGCAGGCGCATGCCGACGTCGTCCTCAGCGGCTCCGGCCTCGTTGGCATGGCGCTGCAGTCTTCGGGCCGCGCGATTCTTGCTACTACCGGTGCGGTGTTCACGCTCGACTGGGACGTCCGCGGCCTGCCACTCCTGGGATAACTGACACGATGAAAGCAGAAATAATCGCAGTGGGTTCGGAGCTGCTTACGCCGGACCGGCTTGATACCAATTCGCTCTTCCTTACCGAAGAGCTGAACAAGATTGGCATCGAGGTGGTGCGAAAGACCGTCGTCGGTGACAACCGCGATTTGTTGAGCGAGGCATTTCGCGACGCGTTGAATCGCGTAGAGCTGGTCATCGCATCGGGCGGGCTTGGCCCCACAGAAGACGACCTCACGCGCGAAACCGTTGCGGAACTTCTAAGCCGCAAGCTGCTGCGCAACGACGAGATTCTTCGCTACATCGAAGGGCGCTTTCGCGCCTTGAACCGCGAAATGCCCGAGGTCAATGTGCGCCAGGCGATGGTTCCGGAGGGCGCGGAAATCCTCGAGAATACGCGCGGCACCGCGCCAGGTTTGTGGTTGGAGGATAGCGGGCACTTCATTGTGTTGCTGCCGGGTCCGCCGCGCGAGTTGAAGCCGCTGTTTCGCGAACAGGTTTTGCCGCGGCTGGAGCGCCGCGCTTCCAGCTTGCGCATGTTCCATCGCGAGATTCGCGTCACGGGGCTGGGCGAATCGCACGTCGAGCAGCGCATCATGGGCATTTACAAGCGCTTCCCCGACGTCGCCACCACTATCCTCGCCGCGCCCGGAGAAACCCAGGTCCATTTACGTATCTGGACAGACGACGCGGGGCACGCCAAAAAAATCCTCGACGAAATCGTAAGCGGCTTTGAGATTGCTCTGGGCGACCGCATCTTCAGCCAGGATGGATCTCCCATCGAGGAAGTGATCGCGGCGGAGTTGACTATGCACAACGCAACAATTTCCGCAGCCGAAAGCTGCACGGGCGGTCTGCTCGCACAGAGGCTCACGAGCATCGCTGGTAGCTCGTCGTATTTTCTTGGCGGCGTGGTTTGCTACAGCAATGAACTGAAGACCGCGTGGGCGGGCGTGCCGGCGGAGCTCATTCAGGCCAAGGGCGCAGTGAGCGCGGAAGTAGCCGTAGCCCTTGCCGAGGGGATCCGGCGCCGCGTGGGAAGCACGTTTGGCGTGGGCATCACGGGCATCGCCGGCCCCGGTGGCGGCACCGAAGAAAAGCCCGTCGGCACGGTGCACATCGCGTTGTCGCATGCTGGAGGCGTCAAGGAACGCGGCGTGCGTTTTCCCGGCGACCGCGAATCCATCCGCTGGCAGGCCTCTCAGGCCGCGCTCGACATGGTCCGCATCCACTTTCTTTATAACGGCAAGCAGCCTCCGACTCGAACCTGAATATGCGCCTCTTCGTCGCGCTGGAGATTCCCGCCGCCGTGCGAGACAATCTGGCGGCACTGATCGCGGAACTGCGCGAGTTGTCCGCGAGAGTGGCGGACAAGCGGCCACGCTGGGTGCGCCGGGAGAATCTTCACGTGACGCTCAAATTCATCGGAGAAGCATCGCCGGCAAAACTTGAAGGCATCCGAGGCGCGCTCTCAGCGATTCGCTCCAATGCCCCCGTCGAGATTACGTTCCGCGGACTCGGCTTTTTTCCCAACGAACAATATCCGCGTATTTTGTGGGCAGGATTGGGCGCTTCGGCGAACTTGTCGCCGCTCGCGGCAGATATCGACGGCGCTCTCGAAACGCAGGGCACTGCGCTCGAACGCCGCGCTTTCGCGCCGCACTTAACGCTGGCGAGGATAGAACCGCCCGGTCTTCACGAAAAGCTCCGCGCAGCGATCCAGAAGAACGGCGAGCGCGTGTTCGGCTCGTTCCAAGCGCGCGATTTTCACCTCATCGAAAGCAAGCTGAAGCCGTCGGGCGCCAAATACACTACTCTCGCGTCTTATCCCTTCACGGCGGAGGCCTAGCGTCAAATGGCCGAGCTGAACGCGACACTCCTCTCGATTCCGGCGGCGGGATATCTTCTGGGATCGATTCCCTTCGGCCTGCTGCTGGGCAAACTCTTTGGCGCGGCGGACATTCGCAAAGCGGGCAGCGGAAATATCGGCGCGACGAATGTAGCGCGCGTCGCTGGACCGCTCGCGGGCGTCCTTACACTCTTGCTCGACGCCGCAAAAGGCTCGCTTGCGGTCCTTCTGGCCGCCAGGCTCACAAACGACAGCGCCCAGTGGATGATGATCGCTGGCCTGTGCGCCCTGGTGGGGCATTGTTTCCCCATCTGGCTCGGCTTTCGCGGAGGCAAGGGAGTGGCCACGGCAGCTGGCGTTTTTCTCGTGCTGTGCCCGCTCGCATTTGCCGGTGCTGCCATTTTATTTTTTCTTGTTGTTCTTTACTGGCGCTTTGTGTCGCTGGGATCGATGTCAGCGGCCGCGGCGATGCCGCTCTTGATTTATTTTCTCTGGGCGCCGCATCACGCTCCGCCCTACGCCGTTACGTTTGGCTCGCTGGCCGCCGCGCTCTTGATCGTTTATAAGCATGACGCTAACATTCAGCGATTGGTCCAGGGAGACGAGCCGAAGTTTTCGTTCGGCAAGAAACAGGATTCGCCTTGAAGCGCATCGCCATACTTGGCGGCGGCAGCTGGGGTACGGCACTGGCCATCGTGCTCTCGCGCACTCACAAGCCGCATGAGATTTCTTTGTGGGTGCGCGACGCCATGCTCGCGGAATCCATCCGGCGCGATCGCGAGAACAGGCCCTATCTCCCGGGCCACAAATTGCCGGATTCGGTGCAGGTCACTTACGACCTCGCTGCTGCATTGCAAGGCGCCGATGTGGCCGTCGGGGCCATCCCTGCCGCGCATGCTCGAAGCGTTTATCAGCGCATCCTGCCATATATCACGCCAGGCACACCAATTATCAGCGCCACGAAGGGGCTGGAGCCGGACACTCACGCGCGCATGAGCGAAGTCATTTCCCAAGTCGTTTCGCCGAAATTTCCCCCGCGCATCGCCGTGCTTTCAGGGCCATCCTTCGCGGCGGAAGCTGCCGCCGGCCAACCCACCGCGGTTGTTCTCTCATCGAGCGACAGCGCCCTGGCGAACGAACTCCAGGATGAATTCGCCGCGCCAAATTTTCGCTTGTATACCAACGACGACGTGCTCGGCGTCGAACTCGCTGGCGCAATGAAAAACGTCATCGCCATCGCGGCGGGAGTTTGCCAAGGCATCGGACTCGGCTCCAATCCGTTGGCGGCGCTGATTACGCGAGGTCTCGCGGAGATGACGCGTCTGGCTGTAGCCCTCGGCGCGCGCCCGGAGACACTGAGTGGCCTCGCAGGCCTGGGCGATCTTGTCTTAACCTGCACCGGCTCGCTGAGCCGCAACCGCCAGGTCGGCATCGAATTGGGCAAAAGCCGCTCGCTGGCCGAAATTCTGGAAGGAATGAAGATGGTAGCCGAAGGCGTAGGCACCGCAGGAGCCCTCCTGGCACTTGCCCGCGAAGCCGGCGTGGAACTCCCTATTACAGAACAAGTTAGCGCCATCCTGGACGGAGAAAGATCGTCTCGCGAGGCCATTCGGGGCATCATGGAGCGTCCCCTGAAGCACGAATAGCGCACAGCGAACAAGCTAGACCAAAGAGGCTCTTTTCAAGCCTGTTCGAGAGCACGTAGGGACTCACTTCTGTCTCCAGCCACTAGTACCAAGGTTCCAGTTGCACATGCGCGACGCTGCGGGATTCACAGTCCCCGCTGCCCCTGCTATTCCCCTAAAATTGGGAGTTGAGATGCCCGAACCCGGCTCATCCACATGGCAACGCCTGCGCAAGGGACGTGTGCGCATTTTGTGGCTCGTGCTTGGTGCGCTTCTGCTCGTTAGCGCGCTACCTATCGGGCTTTACCACCGCCAGGTTCTGCAGCTTAGCCAGGACAAATTGGGCGACAATGAGCGCGTCCAACAATCCGATTTGACGCGGTCACTGGCCCAGCAAATTCAACTTTTTGAGTTCAATCAGACCCAGCAGCTTTACAGCGAGCGGCAAATTCTGACTCTGACCGGGCTCATCGACAATGTTGAAGATCCCGCCGCCGAACCGAAGGTTACACGGCTGCTCGAAGAATTTGTCAACAGCAACCGCGAAACGTTTCTTTATCTGACAGCGGTCGATAAGAACGGTAAAGGCACCAGCGCTTCCCAGGGCAATTTTCGCGCCGAGCAGGATCCCTTCGTGGCCAAAGCGCTGCAGCGCGCGTTTCAGAACTGCATGCAGTCCGAAGAAACGCATACCGTTAAATCTCGCAGCGATCCTCTGGCGCTTGCCCCGAACAACCAACCCGCCTTCGTGCTGGCCGTGCCACTCAAGGATCTATCCGGCAATTTTACCGGCATGCTGGCTGCGGTCGTCTCGCTCGAACCGATTTCGAACCGCCTGACCGACGCCAGCGTGCGTGGGCGCACCGTGTTCGTGGTGGACCACGCCGGGCACATCGTGGCCCATCCCGACACGAAGAATTTCGTGCCTGGGGCCGAAGCCAGCGGAAAGCTTGTCGAGCAAATTCGCGCCCTGCCCCAGGAACTCCGCAATACGGAGACCATTCGCTTTAAGGAAGGCGGCCCGAAGCACCCGGTCGAAATGATTGGGACGTACAGCACCTTTCCCGAAGTCAATTGGGCCGTCATCGCCGAGCGCAGCCTCAACGACGCACGCGCCGACGCCGGCGTGAACGAATTGAACAAACAGGCTCTGGCCTTCGTCATCGTGGTAGTGCTGGTGGCCATTCTCTTCGGTTACTTTTTTGCCGTCGGCATCAGCGGACCGATTCGCGGCCTGGCGGCTTCCACGCGCGCCATCAGCCGCGGCGAATTTCATCAACGCTCGCCCGTGCGCGGCGCCTCCGAAATCAGCGAGCTGGCCGAAAACTTCAACAAGATGGCCAGCGACATCGAAGAGTACATCGAAAAGCTGAAGGAAGCCGCGGAGGAAAACCGCGAGCTGTTTATCGGCTCGATTCGTATGCTCGCCGCGGCCATCGACGAAAAGGATCCGTACACGCGCGGTCACTCCGGCCGCGTGGCGAAATATTCGGGACTCATCGGGCGCGAACTCGGGCTTTCCGCCGAGGAGTTGGACAAGCTCCGCGTTGCGGCGCTGCTCCACGACGTCGGCAAGATCGGCGTCGAAGACCGCGTCCTGAAAAAGCCCGGCGCGTTAACACCGGAAGAATTCGACTTGATGAAGCAGCACACCGTGAAAGGCGCAAACATCATGCGCCCGGTTTCCCAGTTGAAAGAAATGCTGCCCGGTATCGAGTTGCACCACGAACATATGGATGGCCGCGGCTATCCGTACGGCTTACAAGGCCAGCAAATTCCGCTGATGGCGCGCATCATCGGCGTGGCTGACACGCTCGACGCCATGACGACCAATCGTCCGTATCAGTCGGCAATGGACATCGAGTTCGCGCTCAACCGCATCAAGTCGCTCACCGGCTCGAAGTTTGACGCCGTCGTCGTCACCGCCCTCGAATCCGCCATCAACGCCGGGAAGCTCCGCCTCAGCGCCGTCGAAGTTACGGTCTAAATCCGCTCGATACCTTGGGGTCTGCACTGCTAGAGCTGCTCGCGCTCGTGGGGCTCGCGTGGAGCGATTCTGATACAATTTCAGTTTGCGCTGCATTGGCGGCGCACCATCTTATGATTTCGCTTTTTGGAAAACCGGAAAAAGTCGAGCCGTCGTTGCTCGAACGGCTGAAAGCTTCGGTCAGTAAGACGAAGGCGGCGCTGTCTGAGTCGGTCGAGAACATTTTTCTTGGCGAGCGGAAGATCGACCCTGCGCTGCTGAAAAAGCTGGAAACCGCGCTGCTCTCCGCCGACCTGGGGGTGAAACCGACGCGTGAAATTCTGGATGCCGTGCGAGAAAAGCTGGATCGTAATGCGCTGTCCGACGCCAGCCAGCTAAAGCGGGAGATCAAATCTCACATCGTTCGTATTCTGACGATGAACGACGGTAACGCCGCAAGTCCCTCCGCTGTGGCGTCAGCGAAAAATCTAGTGAACTCAACGAATGGCTCCGGCCCGCGCGTGATCTTCATCGTTGGCGTGAACGGCGCCGGAAAAACCACCAGCATCGGCAAGCTCGCCAATCGCTTGCGCCAGGAAGGCCTCAGCGTCGTGCTCTGCGCAGCGGACACCTTTCGCGCCGCCGCCGTCGAACAACTCGAAATCTGGGCGAAGCGCAACGGCATCGATGTGATCAAACAAAAATCCGGCGCCGATCCAGCCGCCGTCGTTTACGATGCCATGGCTGCGGCAAAAGCGCGCAGCGCAGAGGTGGTGATCGTGGACACCGCCGGCCGCCTTCACACCAAATCCAATCTCATGGCCGAGCTGGACAAAATGAAGCGCACCGCGGCGAAAGTGATTCCCGGCGCGCCACACGATGTGCTGCTTGTGCTTGACGCCACCACTGGTCAGAACGGGCTCGCCCAAGCGCGCGAGTTTACTTCGACCGTCGCCGTCACAGGAATCATTCTGACCAAGCTCGATGGCACGGCCAAAGGCGGCATCGTCGTTGCCATCGCGCGCGAGCTTGGCCTGCCCATCCGTTTTGTCGGCACCGGCGAGCAGATCAACGACATGGTGCCCTTCGACGCGGAAACCTACGCGAACTCTCTTTTCGACTGACTCTTCTTATTAAACGATGGACGCACACGCCACTCGCTTCATGGAACACGCGCTGGAATTGGCCCGCAAAGGCATCGGCCTCGCGAGCCCCAATCCCATGGTCGGCTGCATCCTGGTCCGCGAGGGTCAAATCGTTGGCGAAGGATTTCATCGTTATGAAAAGCGCGACCACGCGGAAATTGTCGCGCTGAAATCCGCCGGCGAAAAAGCGCGCGGCTCGACGATGTACGTCACACTGGAACCGTGCAATCACACCGGCCGCACTGGCCCCTGCACGGAAGCAATTATCGCCGCTGGTGTTCAGCGCGTTGTTGTGGCCATGGAAGACCCTAATCCCGTCAACTCCGGCCGCGGCTTCGATCGCCTTCGCGCCGCTGGCATCGAAGTTTTCACCGGCGCGGGCGAAGAAGAAGCGCGCAGCCTGAACGAAGCCTTCGCTTGGTGGATTCGTACTAAGAGACCATTCGTAACGCTAAAATCCGCGCTGACACTCGATGGCCAGCTCGCTCTTCCCCCGGAGCGAAACAAGTTCCGCAAAAGGCCCAGCAAGAAGAAAGTGACGAACTGGATCACTTCAGAAGAATCGCGCGCCGAAGTTCATCGCATGCGCCACGCAGCTGACGCCGTACTCACAGGAATCGGCACTGTCAAAATCGATGACCCGCTTCTGACTGACCGCAGTGGTCTGCCACGGCGCAGGCCTCTGATGCGCGTCATTTTGGACTGGGGGCTTACGATCTCGCCGCACTCGCGCATTGTGCAGTCCGCAAAGAACGATGTTCTGGTTTTTTCGCAACACCACGCAAATACCCGGAGAATTCGCGCTCTCGAGAAAACCGGTGTCGAAGTCGTCCGCGCAGTTTCACGCAACGGACAGATTGACCTGGAAGCCGTCCTCACAGAACTTGGCCGCCGCGAAATCTTGAGCGTCCTCCTCGAAGCCGGTCCTACGCTTAACGGCGCAGCCCTGCTCGCAGGGATTGTTCACAAACTTTTTCTTTTCTATGCGCCCAAAATCTCTGGCGAAGCTCGCGTGCCTTTCGCCATCGCGCCAAATCTAAAACTCCCTCAGTTACAAAAAGTCCGCGCGCAACCGTTCGGGCCGGACATCGCCCTCGAAGCGTATCTGCAAGACGTATATCGCTGACTGTGGAGTGCGGCAGCTTTGCTGCCGCTTTTGCGATGTCGCTTGAGCCCAGACCCGAAAGCAGGAGCGGAGCTCCCGCACTCCACACCGCCGGATCACTCCGCGACGCCCAACACAATATCTTCGTGCACGATACTCCTGCCATTCGATAAACTGGCCTGCCAGCTCGGAGTATAGCCATGCGCATTCTAGCGGCTCTCTTCTGTTCAGCCATTCTTTTTGCCCCGGCGTCCCGCTGCCAGGACGAGCATCACCACGATTTGAGTGCAGAAGAGGTTGGGTCGGTTCACTTTTCGACGTCCTGCTCGAAGAGTGTCAGCGACAATTTCAATCACGCAGTGGCGCTGCTTCACTCTTTTCAATACGAGCAGTCTCGCCAAGCTTTCCTGCAAGTTTCTGTGCAAGATTCGCAGTGCGCGATTGCCCAGTGGGGCATCGCGATGTCTCATTATCACGGGCTCTGGGGAAACGGAGATACCTCAGCCGGCCGTGCCGCTCTCGAAAAGGCCAGAAACGCAGCCGCTGCCAATCCCGCGACGACTCCCCGCGAAACCGCCTTCATTGAAGCACTGGCGGAAATTTACATCGAGGACGGCAAAAGTCCGGCTGCACACGCCCAATCGTTTGAACAAAAAATGGGCGTCTTACAGGCCGTAAACCCAGAGGATCACGAAGCCGCGATTTTCCACGCTCTGGCGCTCGACATCACCGCGCCGAACACGGACAAGACGTTTGCCAATCAGCGCAAGTGCGGAGAGATTCTCGAACCACTTTTCAAGCTGTACCCTCATCATCCCGGTATCGCACACTACATCATCCACTGCTACGACAATCCCGTCCTCGCGGAAAAAGGTCTCGCCGCCGCGCGCGTGTATGCGGAAATTGCTCCAGCCTCGGCTCATGCCAATCACATGCCGTCGCATCTCTTCACGCGCGTGGGCTCGTGGGACGAAGCCATCCACTCCAATGTGAAATCCGCGCAACTGGCCGCCGAGGCGGAGGCCACCTCGAAAGACGGCGAGGCCCGCGAGCAACGGCTTCACGCCATGGACTATCTCGTCTACGCCTATCTGCAAAGTGGACGCGTAAAGCAAGCCGAAGCTGTGCTGGCCGAGATGAACTCGTTTCCACCGGTTCCTGGATTTTCGTTCGTTGGTAATTACGCCATCGCGGCGATTCCGGCGCGTTGCGCCATCGAACTTCGCGATTGGAAGCGAGCCGTCGGGCTGCAAGTCCAAGCCGCAGGTGCGCCCATTCCTCGGGCCATCACCTGGGAAGCGATCGGTGTCGGCAGCGCTAGGACTGGTGATCTAGTACGCGCAGCACAAGCGGAGCATGCTCTTGCGTCGCTGGCGGAATCGGCGTCGATCCAGAAAGACGCCTACGCGTCGAATCAGGTGGAAGTGCAGCGGCGGGAAGTGGCCGCATGGATCGCGGAAAAAAGTGGAAAGAGTGGCGACGCCATCGCCACGATGCGATCGGCTGCGGAACTCGAAGAGAGCATGGATAAGAGTGGAGTAACGCCCGGAGTTGTCACGCCCGCGCGCGAGATGCTCGCCGAGCTGCTAGCGTTGGAGAAGCAGCCTGCGGCGGCTCTGGCGGAGTACGAAGAGGTCCTCGCAACTGCGCCCAATCGATTCAACGCATTGTATGGCGCCGCAAGCGCCGGGGACGCCGCCGGAAACTCCACGAGCTCGAATCTCTACTACAAGAAATTGATCGAAATCGGTGTCGGAGATGAACGCCCGGAATTGGTAACTGCTCGCAAGAGGCTAAACGTCTCGGCGGAGAAACATTCTGCCGCCCGGCCTTAAGGTTTGCACCGTGCAGATTTGCGAAATTCGCTCAAGCGGATCAAGGCTCTCTGAAGGACTGCACATCTTGAGAAAGCTCCTGCGATTCTTGCTAAGCTAGAAATACAATTAGTTGAAATCGCGGGTTCACTGGACAAATGTTTACTGGGATCATCGAACATATTGGCACTATCGAAGCGCTGGATCTAAAACCCGGCGGCGGGCGCATCACGATTCACGCGCCCAGCCTTGCGTCCACGCTCGCCATCTCAAAGAGCATCGCCGTGAACGGTTGCTGCCTTACAGTCGTCACTCTTGGCAAGAAACAGTTCTCCGCTGACCTTTCCGGCGAAACCATTCAGAAAACTTCATTCGGCGCAAAAACCGGCGGCCTGAAAAAAGGTTCACGCGTTAATCTGGAGCAACCTCTTACCGCCGGCGCGGAATTTGGCGGCCACTTCGTTCAAGGGCACGTCGACGGGACCGGCCGCGTAACACGCCTCGAGCCGGAAGCTGCGGGAAGCAATAGTTGGTGGTTGGGCGTGGAGATTCCGGAAGATTTTGCGCGTTACATTGTTTCGAAAGGGTCCATCACCATTGACGGCATCAGCCTCACGATCGCGAACTGGGACAGCAAATCGCGCATTGCGGAAATCGCCGTAATTCCCTACACCTACGAGCACACCAATCTTCGCGATCGCAAATCCGGCGACGCCGTCAACCTCGAAGGAGATGTTCTGGGAAAATATGTGGAGCGATATCTTGAGGCGCGCAACGAAACAGCCGCCGCGCCCACTTCGAAATTCAGCCTCGAAGAGCTAATCGCGGAAGGATTCTAAACAAATCACCAATTGCGCGCGATTTAACTTACGGCTTCGCGCGCCTTGGCACGCGCCCCGCGCCAGTAAAGTAGCAGCCCAATCACAATCGTTGCCACCGTCCCGCCGACAAGCTTCATCTCAAACCCTAGCTTGTTAGTCGAGTCGCCCGGCGGAACCAGCGATACGAAGATGCCGATCAGCACAATGAGAAAGCCCGTGCCTGAAACGGCCCACACGCCTGCTTTACCGCCAGGAATCAGAATGGCCTCGGAGTTTTCCTTGCGGTCTTTTCGCGAAAAGAGGCGAATGGCCGCCGCGAACATATAAAGAAACGGAATGAAATATAGAATATTCGTCGCGCTTACAAGAAAGTCGTAGGCGCCTCGCGTCGATTCATTGATCTGGCTCACTAAGAGAATCGCGCACGAGATCACTGCCTGCACGAGAATCGCAATATACGGCGTCTTCCAACTCGGATGAATTTTCCCAAACGCCTGCGGCAGGTAGCGATCGATTCCGACTACAAACGGCACGCGCGCAATTCCCGCAACAGTGCTGCCAACACCGCCCGCATTTCCCAATGTCACGACGATCGCCGCGACAATCCCGAGGAATCCAATGCGCAAAGCGATCGATCCCACGGTGATCGCGTGGAACACGCCGCTGGTGTTCGAAACGTCGGACGCAGGCACCAGCACAAGCACAGCTACGGTCGCGAGGATATACATTGCGGCAATCAGTCCAGCCGCGGCATAGAGCGCGCGCGGGAGCGTGCGGCGCGGGTTGCGCACTTCCTGGCTCATGGTGGAAACGAGCTCAAGCCCGCTGAACGCAAACGCAATCTGCGACCAGAAATTCACCGTGTCCCAATTCCATGTCGGCAAAATGTTATGCCACGTAAAATGCGTCACCGCGCCATGCCTCATCGCGATGATCGCAGCCACACCCACGACCGCCATCAACGGCAAGTAAGTCGAGACGCCACCGACGTTCTGCAGCCACTTGCCGATGTTCAAGCCGATGATATTTAGCCCAACTGCCACGATCAGGTAACCCACAGAAAGTAGCAGCAAAAACGTGCGGTCGTGCTCCAACGCTGAGCCCCGCTCGCCCATGATGTAAGCGCTCATCGCCGCGCTGGCCAGAAGCAATCCAGGAAAGTAAAAAACGGTATAGGCCCAGTAATTCCACCCGGCAATGAAGCCGTGAAAATCGCCGAAAGCTTCTTTCGTCCAGACGTACAGACCACCCTCTTCCGGAAAACGTGACGAAAGTTCGTTAATTACCAGCGCGGATGGAACGAAGAAAAAGACCGCTGCGATCACCCACAAACTGATCGAAGATGTTCCGTTATGCGCGGCGGCGGCAACCCATCGCGGCCCGAGAACCGTCGCAATATTGAAAAGCAACACGTCCCAAAAACCCATGGTTTTGGGCAATTGCTTGATTGGGTCGGATTGCGCGCCGATTGTCTGGGTCACGCGGTTGTCCTTCTGCACTCGCTCTCCATCGATGCCACCCTAGGCGTATAAGTTCTTATAGTATCGATACCAATCGCTCTGGAAGATTTCGTGCGGATCGTATTGTTTCTTCAAACCTAGAAAATCCTGGAACTGCGGATACGCGGATGCAAGCTCCTCGCGCGTGGCGAAACGGTTGTATGTGAGATAAAAACTTCCGTTCCGTTTGGTGGCCGCGCGAATCAGCCGCCGGCAAATTTCGGCGGTCTTCTTCAAATCCTGTGTTTCACCGGAGCTGTGCGGACAAAATATAACGCAAGCGTAGCGCTTCTTCGCCCAGGCAAGAAAAGAATCCTTGTCGTGCTCGATGAACCGGACTGTTCCATAAATCAGGCGCATCTCGTTCGCCAGAAGAATGCGGCGCGCTTCCTCGAACAGTGGGATCAACTCGGTTCGCGGGACGTACACCTCGAGAATCAAGTCTGCCCCGACATAACCCGCCCCAAGCCGCTTTTCGATTTCCTGGTGGTATCCGGCGGGATAGGTGCTTAGCTGGTGCAGATCCGACCATTCCACATTCCTGTCCTTAGACAGTTCCAGCTTTGCGTAGCGCCGGTAAGCGGACCCGCGATCGCGATGAGCAATTTCCAGCAGAGCGGTCACCAACTTAGGGTCGATATCGGTGCTCTCTTTTCCAAGCGGCGTCTCCGAAGAAACATTTTCGTACGTGGTCAGAATTCCCGTGCGCAGAAAGCCCGGGGAAGTTTCATCAATCGAGTATTGAAAATAACCGTATGGAGCGCCTGCCGCTGTGCGCCGCTCGATCAGAGAGACTACCTCCGCCGTGGTGCGCGCCTCAACGTGCCTGCGGACTTTGCGCCGAGGCACCAACTTCAATCCGACCGCCGTTATGATTCCAAAAAGTCCATAGCCGCCCACCGCCAAGGAAAACAGCTCTGCATCTTCTTTTCTGCTGCACCTCTTGACGCTGCCGTCCGCTGTAACAATTTCAATCCATTCCACGTCGCTGATAATCGGAGGCGAACCAAGATCGTGGCCATGCGCATTCGCGGAGAGGGCGCCACCTAGACTCATCCGGTTGGCTCCACCCTGTTTCTGACGAATCCCCCAGCTGGCATTTTCTTTTTGAAGCGATAAATAGCCCTGAATGAGTTCCGGCCATTCGATGCCAGCCTCCACATGCAGCAGGCCGGTCTTCTGGTCCAAGCCGATAACGCGGTTCATCGCGCGCATATCTAGAAGCACGGAATCTGTGGCGAACTGCTGGCCGCCGGTGGCGTGCCGGCTGCCTGAAATGGAAATCGCTCGGCTGTGTTTGGCGCAGTCTTTCACCAAGCTCTGAACTTCTGCGACGGAAGTTGGACGGGAGATGCTCGCCACCCAGGTCGGATTCAGATCGGTGTGAACGTCGTTGACGAGAACACCTTTTTGAACGGGAAATGCCTCTCCGGCAGCTAGCAGCGGTGCGGCGGCTATTCCCTTCAAAAAATTTCGGCGCTTCATCCACGCGCCGCCTGGCTCACAGAGTCACGTCCAGTGCGGGAATCAAGGCATCCTGCATGCGGAAATTGTGGAGGAAAGGATCTTTCGAATTTTCAAAATCGTCCCACGGCCCGAAAAACCCGACGCGCCCCTCCTGTAAAAAAACCACCGTGTCGGCAAGCTTCTTTGCGAGATGCGTATCGTGCGTCACCACAATCGATGTGCGGTGAAACGCATCCTTCAGCCGCAGAATAAGGTCGCCCATGTGCCCCGCCATGATGGGGTCGACCATGGTGGTCGGCTCGTCAAATAATATCGCTTCGGGATTTTGCGCGAAGGCGCGCGCCATAGCAACCGCACGCTTCATACCCGTCGATAATTCGCTCGGCAGCTTATCGAGGACCTCTTCGACCTCAAGCATCTTCGCTAATTTAACCACGTACGCGTCGATATCTTCGTATTCCAGCCCGGGCTGCTTTTCCAGCGGGAAAGCGATGTTCTCCGCGACCGTCAGCGAATCAAAGAGCGCGCCCGACTGAAACACCATCGTCACTTTGCGCCGCACTTCTTCAAATTGCTGCTCGCTGAAATCCGTGACGTCCACGCCGTCGACGAGAATGCGTCCCGAATCCGCCTTCATAAAACCCATGATGTGCTTGAGCGAAACGGATTTCCCCACGCCGCTGCGCCCCATGATTACGCACGTCTCGGCACGCTTTACGCTGAAGCTGACATCTTTCAGCACCGCGTTATCGTCGAACGACTTGCAAACATCGCGAAACTCGAAAAAGTTTTCCGCGTGCGGCTCAGCGCTGCCGCCGGCTCCTCTGGCGTCCACCGATCCGAACGGCCCGCGCGCTCCGCCCGTCTCCATCGCTGTCACACCGCGATTCATATCGTTTGCGTCTGCCATTGTGCGCTTTCGTTATCCCTAGTATGCGTAGACCATGCGTCCGTCGTTCGCAGCGTCCGCTAGATTTGTTCCGCTTCTACAATCCTCCGAGCCTCTTCGTAGTCGGCCGCCGTATTCATGTTCCAGAAAAGCCGTCCTGCGCTATCAAATCGTTTCCAGTCCCGCTCGTCAAGAACTTCCGCACGCAGTAGTGAGATGCCCTGGTTCACCCGCCGCACTCCGTCTTCGAAGGCAGCTTGGAGCGTATCGACGGCGTCTGTTCGCCAGCAAGCACAGAGTGGCTCCGGGCCATGTGCCGAATGAGCCAAAATCACTTGCGCCTCGCTCGCCAGCGCCCGTTCCACTAAATACGCCAGCCAATCCTGCGTCAAGAACGGCATATCGCAACTGAGAACCAAGTTCCATTTTGGTTTGCCTGGACTCTTGGCACTGACATCGAGAGCCGTGACAATTCCTCCTAGCGGCCCTTCACGCGGCCACCGATCCGTAATGATGTCGACGTCGAAGCCCTGATTCTGTTTGCGCGTTCCCCCTACTATAAAGGCATCTCCTGTGACCTTGATGAGCAGGTCTATCATGTACTCCAGCATCGGAATGCCACCCAGCTTGGCAAGAGCTTTGTCTGCTCCGAAGCGAGAGCTAGCACCGCCCGCAAGGACATAACCAGCGACATTACTGCCGGAGCTGTTTTGATCACCAGTCATGATTTACCCGTCATCCTCAGCAATCGACTCTCGTCCCGGACGACGAATCCCAAGCTCGCGCAGCTTCTCCTGCAAACTCTGCCGGTGCAATCCAATCGTCGCCGCCGTCCGCGAAACATTCCACCGATGATCCGCCAACTGCTTCGTCAGATAAGCCACTTCAAACTTCCGCTTAGCCTCGCGAAAATCCTTCTCGCCAAATCCATTTTCGTTTGCTCCATCTGAATTCCTGTGAGGCGCAGCCTCCCCGCTCACAACTTCCGGCGGCAAGTCCTCAACCCCGATCTCTTCTCCGCGACACAACACCAAACTCCGTTCGAGAGCATTTTTCAACTCCCGCACATTCCCGGGCCAATCATACTTTTCCAGCGCCCCTATGAACTCTCGCGTAATCCTCGTAGGGGAGGGGCTTGCCCCTCCCACTCCCGCCGAGCCGCGCAATCGAGCCATATGCATCTGCAAGAACGCCTCAGCCAAAATCGGAATGTCCGCCTTGTGCGCCCGCAAGGGCGGCAACTCAATCGTCACCACACGCAATCTGTAAAACAAATCCTCTCGAAACTTTCCCGCGCGAATCTCCGCCGACAAATTCCGGTGCGTTGCACTAATCACCCGTACATCCACCGGTATAGGCTGCGTTCCACCCAACCTCTCTATCGTGCGGTTCTCCAAAGCCCGCAAAACCTTCGCTTGCGTCACCGGATTCATATCCCCAATCTCGTCCAAGAAAAGCGTCCCGCCCGACGCCAGCTCAAACTTCCCCTTCTTCTGCTGCGCCGCTCCCGTAAACGCTCCGCGCTCATATCCAAACAATTCGGACTCAATCAATGTCTCCGGCAAAGCCGCGCAATTCACCGCCACATAAGCCTTCCCCGCCCGGGGTGACCGCGCATGAATCTCCTGGGCCATCAAATCCTTTCCCGTCCCGCTCTCGCCGAGAATTAGAACTGTCGAATCGACCGCCGCCACGCGATCCGCCATCTCAAACGCGCGCCGCATTTCCGCCGTCCGCCCAATCATCTGCCCAAACTGTCCCTCGGTCGCCATGCGCCGACGCAACGAATCATTTTCTTTTTCGAGCGTCGCCAGCTTCAAAAGATTCGCCACGCGCTGCCGCAACTCTTCCAATTCGAATCCCTTCACCAGATAATCCGCGGCTCCCAACTGCAACGCTTCCACCGCCGTCTTCGCCGTATCCAGCGCCGAAACCATGAGCACCGGTAACTCGCTCCCCTGCTCTCGCATCCATCGCAGAAATTCCAACCCACTCTGCCCCGGCAACACCACATCGAGCAAAACGAGATCCGGCAGCTCTGTGTTCAACGCCGCGCGCGCCGCTTCCGCCGAATCCGCCTCCGCAATCCGGTACTTCGCCTCTAGCGCCCGCCGCAATCCGTACCGCGCCGCCGGCTCATCATCCACAATCAATATCGTTTTCATCCCAACTCTCCGTGCACTCTGTGACCTCTGTGTTAAAACCAACCCGATCCAATGCCACGCACTTCAACCCTTCATGGGTAGGTTCACGCAAAATCGCGTCCCCCGCTCATCCTTTACCGGACTTTGCCACTCCAAGGTGCCTCCAAACTCCGCCACACGCCGCGCCACAATCGCCAAACCCAGCCCGGTCCCTTGCGTTTTGGTCGTGAAAAAGGGCTGCAGGATTTTCTCGCGCACGTTCTCCGCCACGCCCGGACCGTCGTCTTCCACGGCAAACAAAAATCCATCGCCATTCGCCGAACCGCTCACCTTCACATAACCGCCGCGCGCCGTCGCTTCCAACGCGTTCACCACAAGATTCGACAAAATCTCGCTCACAGCCTCCGCACTGGCAGCCAACTTTGCCCCGCTTGCCACGACCGCGACATCCAACGCGACGCCGCAGCGCTCAGCCTCATGCCGCAAAACGCCGCTGACCTCTTCCGCCACAACCCGCGCATCGCAACTCGCCACAACTACGCCGCCACGAATCGCCGGCCGGCTGAACTGCAGCAACTGGTTCAGCTTCGACGACAACCGTCCAATCTCCTCCAAAACCATCTTCGTCTCGCCCCGGATCGACTCCGGCAATTCCGCACTCTCCAGCTGCACCTGCAAAATCGTCTTGATCGACCCCAGCGGATTTTTCAAATTGTGCGAAATGCTAGCCGCCATCTGCCCCAACACCGCCAACCGCTCCCGCTCCGCCAATTCCCTCTCCAGCTGCAGCTTCTCCTCAATCAACCGGCACAAATCCAAAGCCCCCGGCAACTGCTCGCACAAAAACTCCAGCGCCGCCGCCGTCTCGCCCGATAACATCGCCCCATGCGCCTTCACGCGCAGGATTCCCAGTGTTCGACCGGATCGTCGTATCGCGAAAATCTCTTCAGATGCCTTCGGTTCTGGATTTAGCTCCGCAGCGTAGCCGAGGGTAAGTTTCACCTCCGCCAGCTGCAACTCGTCAGCAAGCCACTTTTCGACAAAAGCCGCGAGCTTCTGGAGATTGCCTAGTCGAGCCACTTCCTGAATGGGCGCCATCATGCGCTGCGCATGATCCATCTCCGTTTGCGCCGTTCGCCGCAGAACTCTTCTCATCAGTCGCTGAAGCGGCTCGAAGAACACCACAGGAAGAAAGAGAAGGATGGCCGCTGTAGCCTCCGGCGGCAAATACGGCTCCATCCACAAGCTTGCGCGCCGAACGAGGCTCAAATACAGGAGCGCCAGAAAGGTGGTGAACACTGCATAAATCAGGTTCCTCTGACGCCCTATTTGTAGAAAATTGAACTTCTGCACATTGCGAATGAGCGTCGCCAAGGGCACAACGGCCAAAAAGACCACCCAGGTGACGAATGATGTGTCGCCTTCTTCGAAGCTCGCATCCCATCTGTGGACCATGAGATGAATTACAAAAATACAGCCTGCCATGATCATCAGATAAGTACGCAGGGATTGGTGGAACTCCTTTTGCTCTCTGTCTGGAGCTGCTTTCGCGAACCGCCGTTGGCAAATCGCGCCAATCAACAATGCGGCAACGATCCAGCCTTGGAACAGCCAACCCAGCTTGTTGCTCGGCAAAAGAAAGTCAAAGCCGTTGCGTAATTGCAGCGCCCCGTAAAGCTTGGGGAGGAGCAACGCCGCGGGAAGATATGCAAGCGATACCCATAAGCGCTTTTGAGCGCCCCGGGGAAGCAGTTCTCGAATCTGCGCATACTCGACTTGCAAGTGCACGAGGAGCGAAGGAAGAAACCACAGCCCCAAGCAGACTACGGTCCAGCAGAAAATCGAAAGTGACGGTGGAATCGTCGAGTAGTAAAGCTGCGCGTTGAGCGCCAACAAAGACCCGCCAAAGAAAAAGACCATCGCTAGACACAAGAAAAAGAAAATCCGCTCGAAGTTCCGTTGTCGGCGGTGGCCGAGGATTACAACGAGCCAGAAAAAGGGGAGTAGGGTGCCCGCGGTAAGAAGAATCAATCGAAGATAGACGAATGGATGCACTCGCAGACCCCGTCGCGATTCTATCCCTCGAAAGGGAGCACGGCAATCGCCAAGTGTCGTATTTTTCTTGCACCATCTAACTAATTATAAATAAACGGCTTACGCCACCAAGAAATCCACAGCCACCCCACCCATCTGTCCCCTAAATCCTTGACATGCAATCCTTTTCTGGCTATATTAGCAGTCGACTGTGAGGAGTGCTAATTCCCCTTCCGTGCTCCCAGTCTTTGTTCAAACCGCAATATCAACTATGGAGGTTCTTCCAAGATGGCAGTGAATCTGACCCCGCTACACGACCGCGTAATCGTGAAGCGCATTGAAGAAAAAGAGTCCGTCAGGGGCGGCATCATCATCCCTGACTCCGCAAAAGAAAAGCCCATGGAGGGTGAAATCATCGCCGTTGGCGCTGGCAAGCGCGAAAAAGGCGAATTGATCCCTCTCGACGTGAAACCCGGCGACCGCGTTCTGTTCGGCAAGTACAGCGGCACCGAAATCAAAATCGAAGACGAAGAGTATCTCATCCTTCGCGAAGAAGAGATCCTTGCCAAACTAAGCGGCGCAGCCAAAGCCGCCAAGAAGTAACTCAAGCCCCACTCTGTAGGGGCGGGGCTTGCCTCGCCCGGCAGTTCGGCCGTAGGGGCACGGCACGCCGTGCCCGTCGATGGAAATAAGTAGTTCGATCAAAATTCAGCATTTCGCAGAACGATAATCAGGAGGAAATACCAGTATGGCGAAGCAGATAGTAACAGGTGAGAATTCCCGCCAAGCGATTCTACGCGGCGTGAACGCTCTCGCCGACGCAGTAAAGATCACCCTCGGCCCCAAGGGCCGCAATGCCGTGATCGAAAAGAAGTTCGGCGCGCCGATCATCACCAAGGACGGCGTCACCGTGGCCAAGGAAATCGAGCTGCAGGACCCCCTCGAGAACATGGGCGCGCAGATGGTTCGTGAAGTCGCTTCGAAGACGTCCGACGTCGCCGGCGACGGCACCACCACCGCAACCGTGCTCGCGCAGGCGATCTTCCGCGAAGGCGTCAAGACTGTCGC